>Ga0126342_10004405_pt1 | contig 23995 bp, 25 predicted proteins | sample Cyp1metagenome_FD_92528 | JGI IMG/M metagenome (GOLD analysis project Ga0126342, IMG submission 92528) | Coral microbial communities from Lord Howe Island, Old Settlement Bay, Australia - Cyphastrea 1 metagenome | ecosystem: Host-associated > Invertebrates > Cnidaria > Coral ...
AATACAATACAATATAATATAATATAATATAATATAATAATATAATACAATATAATATAATATACTGTATATATAATACAATATAATATAATATAATTTAAACAATACAATACAATACAATACAATATAATATAATACAATATAATACAATACAATACAATATAATATAATACAATACAATACAATATAATATATACAATACAATACAATACACTATAATATAATATAATATAATACAATACAATATAGTATAATACAATATAATATAATATAATAAAAATTATAATAATATGTGAGGTTCAATCTTAGCAGCTTTGTGTCATGCGGATAGAAAGTGAGAATCCCTTCCCTCAAGCGTAAGGACCCAAGTCCACTATGGCTCCAGATGGCTCCAGAACCATCCCAGCCTTAGTTAAGCCAGGTGCAATGAAGGAATCTGAGGTGAGTCTGGACCAATTCGATGCATGGAAGCGATGCCTCCAAAATCGATGCCTCAAATCTGGCTAAAAATTTTCGAGAATCTATTAGAACATCTTAATTTTGACTAAAATCGGCTAAACACATCAGGCATATTTGATATATTTTGATATCGTTTGGTCCTGGTTTCAGATGGTCACGGAGTATTGTTTCGACCTTTTTTCAGGGAGTTGTGAGGCAATCGAATGTCTTTTTTCCGTGCAGATCTTTTGGTTCCGCCGACAGTTCGAGTACCGCACGGGTTTTTGGCTTGCTGGGACTGTTCTTCTGGTGAAAGGCACATTAGATAAACCATCAAACGGTGGAAAAATGGGGACCTAATTTATGCTTGGAAATGCAGTGAAGAGAACAATGAAACTTGGGTTGGACTGGTGTGTTTGGCCAAAAAAACCCTGGCAACTCAAACATCTCACGATATCTCACGATGGACGTCCCCATGCTAAAGCATGTGGGTCCTTCGATGATGCAGCTGGGAGCATGACATCTCACTACTTGTACCAGTTACCTTAGTTCTTGATAGCTTGATGGCATTTGTTGGCTATTCACCCATGATATTCACCCATCAAGTGGGGACAATATTCATTTTTGTTCTCAGAATATGCACTATGTAGGTACTGTAGATGTTCGGTCTCAGGTCACTGAGGGCCGAGGGACTAAGTCGGGAACTCACTGCGTACTTCTAACAGGGGGATTGATTCCCGACAAGAACACATTCGATTAAAACCTGATGTTTGGAGGTAAGACCATGCAGGAAATCGCCATGTTGGATGGTGAATCCATGGTAAATCCATGTAAAACCTATGGTTTACTGCACATGTGTTCCTCAAATTTAGCAACTGAATAGTCCAGTAACCGCAGAGTAAGCAGCTCCCTTCCCAGCTGCTGTCTCGCCCGGCCCCGCCCGGCTGGCCGAAGCTTGCTTGGCAATCTGCTATACCACTAGGCCACAATTCCCCATTGGAAAACCAAGGATCATTCGTTTCATCAACTTTTCTTGAACACCATGGTTACATATGGCTACAAAGCATGAAATATTACGAGGTTCCAGTTTGTCTTACCAGCTGTTTCGTTTGGTTCCGAATCGAATTGATGAAAACCATGGGAGGAACATCATCTTTTCTCGGACGAAGGGATTCAAGGGATGCTGATGGAAGGATAATGCCAAGAGTTTCCACCACCTCGCAGCGCGGCACAGTCTGACGTGACAAGCGGATTTATGACACGTCGTCCATGGCACAAAAAGCTCCGGCTGTGACTTGATTTGAGAAGGGGCCCAATGGCCAGCGGCATATTTTGGAGACTCCGCCAAGAAGTCTCAGGGATTAGGATTTCCAAGTATGATTACCAACGTGTTGCCACATGTTGCCGTTCATCCGAGCGATCCTTGAGTTTTGACAGGGTTTGGAGAGAGCTGTGAGGGAAGGAGGAAGCGCTGATCTCAGCTGGGAAGAAACCAGATAAACCAGGGTCAAAATTCTTTCGAAATGGACCCCCCATTGCCATTTCCATCCATTTCCTCTAGGAAATGAGGCAATTAACTCAAATGCCTACCTTTTCTAGAGAGGAAGTCTCAGATCAGTCACTTCACCGGGGATTTCTCCTGAATCCTTTGGCCCGGTGAAGGAGCCCATCAAAAAAGAGAGCGGCACCCTGAGTGAATTTTCATTAAACATGAGTTGTTTAAGAATTGTTTCAGTTGTTTCAGTTGTTTCAGGATGCCAAGAATTTAGAATTTGGAATTTTCATTTTTTAGATGTAGTTGTTTCAGCTGTTTTTTTCATTTTCACTACATCTAAATTTGGAATTTTCACTACATCATGTTTCCATTTTTTGGCCATATTTTTTGGGATGTCCCCAGCCCGCATCACTTGGATCGCTCGGATCCCTTGGGTCCTGAGATGTCAATGCCGCAGATGGCCACGGGTGGACTGCGCTGGGATGCTCAATGGAAGATGTCGCTATTTCATGGGGATACCCTCTGGTAAACTAACATAGCTGTTGAAAATCACCATTTTAATAGGTAAAACATCTATAAACGGTCCATTTTCCATAGCTATGTTAAATTACCAGAGGGTATGAATGAAGTTAGTGTGGTAAACCCAATACGAATCATGAATAAACCATCCCCAATACCACCTTAAAAATTCCAAAAATGGTTGGTAGCAACCATTCAAACTATGAGTTGTTTGTTATTGGATGAATCACAGTACCAAGAATTTGGGGATGTACATGGAGGGTTTGCTGCGAATTTATAGCCATCCTGCAATGAAACATCTGGCTGGAGCTGAAAAACAGTGCTTTCCGACTGATTTTTTCTTTCATAAGTTTGATCCAAAACGACGATGGCGATGACTTTGGGTCCGTTTTTGTTCACTTTTTTTTTTTTAACCAAATCCATTTCAGTGTCCCCCAGTCCCCAAGCATCTAATCCAGTGGTATTCAATGATCTGACTGAAATCTGACAGTTGGAGTTCCAAGAAATCAAGCAGAATTCCACCCAGACCACCCAGCTTCTGATGATACAAAAGGCCCATCATCAGGATGTGGCGGATATGGCAATCCCTGCAGTTTTTTCAGGCTCCACTACACTTCGGCATCGGGGCAACTTGAGGCGGACCTTCTCCCTGCTCCCTGCGATCAGGATTTGGCAGTTGAAATCAGTTTTTCAGTCCGTTTTTTTATCAGGTACCCTCTGGTAAACTAACGTAGCTATTGAAAATGGCCATTTATAGTGAGTTTTCCCATTAAAAATGGTGATTTTCCATAGTTACGTTAGTTTACCAGAGGGTAGAAGTCCCTGGTCTTCTTTGAAACTTCAAGTTTCTGGAAACTCATCCTGCGACCTAAAAACCCTGAGCCTTGGTCGCCTTGGAGGCGTGTGAATATTTGCTGCGACAGAACTGCGATGTCAACAGCACCCTGAACGACTTCAGCACTCCATTGATGCTGGCAGTTGAGGAGGTCCTGACAGGATTTTCATGGGATTTTCATGGATTGTATCATGGATTTTATGTCGATGATCTCGAGTCGACTTGATGTTTGTATCCTGTATCCTGTATCCTATAGTTGATACATCAACTTGATACTATTCTTACTCACCTATGAACATCTATGAACATCTATGAACATCTGTGAACACCTATGAACACCTATGAAGCATATTGCATCTCATATTGTGGCCATGGACGTGGTGAAAAACATGCCTTCGACGCAGGGCCACTTGGATGTCGCCAGATTGCTGCTGGACAAAGGCGCTCTGCCCTGGTGCAAGGTGCGAAACGCGATGGCTTTGAGCAAAAAAACACCTAAATATTGGTAAACTAACATAGCTATGGAGAATCACCATTTTCAATAGGTAAATCAACTATGAAGGTGCCATTTTCTCAATAGCTATGTTAAATTTCCAGAGGGTAAACATTGTTCAATATCTGGAAAAACCATGAAAAACATGATTGTTGTAAGTGACTTGAGCAGCAATTGTTGCGAAGTAGGGTTGAAGCTGGATCCCTGGCACCATTTGTGTTAGCAACATCTCCCCTTGGGTCTGTTACTGTTCCAAAAAAAGACCGGGTTTTAGGGATCCGGGGCCTTTTCGGGTTTTCCAATGGCTTGGTGGGACATGGGTTTCCCATTCTTTTTGGGCTTTCAAGTTTCCTTGGCCAGGATGAGACTGGGTTCACAGCCAAGGAGCAATGGCACAGCAATGGAGCCGGAAAAGATTCGAGTCCGGAAAATTAGGGTATGCCTCAATTTTTCGGACCATTCAAGATTGGAAACGATTCGATTTACCCCGTGGGATTTTGCGAAATTTCCCATTTTTTTGGGGTCATTTTTTTTTCATATCCCCAATATTCTAAAACATGATTGTCATAGAATTGGATGATGGGAAAATTTACAGGAAAGCCCTATATTTGAGGGTAAAAACCATGGTTTCCTGTAGATTTTCCCTTAAATCAATCCAATGAGATTGGCTGGGCCATTTCTCATTGATTTCCAATGACCCAACTTGGGATTTTTTTCGGTATCCCATCGCCGGAGGATCGATGTGACAAGAGCATCCAATCAGATCTCACACAGCTTCTACTGATTGGGGGTCATCGGGTCCGCAACTCAAGGTGTTGAACATCAGTGGGGTAGTTTTTTCTGCCCAAAAAAACAATATTTCCACACATTAAGAATATGAAATTTTGCTTTCCTCCCAGAAAGCCAGGTTTAAAACCACATCAAAATTCTGGGATTTTTCGCCATGGGGACTTTTGATCCAAACACATGGCCCATTAAGAACAGCATTCGGGTCGCGTTGATTTTTGGCGACCCATAAACTGTGGGTAGCTGGTTGCTCAGAGATGCAACTGAGGTGGAAAGTCCGGTGGTGAGAGTTTGAGATTGGCTCACATGACTTCCACCGGTGGCAGGTGATGGTTGTCAAATCCTCCAAGGTCGAAAAAATGGGGTGATCTCTGATAGTCCTTGGGTTTTTTATTGGCACCCAACTTGTAATGGGAACAATGACAAGTTGTCATTTTCCAAATCCAAGAACGCTCCATGGCAAGTGAGTGGGTAAAATCATGATAAACCATAGGTAAACCATAGGTAAACCATAGGTAAAGCATAGGTAAAGCATAGGGGTTTTAGGCTACAACTTTGAGACAACTCAAGAAATGGAAGTCAGGAAATTGAGCCGAGTTTCACTGCCAACGACTCTGACCTGGCCGATTCAGATGGATGGCTTAGTAACTAAGTAAGTGTAGCGTTATGTATCAGAATATGCTGTACTGGTTGGTGGTTTGGAACATTTTTTATTTTCCATTTCATGTATGGGATGTCATTCTTCCCATTGACGAACTCATATTTTTCAAGATGGTTATTGCACCACCAAGCAGTGTATAGTTGTAGGATTTCTGATGTGGTTGTAAGATGTTGTAAGAATTCGTCATCTTCAGCGTTCCCACCTGGACCTGGATTTGTTTGGGCATAACGTGGTCAGATGTTCCACACAATTTTCGATGGGTGGGATCCAGAAGCCATTGCCATAGCCACTTTGGGATGAAGTTTGTGGTTGACCCCTGGCCAAATCAATGGGAATTTCAGGATCCTAAAATGGAGGTACGTTAGTACCATATTTCAGGCCATATTTTTTGGGGATATTTCCTTACATAGGCCTTATATAGGCCTTATATGTGGTAGGTACCTCCAATTTAGGTTCCTGAAATGATCAAAAGGCGGATGATTTTTCAGGAATGCTCAACTACCAACCCATCATCCACTCCATTTTTTTGGTTGGCAAGTCTCCAGAATGCGCAGTGATGATTGATGAAACTTCCCATGATGGTTGGTAAGTCTCCACCAACCCCAAACATCCAAAAAAAAACATCAACCCGTTTTTCCATTCGAGAATGATATCCCCATAAAAACACATAATTCCAGATTTTTCCAGTGTTTCTATGCTCGTTAAAACATATTAGATCCTCACCCCCTAAGGAGATACATCCTTTTTTCATCTGGCGATGCGGCGATGAGAAAAGAAGCCCTAGCCCAAAACAGTTGGTGATGTTTATTCCGGACATATTCTCCCCAGCGATATGGAGGTTTCCATAAATGGTGGTACCCCCAGCCATGATCTAAAATGGATGGTTTATTTCATGGAAAATCCCAATCTAATAGCTGGATGATTCATGAGTACCACCATTTATGGAAGCCATATGGACATTTCCATAGCTGACCCATCCTCATCTGCCAGTTCCTGTCGCATTCCACAACTTGGACAGCCACTGAAGTTGGCGGCTTCCCATTGAGAAACTCTGCGGCTTCGCCTAAAAGGGATGCTGGGCCATTGGTGAAGCGGTCTCCAGCTACCATTGTAGTATCTCCCATCTTGAGACAATCCATATGACTTGATGATGTTCCTGTTATAATGCTATAATCATACATATTATACACTTCGTAGATGCCTTTTTTCCTGGTTGTTCTAGAATACCGCATTTTGCACATGGAGCAAAACAAGGAGAAAGACAAATCAGCACTCTGTCGTTGTGTAATATATATAGTATGTATTATAATAGTAGAGTTGAATAGAATAGTTGTCTCCAATGGAGACGGGATCGATTTGTGGATTGCGGGTTTCTTCATGTTTCTTCATTGACGTTGCGCAGAATTTGCAGCGAGCAGGTCTAACAGCAACGGCCACAGTCCAGAGATGTTTCCAAGGGGTGACAAGACAAAACTGACCCCCTGCATATGCTTGAATATATGATGCTGAAACATCTTCTGCGGCAAGAATCAGCACACAGAAATTGAAGGTTTCCCAGCCGCTTTCCTTTTTTTCTCATTCAGCTAGGGTAGGCACAGCGCCGGCACATGCCACATGGGCCAACCACGATATCCCATAGCTGCCATAGCACCTTTGATGTCGAACCGCAAGTGGGCCCTGGAAACATGAGATGAGTGCTCAGGTGCCGAGGGGTGGCCATAGACATCCCAAATCCAATAGCTGGGGTTGTTGAAATATGGCAATTTTCACATGGATTTACCATGATTTAGCTAGGATTTACCCTCAACTTACGGCTGAAAATGGGAAAATGATGGTTCACGAGTGGACATTTTGACGTGAACCCAGTGGATCGAGTTCTGGTGGGCCCTACATTCTTTGGGACGGGGACGACATACATCAAGAATTCGAAAGGCTCTGGCTGGGCATCTGTTCTTCTGGGTGGATTCAATTCCAGCCTGGCCACAACGTGACCCAAAAATGACACTCCGGCACCCCGGCAGGTCTGTGGTTTTGGGAAATTCAAGTCGACATTTGGACATTTTGTCATTGAATTCCAAAATTTGGTGATCGTGGCTGAAACATCTTCAGAGATGAACAAACATGCGGTTCTATGATTGTCGCTTTGACAGTGAAGTCCCGATGTTGGATGTTGGTTTCCGTTGCAGGAAACTATGTTAAAAACCTTCATTTTGGTTGCTACCCCAGAGTAGACTCGGGGCAAAGTGTTCACGACCCACCATTTAGATGGCTGAAAGCCAATGGGTTTCCTGGCAATTTTCCCTGATACCAACCTCCCCAAAGATGGACAAGTTGAATTCTACTCAAAATTCTGGTGACTTTTCTATCTTTTTCAGGCTTGCTTGGTAAAACCAACCCTTGATGTCAGAAATCCCAGAAATCCAGTTCAGGCCACTGGTTCTCCCGAGAGCACCACCGCATGGGTGGGGCTCTGATCTGGTGGCGAATCATCAATCTCTGGATATCATGGGATACACTGGGATATCATGAGGATCAACTGGGATTATAATGGGTGTCTAACTGGGATACTATAACTGGGATACTGTAACTGGGATATAATGGGGATATAGATAACATCTTTTAAGATGTCTTTTGATGGGGAAATGGATCAACTTTTGCGGTACCATGTTTTGAGGATTCCAGATCTAAATTCGACCATGAAATGGTGGATAATCGAGGGCTCTAAGACCATAACATCATCTAACATCATCTAACATCCATATTATATCAATATCATATTTGATGATGATGTTAGATGATGTTAGATCTATCATATGATCCATTCATCTAACATCAACCATCAGTTTGTTGATTAATATAATCAAAAACATCACATCCCCACTTCTCGAAGCCCCTGGAGACTGAACCTGGCAGGACAATCCTCCATCGATAGACATTTTTCCCATGAGTCATTTTCCAGTGAAACCCCTTGCATTGCCTTTGAGGCTACATCCTACCCTCCGGTAATTTAACGTAGCTATTGAACATGGTCCATTTATAGTGGATTTTCCCATTGAAAATGGTGATTTTCCATAGTTATGTTAGTTTACCAGAGGGTAACGAAAGCTTCCATAGTTCCTGGATGTTACTGCTATCTCCGAGGTCTGCAGGCGATACGCCAGCCTCATCAATGGCTTCTGGATGTTGCTGGGGTCTGCCACGGCATGTTTCCACATTGTTCCATTGCAGTTCATGAAAAACATATATGGGACTCTATGGAATATATTGAATTGGGAATTTATGACGTTCCATGAATTCTGCGTATGTTTCTCGTTGCTTCCAAAAATAACTTGCCCATACTCTAATCTTGGTAGTGCCTCGGTAGATACCCCTCTGTTGCCTCAGCAATGCCCAAAAACCTTGGTTGATGCTTAAACATAGGCGGCTATACCAACTGGTTCAATGGGATTTACTTGTACAATGCAGTATTGGAACATTGAAACCAATATTTGCCAACCAGTAGACTCAGTAGACAGGGATGGATTCATATTGTCCCAACTTCCCCGAACGTAGACGCTAGCTAGATGGCGCAATTCAATCATTGTGATCTTCAAACCAAAAGTGGTGAAAAATACATGATGGGTGCAACCATCTTACATCTGTTCAAGTTCGGAACATTTCGGTTCACCCGAGTACCCCTTTTGTTCACTCCTGAATAGTATGTGTACGACTAGATGTGTATCCCGCCCTTTAGTTGGTCCATGTTGGTGCCTCTGGGCACTGACTCCCCATGTCGAAAATTCCCAAAGTCCATGACTACTGGGTGAATTATGACTACTTTTACTGCATCAGCTCCATCTCCAGATTTTTCTGTTGGTTGTTGGTTGATTTGGTTGTTAAAATCATAGAATTTGATTATGGGAAAATTTACAGGAAAACCCTATATTTGATGGTAAAAACCCATGGGTTTCCGGTTAAGATTTTCCATTAAACCAATCCGGTGATAAACGCCTCATTTTTCATGGACATGTCGATGCCCCATCAGCAGAGAATTCTGCACGGAAACGACCAGGAGCCTAGTCTTTCTGCATGCCATGAGCTTCGTGGTGCAGCTACAGCAGCAGGTGGGCTGCCCGCGGAACCGGGGGCCCGGAGGCGGTCAATAGCCTAGACTTTTGCCACTTCAACGGATTATCATGTTTCACCGGATTGGTTTAAGGGAAAATCTACAGGAAACCATGGTTTTTACCATCAAATATAGGGCTTTCCTGTAAATTTTCCCATAATCCAATTCTATGATTTACAAAGACATTCCATCTAAATATATTATCAACAGATTCCAGAAAATATTCCATATAGATAAGTTCATGTTTCTTCAATGATAAACACATGCCATATGGATGGCACCACATTTCGCAAACAGACGTCTTCCAACGAGTCTCGTTGCTGTGAGAACCCTTGGCCCTTGGATGCCCTTGGCCCTTGGTTCATCCTCCAGTTTTGGCAAAGTTCCAAGATGGGCAAGGGCCTGCAAACGGTTGATCATATGGGTATGGATCAATACCTATTAATACCATTTTTAGTGGGATGAACATCCATTTACCAGCTATTTTGATGTTCACCAGGGGTACAAGGTTTTGACACACTGCCATATTTACTAAAACCATCCATCTTTGGGAATTTTTCTTTTTGACCCATCTGGCCATATATGGCCCATATGAAAAATATCAGGGAGAAAGCTGTCAGGCGGCTGGGGTGCCACTTTGCCACTTGCCGCAAGGGAAAATAGCTGGTGTTGCTGTAATGGGATACTTTGCGGGTGTCAGATTTGCCAACACAGCCACGATACAACCATTGTGCCAACCTTTGAACGTGGTTATCTTGCCTTTCAAGGAAAAATCGAAAAACACAACCTGCTCTGATTTCTGGCGACGCCAGTTTCGGTTTGCCCAGTGGTTTCCTCGTGGAAATCAGTTCTGGGGGATGAAAATCCCTGGTGTTTGCCAGGGCCATTGGAGATCCTTCAGTCCAAGTCTCAGCTTCCATTGGACGTCGCAGCGTTGCAGGGTTGGAGAATAGAATCAGATAATCAGAGAATAGACTCACAGATGAAACCATGTTAAAACCTCATAGCATCATATGTTTTGAGGACCCGATGACATCATGACATCATGACTTAGAAAAAACAACTTGACCATCTTGAGCCAGGTGCAATGGCTGGAAATGCATGGCAAGCATATAGCCTGGTGATTCGCAGTTGTGTGGCGTGCTTTGTCGAGGCGGATGGGTTTTGCGGTGCTTGACACAACTGACCACACCACACCACACGAAAAACCACACGAAAAACCACAGGTCGCATGAATTTCACTGACTTGAAACTCCTGATCTTTACAAATTTTACAAATAAATCATCCGCAAAAAAGGGGACACACGGGACTCACTGGACATGAAAACTGTAGCCGCCAATGTCCGCCGGGGATTCCCATAAAGGAAGTGATGACGGATGCCATGTTCACACTGATTGGATGAGGAATTGTATGACCTCTCGATTCCAGTGAATTTTCAACCGCTTGAGTTTGAACTACACAGAGGAACTTCATGAGAAGAACATATGATTCATATGATTCATCGATTCATATTGATTCCATCGATTTTTTTTAGTGATGCCATGTGATGCCATCAGATTTATAACTTTGATTTCTGGAGTTTCTCAGGCGGCACAGGTAAAGGTGGAGGACGTGCCGGAGATGGACTTCGACGTCTGGGTCTGTTTCGTCCCAGCGTGGCTCGACTCAACAAGGGGATAGACCTGGGCTTTGGCCATGGCCATGGCGACCTGCCAGGATCACCTCCTTCTTCTTTTGCTTCACGGCGTCCTTGGGTGGATCCCTAAGAGAAAACTCGGAGATTTCGGAGATTTCGACAGCTGAAAAAAAGGGATGAAGAAAATGGCAGCCGGATCGTTGAGATGATCACTTGAAACTTGAGAAAACTCAGGGCTTCCGAAAATGGATCTGTGAGATTCTATGATATTCTTCAATATTACTTAATAGGCTATAATGATGCCATAATATTTAATATATATATACATATATATATATATATATATATATATATATATGTATAAATCTATAAGACTCAGTAAACTTCGCAATCTTCATTGGAATTTATTTGGTTCCCTTCGCCTTCGACCCATGTGAGGCATGAACTTGATGCGAAGACCCATTCCGGGCTTAGCCTTGCTCTACATCGTTTGCTGGGCCCTGAGCTGCCACAGGGAGAAGAAACTCGAGTTTTTTTTGTTGAACAAATCCTAAGACAGATGTGGAGGATATTGTAAGATATATTGGCTGGGTTTTAACATGTTTTAAGATGTTTTAACATGTTTTAACATTCTGAATAACCTTCCAATCTTGGATTCTTTCGTTGCTACATGTTGCTACCAGGTCTACCATCCCTTTGTCTTTTTGGCAACGTCTCCTTTCAGGCGCGTCCATTCTGGTGGCTTTCCAAGCCGAGTTCCTACAAGCTTTGGCAGAACTGCGATCGCTGGAGGTGACATGTGAGCGATTTTTTTTCCAGCGCACTTTTGTCAAACCTTGGTGCTGGATGGATTGGAAAAATGTTCGATGTGGATTTTTTTTTGGGATCTGAAAAAGATTCATCCAGCATGAAACTCACCAAAAACGGCTGTGAAGACATCGAAGTGACCATAAGTGGGGTTTTTATCCTGTGAGGACCCACGGATTCAATCGGCGGTCTTCGATTCTGGAAAGCTCTTCAAGGTCCGTAGTTGTGCTGTTTCAATGAGAGCCGACATTGGATGTAATGGATGAATATGGATCAACAAAGACACGCCTAAATTGAGGATCAAACCTACGTTTTGTTTCAACATGTTTCAAGGATTTTATAGGGAAACCCCAAGAGCCCAACAGATTGACTTTATGGAAAGAGTCTGGACATCTTCCGAAATCCACCATTTTCAATGAAATTGAGGATCTTTGGCCACCAAAAATGGCGCAGGAAGGGTCGAAAGCCTTCGACTATGTCTGGGAAAAGGAAGGCTGCCAGCTGATCGTCCCGATCTCACAGCGGGCTCAGCTCGACGTTTCGCCTAAACGATTTGTTGACCTATGGTACAGCTAGCAATGGGCTAAGATTTGGAAGATATGACAAGATATGACAAGATATGACAAGATACTGGTTGGTGGTTTGGAACATTTTTTATTTATATCCATATATTGGGACTAGGAAGAATCATCCCAACTGGCTACTATTTTTCGGAGGGGTTGAAACCACCAGTAGAATACAGCATTCTGAGTCACCAGATGGGTGGCTCCAGTCCGAGGGAGATGAATTGAGGCATGGTGAGTGGGGAAGGGGGGCCATCAGCATCAGCTGCAGTTCGAAGCAAGACCTGTGGTTAGTGGTGGCTGTGGCAACAACTGCGGAGATTTAATTTGAGATTGTAGCGTAGCAACTATGGGCATCTCGAATCCGAGAAGGCTAGGATTCTAGCAACAACCAGAGAGATCTAAGCATAAACAACTAACACGGTCATGCCAACATCGATAGAATTTGGCTGCTGCGATGGTCTCTCGTTGGCCGCCCTGGACCACAGCACAGTGAAGAGTGCGGATATCAGATACGCGCCAATCAGCGCGTCATGCGGAATCAAAGTGGTTTATGTAGTGAAACAGTTGATCAGTTGATCTGCATGAATCATGAAAGCCACTCAACAGAGGGAAACCTGAGACTTGCAAATGCGCACTACAAACAAGGACGGGCACAGCCACTCAGCCAAATCAGCAGCAACACCATTGCATTGCCATCTCCTAACATGACTCAGGATGACTCAGGAACACTGAAGATGATTTGTTGAGACTCAAACGACTGAAGCCTCTTTTTTTGGGTGCTGCTTCAGCAGTTGACAAGTTCACGGGGAGGGTCCGCTATGCCGTTATGCCCATGTCATGTCTGAGTTGGCTGATCCCTTCAGCATCCGCCCTTGGAACACAGCCACTTTGCATCCGTCAGGTTTCGGCAGGATCAGCAGTCACAGTAGATCCTGATCTTTAGATAATTTTTGGATATTTGGGATCTAACATACTGTAGATCTAACTGGTATCCTGGATCTTTAGCAGGATCCAACATACTTTAGATATTCTTGGAGACTAAACGGCCCTGCTGTTTTCTATCCTATTTATTAAAAGTAGTCGAACGATCTGTTTTCTTGGTGCCACTTTCAAGATTGATTTTTGATGCAATTAAAGGGTCCAGAGGCAGCGGTTTCGGCCATGCTTTCCTGAGTTTCCAGACGTTGTGTGCAGTGTTTTTTCCCTTTCCACTGCATTTCTTTCAGCACTCTCATTGACATTTATTGAAACTTCTTGACATCGGGCTTTCTTAAAAGGGGGGTACCCCCAGTCGTCACCATGGGTTTCAATACTAAGTCATGCTTCATCCATGGGATGACTGGGGTACCATGGGGTAGCCCTATTTACGGAGCTGCTAGGCCAACTTGACCGATCTGGCGTCTATCATTGATGGCCCAACTGTGGCGCCTCTGCAGAACGTGGCCTTGCGATGCTTGGAACGACCTCTGAGTTTGGAAGCCCAGAGATCCGGATCCTGCTGGATCAGATTTGAGGATGGGGCAAGAGTCTCAAAGATTTTCGACTTTGACCCTGGTTGATTTGAAGACATTTAAGAAGCATTTCATGGTGATTTGATGGTGATTTGATGATGATGTTTGGGGCTTTTGACACAGATGGAAGAACAAATGGCTTTCCCCATGTTTCGTGGGATCAATGGGCCCTTGTAGTTTTCAGTGGAGGTGATAAGTTTGGTGAAGCTTCTTTGTGATGGTGGTTACTGGCATGGGGGACGAATCAAAGGTTTCAACCTACAGAACTTAACGAAGCTCTGAGGAATTTCAGAAAGAACGATGAAAACAACTGATCAAACAATTGCACAAAGATGTGGGGTTCCTTCTTCATCGACGGCATTGACAGAGGTATAGTTCACATTGAGAAGGATGAACATCAGGATCTTTGGGAACGAACATCATCCACGGAAATGGCATATTGGGGCTGTATAGATTTCACAGGAGGCAACAAACATGTCGGTTTCACCAACAAATCTAAAGATTGAAAGGGAACAGAAATGGGGAAGTAGAAGTAAAAGGACAGCGGGCAAGGGCCACAAATGGGGATAGCTCTTGTCGGTGGAAAACACAGGTGCGTAGATCCGAGAAAACTATAGAAAACTTGGATCTTTGGTGTCACAAAGATCCAAGAAAAATCCAAGAGGAATTTCACTCTAATCCCCAAAATGTTCACATAATACTAGTTGATTAGTTGGTGGTTTGGAACATTTGGATTATTTTTCCATATCTTGGGAATTTCATAATCCCAAGTGACGATTCGTCCATCATTTTTCTCATATTTTTCAGAGGGGTGGCGAAAAACCACCAACCAGAAGATCTTGAGATATCTTGAGAAACTGATGGATCTGATCTGATCTAAGGCCCAGCCTCCTTCCTGGCACGAAAGGCCTGGTGGCTGAACGCATCTTTTGGGAACACGGTACTAGCCCGAAATCATCAAATAGATGCTTCACACACACAGACATATATATATAATATGCATGGCATATAGCATATATATATAGTATACACACAATGTTTTTTTGAATTCGCTTCTACCCAGCTGCTCATTTTGAACATTATCCAACAAAGCATCCAACTCTAGCCAATAACCAGTTGAAATTCAAGGTTGTTCAGCTTAAATTTCAATTGGCGAAGCGTTCATTTTGGTGAGATCCACATCATTACCCTGACTTCGTTTTCCAAATGTGTTTTCTGATTTTCTCACCATTTTTGTGGCTGGTTCCGAATCTTCCCAGATGACATCCACATCTTTTCCACTCAGGTAGCACAGGAGGCGGTTGCCTATCCCCCCTGCGTGGTGTTGCACCGCGCCCGCGCGCGGTCGTCATCCCAAGAAGGCGGACGTTCGTTAGATTCGGTGGGACATAGAACCAATGGTTGAACCAATGGTTTTATCCTACCCTCTGGTAAACATACAAAAAACGAACTGGAAAGTCACCATTGAAACAATGCGAACATCTACTATTTCGACTGGGTCATTTTCAATAGCACAGCGTTAGTTTACCAGAGGGTACCATGTCCAAGAAAAAAATGATGCACGTTCCCCAAAGGTATTTTCCCAATTTTTTGAGATGCATATCCCAATATTTGTTCCCCAAAGTTTTTTAACCTACCAGTTGATTCCCCAAAGGTATTTCAGCAGGTTTCTTTTAAGATATTGCTTCGGTCTAAAGTTGGGATTTTTGCGGAATCATCATCTTGGATGACAGGTAAATATGGGTGTGTCTGAAAAGTGGGGATGCCGATTTACATGGCCGTTTTACTGGGGACATGATTTTCCGCAATGCTGATGGAACTAGGGGCACACGATTTTCGGACAAACCCATAGTATCTATCCCATTTATAATCATACAAATATATCAACAACTATGTCACTATGGCCACTGATATCCCCATACTTTCCCAGAAGAAACTCACTTTGGAATACAGCTCCTCATTTTGTAGCTCCAAGCAGCAGAAAATAGCTTTCGGAACAACTTTCAGCATCCTGGGAGAGTTTTCGAGACTTGCTTCGACCAAACACACATTCAGGTTTTCCCCGTAAACATATACTGTATTCTTGCATGGCAAACTATAGAATTATATATATATATATATATTATATATATATATATATTATATGTATAATATGTGCATCAAAAAAGAATCGAAAGTTGGGAAAGCATAAATCCAGCACGTCTCCAATAGATTTGTATCTTATCTATCCCCATTCCCCAGTCATATTAAACATCCCATTCAAGTGGTCCCGGTCATATCAATCATCCACCATGGTGACTATAGGGGGGTGTTTCATATGAATCGGCGAAGAGATTCGCCATATTTCACCATCCAAAAACCCATTAAACAACCCATAAAAACACCCCAAAACCACCTCCAAAACCCCTAAAAAAAACAAGTTTTCCACATCATCCACCAGGCTTTTCCGGATCTGCCAGGTCGGCCACGCTCGGGCTCTTCTCGAGCCTCGTCTCGACGCTCATCCCGCGGACCGCGCGGCGCCGCGCTGGCGCCGCTGCTGGAGCCTCAGAACGGCGGCCATGGGGTTCCCCGATAGCCCAGGGATTCAATGTTAGCCAATGTTAGGGGATATCAATGGATTAGAAATGGTTATTCACATGGCTAACATTGGCTAAAAACTCCACTTTTTTGGGGGATCACAATGGCCAATGTTAGCTATGAATCCATATTGAGGATTATTGATTCATATGATATTCATATGATATTCCTGGAAGAAACACAGAAACATCCAGCGAAATCCCAGCAATGACTTTGGATACTGTTTGGGTAGGGTTTTGAACCATAACCATTTGGAGGTTTCCTTAGTCATGGGGGTACCCCCAAATCATCCACTTTTTTGTTGGGAGTTTCCATTCTAAACCATCCAGCTATTGGGGATGCCCCTCATTTATGGAAACCTCTATTTTGTGAATGGCAGAAAAATGGAAATGTATATAGTTTTTTTTTTGGCGAAAAACAGCTGGAACATATTTTTGCTCGAACAGCTGTTACATGTCGATATTCGAAAAAAAAATGGTTCCCTGCAATTTTTACCAATGAAGACATCCCGCCATTGAACGGTGATCGAATCATGACAGCCCTCGCACTTCACAGGGCGCGAGAACGAAGTCCTGAACGTTTCGCAGGGGTCTCAGTTCTTAGCAGTTCAAAAAAAAACCTGAAAATGGTCGATGATGTCCTGAAATGGGGAGCTCACGTGTTTTTTTTTCGCCCAAGATGCATGAACATGGTGGGCATGACCGTATGACACAGATTCTTTCCATCTCACGGGTCACTCTTGTAAGGGTACGTACCCTGAGGATGTGCCGGAGCAGCATAAATCCAGCTGGCTACCGCGTTGGATGCTCAAGTTCGAACTCAAGAGCCCTGAAATGGCAACTTTGGAAGATCAACTTCGGTTTCGCATTTTCACACAAGTCTAACAGTCTGGGTTTCCTTCCGCTCAACCTCAAGCATCATCCAACATCCATCCAGACCCTGGGTTTGGCACCATGCTGTGCTCAGGTGAATTTGAGGGCCTGCGAAGGGGCCAATCAGCCAGGCAGCTCCGAGGATTTTCTCCGACCGGTGACCGGAGATGTTTTGAGTCTTAGATGTCTTAGGAATTTCGGAATCCCACCCGAAACTGAGACCATTTCCATTTCTGAGACTCAAAATTGTTGATGTGAAAAGGCTTCAGGCCATAAAAAAGAGGCTTTTTGATGTGTTCACACAACTTGCTTTCGGACTATTTTCGAACCCATGTTTTTTTTGGCAGATCACCGAAGCTGCGAAGGCCATTCGAAAACTCAGAGGAACTGTTGATGGCTCCGGCGTGTTTGATGCGCGGAAGCCACCTACCAGGCCAGATGCGTCGCCTAGTAGGTGTTGTAATATGGATTATGACATATTATGATATATGAACTTAGGTAGATATTAGTTGTTGATGCTGTTGATTGGTTGATCTTGGTATTTTTCATTGGGATTTCCCAACGTTTTTTTCAGAGAACCTGAACAAGTTGGGGCCTTTATTGAGCTTGTGGTATTAGTCTGTGTGAAGAATCCCGACTATGCCCAAGCATCGAGCATTGGGCTGTAGAGTCTCTAAGAAATCTCTGATGAAGCTTGGCAAGTAAACTTCATCACACCCCACCTTCTTTTGTCAAAGATGCAATGGCAAAACCCCGATAGCACGCCTCCAAATGGGGATAGATAGACGCAACAAACACACGCTATTTCTGGTCAAAGTGCGGATTAATATGGATGAACATATGGATGAATTCTTCATGGCTTCCCGGGCTTCCCGCCTTCTTGATGTGATTTTCATGTGGTGAATGTTGTTAACAGCATGCCATGTGGCAAGCATGAAGAAAAGGCCATGTGGCAAGACAACCGCAGTGCTGTTTGACGCCTAACAGGTAGAATACCAAATTCCGGCTCTATGCCTGCTCTGCCGGAAGGTGCGCCGGTTGCCATGCTGTGGGATGGTTTCCCAAGTGTTTCTACAACCTGTGCAGAGTAACACAGGCCTTCCAATCCATCAGAACAGCGACGTGTTTGGGCAAATTCGTTTCCAAGTCATTTGAGATACAACCATGATAAAGCCATGCTACCTTTCAGGACGTATCTCAATCAATTTTAGATTTTCTGAATGGGTCCAGTGCTGAACTGCTGAACCTCCTCCCCAAACCATTTCGATTTTGCTACGCCAAGGCTCTCCAAGGCGTGTGAAACAGGCCCAGACGCTGCTGTCTTTGGTGGCCGATTCCAGGCGCAAAGAATGGGCAGTGCAGTGCGGCAGTGCTGGTTTTTGATGCCTGATCTGGCTGTTTGGCGGTGATTTTTATGTGGTTGTGATATGTTGTGATTATGAACTAATATGAAGTAGATAGCATTGAAGAAAAATAATATAGAATGTGATATACTTCAGAAAAAATGCATGAATATATGAGACTCTATGTGCTAAGCAACCAGCATGATGGGATGGGATAGGGGTACTTTTAATGGTTCAGTTGGCTTTCACCAGCAGGGGGTTTAAGAACCACATATCAAAGGTCCTATGATAGTTGAACAACCATGAACAACCAACAACGCTGGTTGTTGCTTTTAGTTTAAAAAAACGGTCCAAAAAAAATGACAATCCCTGACCTCATTTGATGTGTCGCCAAGCAGAGCTGCCAAACCTCAAGATATGAAACATTGAGATACAATCAAAATATAAGCTTTAAACCTTGTTAAGCATCTTTAAAATACATTGCGGAGACCTCAATTGAAAGTGACGGATGATTTTTGATGGTTGGGTGGAACTCCGCAAAATTGGTGCTTCAGAGACACTGGACCAGCTTCCTGTTTGAATATTATATGCCTGTCTTGGGCATGGCGCAGACGTCACATTTTCGATGCAACTTGAGAAGAATTCAAAGCCCTTTTCCAGCGGCTCTCGTTTGCGCTGGTTTTTGCATGTTGTTTTGCTTCCATTGTCCCAGACATGGTGCCAGAGCATCTCAACCGATCCAATCAGAAGAACACTGTTCATTTTTCGTTGGGACGATCATATCAAATGCTCAGCTGTCATGAGCATTCAGCGACTTCGAGAACTTCCGCAGGCCCGGTAACCACAAGAGGGATCCACATGTTGCGCAATGCCCGATGCTGAGATGGGGTCACTGAGCCAAAAAAATCCATGGGAAAAGTCTGGGAAAAGTTCCGTTTCAGGTAGCAAAACAACAGAAGTCGGGTACGGATTTTCTGGACTTTCAGGACCCTCAAGCTTTCAGTTTGCTCCAATTTTTCCGTATATTTTCCCCATCATTTTCCCATGATTTTCCACCAATTGTCCAGCCATTTGACACCAGTTTTACACCACTTTCAAGCCAAGGTTCCCATGAATTTCCGACCAAGGCCTGCAAGGAATTGCACGGCGTACTGCGATGGTGACCAAAGGGGCACGACAAATTGCGGAGATGGGCTACGAAGAAGAAGAACTACCTAGTCTCTAGGAGAATTTGGAGAATTCTTGGGAGTTTTTTGTGAATTTTGGATGGATTTTTGTTATTTTTTCGTGATGTTTGACGTTTTTTTTTTGATTGAAGTGATATTTTTGGTTTGGTTTTCACATGTTTCTGGTTCTTTTTTTTGTTTGTTCAACAAATAGCACCTATACTGCCATGCTTTAACTTCTCTTTTCTATGGTGCTATTTGCAGTGGCTGGGTGTTTTTTTGGGTGATTGGGGAATTCACTTTCCTATTGATTCACCAATGTTGAGAGAAGATTCACTTCAAAATCCTACCAGAAAATGGCTACTAAGGGGGATGTAGGTGGTGTATAAACTCGCTGATTGGCGATTGAATAGCTCGGGATTTTTGTTGAATATGAACTCGCTGATATTTGCGCGGGATGATCAAAATGGAGGATAAGATCCTCCCGGAGACTGATACTTGTCACTGGATTTCGTTTTCATATGTTTTCATGGACAAAGTGGTGTTTTCTTGGGAGATTCATCCAGAAATGCGTGGACATCATGAGCAGAAGTATCAATGTCTGATAGTCTATAGGTTTTTACTGAAAGATAGGCTCCAAATTCCCAAGGCAGACCTAAACAGTGACAGTGAGCTGTGGCAGAACAGTAGGATGTTGGTGGTGGTTGTCAGACAGAAAAACTTCGGAGCCACCATTCAGTAGTTGACTCGTTGACGGCTGTTGACGTTTTTGTCACTTCCATGACCCAGAGTGTGCTACAACTGAAGCTGTCCGGAAACACTTAACTTGTTGCTGTACCGAAAATTACCATCTGGTAAACAAACTAACATAACTATGGAAAATCACCATTTTTCATGGGAAAATCACAATTTTTCATGGGAAAATCACAATTGTTCATGGGAAAAATCCCACAATTTCGACTGGGCCCATTTGGATGGACGTGTAGGTCGCCGTTTTTCGCCAAATTGCGCCATGGCTGTTTTTGAGGTCTCTGATGCCGTGAATCCGGGGACACCTTGGAGGTGATGAGAGCAGCGGCAGATTTTGGATGCCTAATTTTCATCCGATGAATCCGATGAAGGAGGAATGATGAGGAATGTACCCTCTGGTTATTTAACATAGCCATGGAAAATCACCATTTTTAATAGGTAGACCCAGGTAAACCATCTATAAATGGGCCATTTTCCATGGCTATGTTAAATAACCAGATGGTAATGGTGGAAGAACCACTGATAAACTAAAAAATAAACAATAATTTAACCATGATGTTTCTTGATCACGTTTGAACAGTTGGGGTTTTGTTGTTGGGTTTACCACATGATGTGTATCACTGTATCACAGTACAACTCACCCCTTCAACCAGCCCCAAAAAACGTTCCAACCATGATCTTTGTGTATATCGATGCACGATGCATACAGCAGTACCACAACGTATTCACTAGTTTTTGGTTTTCTTGTTGAGAACCAATTGGACTAGATATGGCCATTGGTAGAACCTCAGCTTCATTTCCTTTTTTGAAAAGACACTAGGTTGCCTCGAAGGTTTATGCATGTTGCTTTTAAATCTATGAGGCAAACAGTCGAACCGAAAAGTCTTGCCGCAACTTCCTGTCATCACCGATCTCCCTTGTTTTTTGACCTTTAGACTGTCCATGACTGTCCAACTGTGGATTGTTGTGGCAAGTGCCATGTCCTTGTGCTGGATGATCATGACACGAGTTTTGGAAACAAGGACATGACGATGGACCACCATGGAAGAGACACCGGTACCACCCGGTGTCACTTCTATGATACCCTCTGGTAATTTAACATAGCTATTGAAAATGGCCCATTTATAGTTGATTTACCTATTAAAGATGGTGATTTTCCATAGCTATGTTAGTTTACCAGAGGGTACTTCTATGTTCAGAACGTGCGAAGGACTACTTTTGTAGATCGGAGACACGACAAAGTCTCTGGGCTATCTTGAAAAATGCAAACGATGTGTATGATGGTTTCAGCGTTGCAGCTGCTCTCGTTCGAAAACATATGCCCCTTTTCTTTATTGGTGTTTAGAAGTCCGGACCCTGGATCATTATATCGTTTGTTTCAAAACCAGATGAACATAAGAAAGGTAGAGCAAAACTGACTTCACTCCAGCGAAGAAAACACCGGTGTCTTTCCAGCAGTTAAAGCCGGTGGTAGCGATGACTGCTGTGTCATATTCATCCCAGCCTGCCATGTCATTGGGCCCTGTTTGGGCACTGATCTGAAAGCAGATCTGGGGCTGGTGCTATCGTGATCTCGCGCTTCTGGCGATTACTGTTAGGCATTCCAAATCCAGCAGAATCCAGAAGAACTGCAGGATATCTCCAGATATTTGAGAGCACCCAGGTGGGATATTAGCAATTAGCCCAAGTAGCCCAATTAGCCCAATTCACCTATGTCGACTTATGGTTTTGTTCCCGCTCAGTAAAAGAAATCATCATCATTTGGGATGTTACGTCTCCAAAATTGGTTGAGAGATTTTGGGTGGTTGCAGCAGTTACATCAGTTACACATTCGTTCCACCTCTATCACTTCTTATCCTACCCATTTCATGAGACCATCCTGACAAAAAAGGCTCTGATGGTCAGCAACTGCCCCTCCCCCAGCGAAAAATTAGAGTTCCAACCTCCAAAGGAGGACACGGATAGTTGCGGAAAACGGAAAAAACTGCACCGACAACCCACCGCAGCCAGTCGAAAATTCGATAGCCTCAACTTCTTCAATAGTTTTGGTGCTCCATGCCCGAAATGCCCGACAATGAGATCATTCCGCCCCCCCAGGAATAATTTTTGAATAATTCATAGTTAGTTTGAGAGATTTTTGTCAGTTCCAAATCTCCTGAAGTGTTGGAAGTGTTGGAAGTGGTGAGGACCACTGGTCCTGTCGGTTCTGTTGCTGTCAAGGTGCAACGAGCCATTGACTCTGAAGGCTTCGCTTTTCCCTTCCATTGTACAGGCGGGGCCCCGGGCTTCATAGGATGAATTATCCCCTATGGTTTCTGGTTGTTTTTCCACTGAACCCCATGTTTTCATACGTTTTCGCCATGATTGGCGACTTCCAAAGGGTCTTTTTTTTTTCAGCATCAGGAATTCTGCCTATCTCAAGATTCTCGAAGCTTCAAGGGACGAGTGCAGGTGCGATCTTCGTGTCGTGTGGCAGGGCCAAGGATGAAAATGATAAAAACTGGATGGTTCGTTTAGGCTATGGTGGTTTCCAAATAGAAAAGGAATGAGACGGGAGGAAAAGGATAACAACAACGAAGGAGCCGTGAAAGTCACGACTCCAGGTTTATGTCGGAGTTGCTAGGTGCGAACATTCTGATCAGGCCCGAAGTTATGTGCTGTTTGGCTTTCTGCAAATCAGGGGAAATGACAAAAAATGACAGGCCAAAACTCAAATGACCAAAAAACATGACACATTAAATATTTTGTTTTTTTCAACCTTTGCCTCTCTAAGTTTCCTCTATTCTCGCAATTATCAGACCCCAAAACCCCAGGTCTAGTATTGGATCTACTCATGAATTGGGGTCCTATTTCCAGGGAATTTCATGAGTCGTCCCTTCACCAGCCATCTGCAGTCCTGCCAAACGGCCGGCCTCGAGCTGCTGTGGGAAAACACGGATTCTGCAGTGTCTTGGAGTTCAACGGGAAAACCTGATGGGTGAGTACCCATGACAAAACCCATTTGGGTATGGATCAATACCTATTAATACCATTTTTAGGGGGATGAACATCCATAAATCCCAGCTATTTTGATGTGAACTACAGGGGTACAAGGTTTTGACACACTGCCATTTATATACCCATTATAATCCATTATAAGGATTCCCATTCTTGGGCGGACGACCATTCATCCCCCATTTTTTTTGGCATCTTTCAACGGCACATGTGGACCAAGGATCGGAACTCCCTGTAGCCCTGCTGCCATACTTAGCTCGTCCCTGCGTCGCCCCTTTGGAGTTTTCCCAGTGTTTAGCCTTTGGTAAACTAATGTAGCTATGGACATTCCTTATTTTTGATAGGTAAATCAACTATCAATGGCCATTTTCAATGGAAATCCCAATTTTTGATAGGTAAATCAACTATCAATGGCCATTTTCAATGGAAATCCCAAT
>Ga0126342_10004406_pt1 | contig 23994 bp, 23 predicted proteins | sample Cyp1metagenome_FD_92528 | JGI IMG/M metagenome (GOLD analysis project Ga0126342, IMG submission 92528) | Coral microbial communities from Lord Howe Island, Old Settlement Bay, Australia - Cyphastrea 1 metagenome | ecosystem: Host-associated > Invertebrates > Cnidaria > Coral ...
TATATATATATATACATATATATATATATATATATATATATATATATATATATATATATATATATATATACATATATATATATGTATATATATATATATATGTATGTATGTATGTATGATATATTTTAGATTTATATGTATACCTATATTATATGCACAGAATCATATTGTTTTTTCCAGCCTGCCTGCGATGATTGGAAGTGACCAATATGTTTGGTTTGAAACCGAACCACCTGTCTCCAACTTGCCAGCACATTCAACGACAGACAGATAAAGAATAAACAATATGATAAGACAATACTCAGCAGAATCAATAAAGCAGTAAGACAACAAAAAACTGTTGTGTCAATATGCATATATAGGCATATATATATACATGTATATGTATATATGTATAAATACAATTAAATACATATATACACATATATTCATATATTATACATACATATAGACTTATTGAATTTGCTGAGGCCATTCCCAAACTTGAGTGGTGCACTGGCACCTCCTTCAAACTTTCAACTTTTAGCTCCAATGGCCTCCACTCGCAGAATGTGGACATCTACACTCCAGATGGTTCGCGATTGCTTCTTCCAGATGTGGGTCCCTCAGAACCCCGGTGAGGTGCTTGAGACCAGGATGTTTTTAGGCCATGGTGGCTATTTGGAACCATCCTATGAGGCTCCAACCTCACCAAATATTCAGATTTTGTTGATGTTTGCCAGTTGCAGCAAAAAAAAGTGAAGATGTAGCATGATTATCATGATGATCATGATGTAGCCATGTTTTTTAAGTTTGTGATTCCCCCCATTCATTCCCAGTCATTTCAGTTCCATCACGCAGCTGAGGTTAATCTCAGTTTGGACGTGGGAGAGAGCTGCCTCATTATGGGTGGCTGGGTGGCAGCCAGGTCTTTAAGGTAATCTAGCTTTCAGTGGGGATCTAACCAACAAATATGGAATATATCTATACATATAATTGGCATAGAATGGGGATATAAATACTGAATATATCTGAATATGATATCTAGGTGTGTCTGGAAATGATGTATGCCCCGTAGATAGCAATTTTTTCATTGGAGAAATGATGGGGTTCACCACTGGATGGCAACCAGGGTACCAAATTTTTAGACCAACCCATTTGGGTAGACGATGTATGGATAAGAAAAAATTAAGGATATCATCAAGCAGAGGAATACCCTCTGGTAATTTAACATAACTATGGAAAATCATCATTTTTAATGGGAAAATCCACTATAAATGGTGATTTTCAATAGCTATGTTAAATTACCAGAGGAATAAGACCAACGACCATGGGGGTATCAATACACAAAAAAACTATTTGTCGGCCTGGAAGACAAGACATGACAAGGCAGTAAAGCCCTGGGTAGCTTCGCACTTTGGGACATTTCTCATTCTAGCCTCCGAATGCTATCCCAGCCGGCAAGCCCCAAATTTAAAGCTTTGAGCCCGAACTCCAAATTGGAAACACTATCCAAAACGTCAAATGAACCTAAAAACCATGGATCTTGCAAACTCGGAAGCGACGTATACATTAATGTATATATAATTATATATATATATATATTATTCATATCTGGTTGGTGGTTTCATTTTTTTATTTTCCATAATATATGGGATAATCCTTCCCACTGACTAATATTTTCAAGATGGTTAAAACCACCAACCAGATATACTCTATACATGTCATGTTCAATCATTATACCTCGTTAATCCCAATGATATACCGCATTTATCGCATTCATCCTCATTCTCATCCACACATCCCTGTTATATCCCGATTAAACATAGAAATACCATGAAATACCATTGTTGACGGTCAAGATGATACTGTCCCATCAACATTGGCCATTATACCACGATTCTTGAATTAGACACCAGAAATTCACCATTTTAGATTACCATTTGGTTTTCCTAACTTAGCTATGGAAAATCCCCCATTTTTGATAGGTAAATATGGTAAATCATGGTAAATCAACTATAAAATGACCATTTTCAGTAGCTATTTAGATGGTTAAATCCCATCCCGAGGCCCAAGTGGCATTGGCAAATCCTCCCTGCTGCGGGTCTTGGGACAGCTGTGGCCCTGCTTTCAAACGCCCGGCAAGGCCGGCCGGTGGGGAGATCCTTTCGGACACATATTTTTTGGTGGGTTGAAACCTATGATTCATAGCAATCATTTTTGGGGATACAATGGGATATACCTATATATATATGGGATATAGCCAACATGTTCCACATTTGGGTGAATTTTTTCAGGGGATATGGGGGATGGATCAACACTTATGAATGTTGATCAATATGATCATTATCTTGAAAGGTTGGCGATGGATCAGTATCTTGACATATCATGACATACCTATATATTGATTAGTGGCAGTAATGGGGATCTAATCATTTGATCTGCAACCCACATCGCCTTTACCACCCGGCTACCGGGAGCTGGATTCCAGCTGTTTTTGGAGCCAGTTAAGCCCTCCAACACTTCCTGTTATATGTCAAGTCAACCATAGTTTTGTGATGTTTTGTGAAAAGGCATCGGATGATATCGTGGAGAAAAACTATGAGATTTTTGCACTTGGGGACGTCACTTGAAATCGTTGGGAAGCCCTAAAAAATCTTGGTGATCATCCCATGCATGCGCAGCATCGCCAGCCAAAATGCTGTGATCCGCTGGGGCTACAATATGATGCAGTCAGTCATTGCAATGCTTTGGATTAAAATTCTTGAATGCAGAAGAACTGTCAAGATCTATGCTGTTGATTTGTATGATTTGTTTTCAACTACTAGTTGTAGGAGTTTCAGAGAAGTAGACATGTTTGATGGTTGGCAACTTGGCAACCAACTATACGGAGATGTTTCCTGCAATTTCTCAACTACTGCAGGTTTCGGCACGCTTTAGCAGGTACCTTTCGGGGTGGGGGTCTGCCGGATCCCAATGGCTTGGGGATACAACTCATGGCTATTCAATGGTGATATCACATGGGAATATACAACCAAGAAATGCCAACAATATGACATCATGGGTTTGTCCAAACAACATGTGTATTGTCCTCATAAAAACTGCCGTTTCAATGGATGAAATGATGATTGACCATGGAATTGTGCGCTTTTCGCAGTATTTTCAGAGACACCCAAAGGGCTTGATCTTTCCAATGGATTCGGGAAAGTTATATAACACACTCATTAAGTCATTCAGATATGAAGAGGATCAACTACTTGCGAAGTCTGACGTTGCTCCGATGGAGCTACTGTCAGCCATTTGCGGCGTTTGTTTGTCGGTGGTACGGTTTTTCGTGCATTTGACAGTCTTTACATACCTCATTATTTGATGTTATTTGAAAGACGTTGGGAGACTCCAGGTTCTGATGATATATATATATATACATATATATATATATATAATATATATATAATATATAATATATATAATATATATATATATATATATAACATTATAATACATTATATAACATGTCCCTCTACTTGGCATGGGTATAGCCTCACGCTTCTGAAAGCCAGGCCTGCGGGACGAAACCTCTTCTTTCTGGCGCAAAGGCCGGGTATGGCGGGTACGGCGGGTACGGATCACCTGGGCCATCCCGGGAATCTCGGGGGAGGGCGTACTTTGGGTCGGTTTCGGCTTGGAGGAAGTGAAGCAAAGTGAAGCAATTGCGCATGTACATGAGTCAAGTGATCCTTCTGAAGGACTTCGTATTTGATTTTATGATGTCAATATAGTTCAATATAGATGTTGAACATTGTTGAACTGCAGATGACTGCAAGTATGGGAGAAACCTTTGATTTGCGGATGCCAAAGATGCGTGCAGATCAGGGTCTCAACTTGCGCAACTGCCTACTGTACCATTTTTTGCTAAGGGAACACCAAGGAAATGAACTTAAAAATTACCCGGAGCAACAGGATAGGAAGTTGGTTTCGAATTAAAGTTTGCTGCATCTTCTGAATTTATTTCCTAAGCTTGTAAACATCCAGCATCCAACATCCCATTTTGCCACTGATGTGATGGTCATCGGCCCGAAATCACAGGCCATATCTCTTTGATGGTACCCTTCGCGAACAAATTGCATATCCTGCAAGAGACTCAGCCAATGAGTTGGATGGATGTGATGCCGCGATGCCAATGCCACAGGCAGTTTGAGTGCTGAATTCTTTGCATTGAAGATGAAGAAGATGGATTTCGTCCATTGTGCTAGTAAAATCTGGTAGGACTGCCTGAATTAGTGTCACATTTGCAGCAGACAGTTCTTTTGACATCAGTTGTAGATGATCCGAGACAAGCTTGCATTTGCACAAGACGCATTTACTTTCTTCAAGACCAGTGCTGTCAAATCAAATCAATCAACTTATGTCAAGCTGATTTGCTTGCAAGGAAGGCAGGTTTTTTATGGGAGACTTTTGTCATCGTTTGTCCACGTCCTGTTTTACTGAACACTCTGATTAAATATCTATGAAAAGGATTGAAAAGGCACCTGGCAGGTCATTGCAGTATTTGTTCAAGCCATAAGCTGCCTTCCACTTGCAGCGTTCCCGTCTTCGGATTGAGGTTTGGGATGATTCTTTGTTGAACCAGCATCATACTCAGTCGCAGTCTGGTGCAAAGTGTTGAGTGTTCCAGAATGTCGTTCCACAACACTATACAACGACACTATGGAATCCTCCAATCCACACTGTTTCGCAGCTTCAACATTTTGTAACCTCCATCCCTGGGATCATGATCCCCAATTGGCTTGATTCTGTTGAAACCATCAACCAGTCATGTATCCTGATGCAAAACAGATCCAAGACAGTAAGCCTCACAGGTTGAACGACACCAATCTCAAGCGTTTGTTTGTGGATTGTAATTTGGAGGAGGCGAAGCTTGGGCCGCTCTTGGGTTGGATGGGAATCCTGCTAGCTGCTAACCGGCATCTCTCGCAGGTGATCATGGATGTTCTATGATGTTCTATGGAGTCTTTGGCTTTTGGATTATACACTAACATTATACGGACATTGAACACCTCAAGTTCGTTTCATTTCGTTTCTTACCCCTATCAGGAATGAGATCATTTGCTGAAGCTGCCAGACCAAGTTGACCAAGTTGACCAACCTGATCAACCCGACCATGGGTCACAGGTTTGGCATGATCGGCGGCACGAGTTAGATACCCCCGGCATCCCTTGGGCAGACGTCCGGAGCCTTGGTCGATGCCGCTGCGTAGGAACCAGCCGAGCCCTTCAACGTTGCACGTGCCTTCAGTACCTCGCAGGGACTCCACAGTGACTTGTGATGACTTGTGTAATTCAGCAGCCCATATAAACAAGGTCCTCAGCTTGGGAGAGCAGCAACGAATTCAATTTTGCAGGTGCTGTCATTTGAGGGTGGTGTGTGGGCCTTATTCCCAACACCAGTGACTGTTGGGTGGGTCTGGGTGGTGCGTCATTTCTTCCAGAGCCCAACAACCAGAACGGGACCGGAACGCTGGAACCTTTGAACCTAGGAACCTTGTGTTGGGTTTCAAAGATGGGTTAATGCTGGAAGGTTGCAGAATGGTTCTAGAATTGAAGCTAGTTGATAAGTGAAGGTTTCCTTGTTCTGTGAACGGGTTGAGGCTACCCTGTGTTGCTTTATGTTTCTTTATGTGACTCATGTGGCTTTTCTCTTCAACCGCACGCAGGATTATTGTGGCCAACGGAGTCCTCAACAACGTATTTATCAAAATGGATCAAAATGGTATGTATGGGTCAAAAAATGGAACCATGGGTTACAGTATTTGTTCACGTATGACTCAGATCATTTTTGGCTATACCATGCTATACCCTATTTTGACCCACATTCCAATTGCATGCATTCGGTGTTTCCCCATGCCTGCGTGTGTACGTATATTTTCAGACCTGGATCGTTTCTTTGTATGTAACATTAATTCGATGTAAATACTCATCAGAAACTGTAGCACGTGTGGGTTGCGGGGATTTGCATGCGTGAAAGTCGGTACCTGACATACACTGAGGGTTTTAGTATTTGAGCAGCGTGTGGCCATTGAGGGGTCGCGGAGGTTGATCGTCATATTGAAGAGTGCTGAGGAAAAATGGCGACCCACCCTGAATGAGAATCCAGAAATATTTGGCGTTCATCACAATATTTGGCGTTCATCACAATTTCCTCCCTTGTAAATCCTTTTAATACTTTTTAATACATTTATATTTTTCAATTGTTCATTCGAAAGTCGCACAAAAAAGATGTATCCCTGTATCCCTTATGACAAGCCGCGCGTTGCCGCGGCGCGGCACGTTGACACAGCGCCGCGCAGGCTTTTCTGGCATGCCGAATGGCAGCAGCAGACTGGGCACCCGGTTTCCGTTTCGTCATGGGGGGTACCCCCAGTTATCATCCAGTCATGGATGACCATTGTAATTATTATGTATCATATTGAAACCATTTGAAACCTATGGTGACTTCGGGATATTCCATTTAAGGAACCCCCATATATTATACATACAATACAATAGTCACCCGGTATCAATCCATGATTTTTTGCATGGTATTTGGTGCCCAAACAACGATTCCGTTGCAAGGTAACTAAAGTGTGCAATGAACATCCAAGAGTATTTTGGAGGAGGATCGGTTTGAAGTGTGGACATCTATAAAATTTGTATATGAGCCGTTATTTTTTCCATGTTGGTCCTGGCTGTAGAGTTGCCAGCTGTCATTCTGAATTTCAGTCACATGGATTCCATGGTATGACTGAGGCGTGAGAATCAAATGACGAACACCAGCTTTTTCTCAATTCTGGATGAATCGACTGCATCCATGGACACTGCTTCTGCTTCTCGGGCGCGAGATGGGGAGATTCGTCGGTTTTTGGGGTGGAAAAACCATTGCCTCACAATATTTTTTGTGGGGCACCCAAAGAAAGATGTCCTATGTAAAACCATGTTCTTTGAAGTTATGCCGTTACGAGCCGTTATGCCTCCTTAGCCTGTGGGGACACGACTCAAGCTCTGTTGGTATACTATACCCAACTGGTGCTTTTGATGAGATGATCCCGGATGACACACCAATTTTTGTTGAGGGGATTGAAACCATCAATAAGCCTTTGATCTCATAGGTTGTTGGTGCTTAGCAAGCCAGCCCTTGTTATTATTGCTCTTGGGGCTGGTTGAAAAAATAATCTCCATGAATCAACGGCTGATGGTGCATAGTGAATAGTGTTGACTGCTGATTTTGACCCTATGTCAGTGGCCATTTGGTTCATCGTGGCATCAAACTTGCCAAGCAAAGTTTTGCATAGCAAAATGCTATCTTTACATGCGAACAACAATTTCTTTCCAATGTCAGTCATTCTTTATATGCGGACTTGTCGGCGGGATCCCTATTATGATACTTCCATGTGTTCCATTTGTTCCAATAGATGGTGTATGATGGTGCCATCGCTTTCAACCAGGGCTCAACAGCCATCAGACACAATTGACCCATTCCGCTGAGGAGATGAAAGTATATCAGACTCTGAAGCAACCCAGCTGCAAGCGATGGTCTGCCACATGTTTTAGATTCTGAGTCCCTGCTAGACTGAGAAGTGATCATGTGGATTAATTATGGTATGGGTCTATTTAATTCTATTTATATAATTATACAGACACATACTAGACCTGAGGGGCGATCGTATTTGCATGTAGAGGAAATCGTATGTGCAAAAATGCAAGTGCATTCGCAATACAAATGTATTTTGAATTACTATGAATTACTTTATGTATGTTTGGATGGGTAGATAGGTGCACCTGTTTGGAACAACGAATTAACAAGGGTAGGAGCAAGAACCTGAAGTCTTGCAGACTGCATGGTGCAATATTGATTCGATTGGAAGGCAATGTATCTCATTATATCGCATTTGAGACTATCCCATTTGAGCATCTAAACAATGTTTGACTTCCTTTTGAGGTGATGTCAAAAGAGGTGCAATTTCAATCCTGTTAGACTGTATCCCTCCTTTGCTGGTCTACATATCCCCAATTCATAACATTCATAACTCTCTAAGACCCCTGTGTGCGCAATCGAAACGACTGAGGCAAAAGAAAATTGGATTTCTTAGCGTGGCGCACCGGCCCACGGTGATTCAATATCACACAAAGGTGCCGGGCTGTTCCATTCTATTTGGGATGATGAACAGCATTTGAACACAGGCTGTTTTCAACAAAGGGTGAGAACCCCCAACCAGTTGATCCAGTTGGGCATTCAAGTCTAGCTCCGTGAGAAAACATGAGTGGTACCTTCACAAGCGTTTCGTTCCTGCTCAAATCAATCATCAATCGATGGTTCTTGGCAGCCCTCATCACGATCGCTTGCTTGGTGTAGGAATAATTCGTGTGAAACTCCACAGGTGAATCGGCGCCTGTATCAACTGACTGGTGAATGCTTGGTCAACGGGTGATTTTTAACCAAATTTTGGAGAAGTATCCCACTTGATTGAGGGATATAGGATGATATAGGGATATTTAGAATTAAATGTTGGAGAAATAGACTATGCACCTTCTTGAGGGATATTCGAGGTCAGCCATGTTCCCCATCCGCCACAGGTGATGCATTTTCAATTCAATTTGAAGAAGGAGTTGATGTATGAGGTCCAGGGACAAACCAGATGGGTGCAGTGATGTCAACATATGACACAAAGGCCTCAAGTGGTTTTGTCATGTAACGTGTTTTGCTTGCGTGTTGCACGTCTTTTGTTTTGTTTGAACGGTTTTCATGACCTGTCCGAAAATATGACAATAGAAACCAGGCTTCTGTTCGAAGAGCACTGCCCCATGGATTGCGCTTGTTTGTTTTGAAGCATGGATTGTGCCACACATGTGTTAATCGCGGGAGGAAGCTGATTGAAGTCATAGTTTCCTTATTTCAAGCTCGGATCAATAAACCCCTAAGCTGTACCAATTGAGTAGCAACCTATTACTATTTGGGGGGAACACCCCTAATTAATCAACCAGGGTTTATGAATCCGAGCTTGACATTATGGCTTAAAGAGTCAAGAGTAGATGGAATGTGGATGGTGAAGAATGTTTCTGGCTGGTGGTTTCAAACATTTTTTATTTTCCATTATGGGATAATCCTTCCCGTTGACTCATATTTTTCGGAGGGGTAGGTCAACCACCAACCAGGTTTAATTGAATACGATCAAAATTTAAACCTGCCGGAATCATCCAATCACTGGCATAAATCTTATACCAATATGAATTCCAATAAGTATAATCATTAAATACCATATTAATTATAATTAATGATTATACTTATTGGAATATGATATAATTATCGAATAAGTATTATTTGATATAAATTTGATATAATTATAATATAATTCCATATGAAATTTATACCAATTTTGGCCACCCTTGTCATGACCGGATTTAACCAACGCGGTGCAGGTCAAGGATGCCAAATCTATGGCAGAGGTCGCAGTTTTGAGGGGCCCCGAAGGCTTTTTGTGGGACCCCCCAAAATGGGGAATGTTATTATTTTTTATAATAATCTTAGACTAGATATGTTTTTGTATTACAATATAATTATATAAGTTGTATTTTGCATGTTTTCTTAGAAGACATCCATTTCTTACATAAGGGGATTCTGAAATGTCATTTCTGCGCCGATTCTGACGGAAAACCCTGGTGAAGAGGATGGGTATCAGATTGTGACGCTTGACCAATAGCCAGATGCGATCTTCTCCTATTTATGATAGTTCAAGGGTTTGAGAAGGCTGAGTTACATATACAAATGTGTATGTATCTCTATATATATATATACATATACTTATAATGCTATTTTGATCTGGACAGCTACTGAGTCTGGCTCTAATCATCTCCGGGCTCGTCTTCATCTTTGGATGCCCATATTGATTGGTTGAGAGTAAAACATATTGTATACCCACATGTCTAGTTGGTAAAAATCCCTGTATTTGCATATGTTGGTCCCATCTCCATTCAAGAGTTGGTTTTGGGAGCCACTTGAGTTTGCTTCAAGATAGGGTTCGAATTGAATCTGAGTTCTCTCCTCCAACTCTTCCAGTGGTTCTGCAGTAAGAGTCTCCGCTAGGAGCATGCTTCGCTTTTGACGAAGCACCTGAAGCTTCTTGGCTTCGTGAAGCTCCAGGGGTGTCCGGTGGATCGGAAAAGTAGGAGGACAGAACAAAATGAAGTATCTTTTAGCAGGGTCACCTTTGTCCTCTTTGGATCGTGATATATTATGTATTACGTACTGTTAGGGTTGCTCTATGTTGCTCTAGCAACTACTGCTTTTCTTCGTCGGTGAGATTTTTTAGCAAGCACACACTTTTACTTGTGGAAACTCATTTGGGATCTGTTCAATAATCAGATATAATCAGTGTTGCTTCCAGATGTCATGATCTCCATCCGATGATTTGGGATGATCCTAGCTGCTATCGTTGGGGAGATTATGTACCTGCCCAATATATTCAATAGATCCCAATATGGCATTGTCATTTGTGGTAAGGTCTGAACTGTTGGCACATCCCATGTTTTCAGTCGGAATCGGCAGACCGAAAAAATGGGTGAACTCCGCAGATTTTCGCCGCAAGAATGGGTGAACTCCGCAGTGTTGGTGACCTGATTACCCAATAGAAAAATGGGGATGGGTCAAAACCCTATCCCCCTGGTGAACATCAAAATAGCTGGTAAATGGATGTTCATCCCCTAAAAATGGTATGTATAGGTATTGATCCATAGCCAAATCTTAACAGTCTTAACAATCAGAAACTTGAAATCACTATCCCCGATCCAGGCCGATGCGGAGCAGGTCAGGGTAGCTGATGGTCCTTGGGGTAGCCGATGCAGGAAATCCAAATATTTGATGGGAAAAAGATGGACAAAAACATGGGGAACGCTTGAAAAAATGGGCTTGGACAACATGGAAAACGATGTAAAGAAAACACTGTTCTGGTGTCCCATATGTTTGCTTTTTGAATTGAGCCCATTGACGAATGATCATGACTGGTTGTTGGTTTCAAACACCCTCCAGCAAAATGGATCCAATTAGGATATATATTGGGTATGGATGACCCATGGTTTCCCAGGAAAATGACCAAAAATGCCGGATGTTCCATATCTATGCTAGTAGCTAGCTGGAGGATTTGTTGTTGTCGCCCTCTATATTCGAGTCGCTTTGCGACAAGAACCGTCCGCACCCAGGGAATAGGACGGAGAGGAAAGAAGCGGGCCTACTTGGCCCAACCAAAAGCCGACTGGGGTCAAGCTCGGCCGTCCTTGGCCTTAAGTTGGCCGACAGGAGCCCACTTGGCCCAGCTTGGGCGTAACTTGCGCCGAGCTCGGGCCAGTTGGCTCCAACTTGGGCCCAACTTGGGCCCAACTTGAGCCCAACTGGGCTTAGCATGCGCAACTTGGTCCTGTGTGGGGCATCTGGCTCACCAAACTACCACGCCTCGGCACCGTCGGTGGGGGCGGATTTGGATGGATGGTGATGCCTAATTGCCATTTTGCAAGTTTGACACCACCAGCCGGTTATGATTTGTTGGATTGATGTGCAAGACAGAACATATGAGTACTCAAAAAGGGAGATTTTTGATGTAAGGCCCTATTTTCAAGAGGTCCTGTGTTCGTATCAGCAAGTGTTATGAAGCTGGCACCAACCCAGATCAAGCAATTCCTCATTACAGTGTTAGTCTCGCGGTGGCTCAGCGCTTGTCTTTGGTTTAAGGCCCCGCAAGACTGCAAGATGTTGGCCAGCAGAATACGACAAGCATGTGGAAGCAGAGATGTATAGCTGACTGTCGACCATATAGTCGGTTGTGAATCCTTCCATGACCTATTAAATGGAGAAAACAGACATGTGAATACATGTGATATATGTATACATGCGCCAAACTTGAACTGTGTAGGATGGGTCGAAGAATGGTTTCATGCCATTTCTTCAGGGATGATGGGATGGCGAGTCACCCCCAAGCAATCCATTCTGTCTCCCAACTTAGGCAGGTTACCCTCTGGTATCAAACATGGCTGGCTGGCAAATCCCACGAACTGGATGGAGGTGGTAATGGGGAAGTCATCTACAAATGGGGATTTTCTATTGCAATGTTTGATTGCCGGAGGGTATACCCTTATCTACGTCGCTGAAGTGTATTGTCTTTTATCCTCTTGCGTTTGCCAATCTGCACATCTTCTTTTGAATTGCTATGATAATGTGTTTATTAATAATATATGCGTGTTTATATATATACACATCAAATATCATTAAGTTGGATATACACATATACATACACATATACACATACATATATATATGCAACAATAATGATCGTGCATGTTCTCAGATATTTGTTAGTTCAAGTTCATTGATATCACTCAAATATACTTGAATATCCTTTATATTTTGTTTTACATTTTAGACTTTAAATCTGATGTTTTTGGTGATTTCTATCCTGAACTTCCAGGTCAAAAGACCGAAGACGCCCGTCAACCAGCTCGGCTGAACTCAGGTGGGTGCTGAAAATATGATTCCGGCCCCTCCAATTGTGGCAATGTTAATCAGGAAAAATTAATGGTTAACCAGTCGAAGGACTAGGGAACCCAATTTTCAGACAAAACCCATATCAAAACCCTGTTGGAACTTGACTTTTCAAACAGCAAAACAAGATGCAGCCCACGAACCCGAATGCAGTCACGTAAAACACCTTTGTGAAACAAGTGCTTTGAACAGTCTTGTGCATGTTTCCCTGTTACCGTACCAGTGCGCTGTAGACTGTGGGATCCGGAAGAGGGTGGAGTGCAAAGTGTGAGGTGTGAAGAAAGTGGAGTGTTGAGTGGGGAATGTGGTGTGTAGAGTGAGAAGTGGGGATTGTGGAGTGCGGAGTGTAGAGTGTAAAGTGTAAAGTGTGGAGTGTAGAGTGCGGAGTGTAGAGTGTGACGTGTAAAGTGTAGAGTGTAAAGTGTAGAGTGTAAAGTGTGGAGTGTAAAGTGTGGAGTGTAAAGTGTGGAGTGTAAAGTGTGGAGTGTAGAGTGTTGAGTGTACGGTGTAAAGTGTAGAGTGTAGAGTGTAAAGTGTGGATTGTAGAGTGTGGAGTGTCATCGCATGTCACAACATGCCACGCCTGCCACGCGATTTGCACGTTGTCACCACTTGACGCAACCGTGGCAATGCGGCAATGCGATTCGCACAAAACACGCAACAGCACACATGTCACGTAAAATGACGATGGACGTCCCCAAAGTGCTGCGCCTGCCACAAATAACGGCTTTCGACACATTTTAGCAAACACGTGAGAATGTCACGAAGTGCCACGCTTGCCACGCAAAACGTAATTACAACCGGTTTGGAAACCATCGAAAAGGAGAGGTTTTGCGGCTTCCCCCATAGACACGGCGACGGCAGAAGAAAACCACAGAATCGAGACGAGACATGGTGAAGCCTCAAAACGAGCGTTTCCTTCGAGTCTTCCTCAATTTTTAATGCTTTGTAGCTCCAAAATCAAGGTTTTCCCACAAGTTTCCTCATGAAACTTAATATTAGCTTAAAATCGATGTTTCGCGCGAGGCCTCCGTCCATTTTTCATCACATCTCACAGCGTGCCACGCCTGCAACGGAATTTGCACGTTGTCACCGCTTGACGCAGCCCTGACAATGCGATTCGCAAAAACGAGCCACACGACACGTCAAAAGTGCTGCGCTTGCCACGCGAAATGACGATGGAGGTCTCCGAAGTGCTGTGCGCCTGCCACGAAAAATGCAACTCATCGTCTGAAAACGTCGCAAAAGTATTGCGCCTGCAACACAAAAGGACTTTGGACACGTTATGAAACATGTTGGAATGTCACAAAGTGCCATGCCTGCCACGCCTGCCACGCCTGCCACGCAAAACGAAGCTACGCGACATTTGAATCCTCCAAAAGTGACATCTTTTACAGAACTCGCCATAGGCACGGCCATACGGGCCTCGCACGGACGGTTGCGAACGGTTGCGGACGTAAACGCAACGTCGAGCGAACACACCCTCAACCCCCAGACCCCCAGAGTGAAACGGGAACCCTTGCTATGCCTACGCTTTCGGGAAAAACATGATGTCATGCCGTTTTTGGAGGTGGAAACCAACGAGTCCTGTAGATATGCCCCGCACCCAACACCTTGGAGACGTCTTTGCAACTGACAATGACTTTGTGGCCTGACCTCACCTTTTTTTATCCCCAATGTACCTTTATAGAATGAGTTTGCGGTCGTTTATGGAATGCAGTTTTGAGTGTCATTCTATAAACCCAAATTTTCGAAACATCGGACCGGCTGGAACAAGCAAACTCTTGAACCTTCCCTCTTCTTTTGCAACCCATGAACACATTCCATTAAAAACAACATGTTCGAACAATTGGAAGTTAAATGGAAGTTAAGCATCCCGGTTGATTCATTCCATAAATCCGATGGGCTGTCAGGTTCGATTCGGGTAACAGACTTGCTTGGACCAAACATGCATTCAAAATAGCAGTTTAAAATAAATTGAAACATGTTGCGGGCTTGCATTTCTGGTTTCCTGCTGCCTTTTAACAGACAACAGGGGATGTTGTCACTTCATGTCACTTCAGCAAATGAGACTCAAAATCACAGACATTCAATGAAGTTCGTTTCATGTTACTTCATGGAACTTGAGTATGTTCCATAATGTTTGAACCAGTGTGACGTTTCAATACATATGATTAGATCGGTACTTTTATGTTTGATCATCGCTGTTGCTGTCTAGTAGAATTTGCGCCGGTCTTTGCCTTTGACCGCCTAGCAGCCATGCCTTATAAAGCTGCCGTCTGAGTTATTTAATAAATGAATCCCCAATGCTTTCCTTCTATTACTGGCAATACTGACCTCCACCTTTGCGTGCAAACCGTTGAACCCGACACTATGTTTTTAAAACGACCCTTCTGGAAAACGGATGGACAATACACAATGGGCTGAGGCAAAGACATTTTATAAACATCTTGGTGGCTACCTAGACATTTGAAACCGCCCCGGGTTTTCTGGATTTTGCCCCATATCATTCACTTGGTTTTTTCGACATGCATTTTGTAGTGTTGATATTTGATTTTCATAGGATATTCGGTTTCATAAACACATACGAACGCCAATTTTTCATGAAATGCCTAGACAGGGGTGGGTACACATCAAACAAGTGGGATATTGAATAAAAACAAGCAAGACGTGTTGCTGGTTTTTTTTCTGGTTTCTTGCCGCCTTTTGTTTGAAATCCATAGCTTTGGGGCATCATGGGATATCCATGGGCATCCTTCACCCAAATCCAGGCATTCTAAAAATGGTTAAGTGCTAAATTGTTGGTACTTGTTGATACTAGGCTGATATATTCTATTAAAAAAAATGGGTTTTACTTCGAAATAGTTATTTCATTCTATAAAGTTACTATCTGTTTTTTTATCTATCGGACTCTCAGATCCTTAAACTTGCCGGACCATTCCATAAATATGCCTCAGATTCATTCTATTAAAAATGCACCCTCAGAACCATTTTATAAATTGTTTTTCTTATAGAAAACACTCAGCCACAGGTTAGTGCACATTCACAGGGGATTTTTGTTTAGGTCTGTGACATATCTGATGTTTCCCCCAATATGGTGAGACATGGAGGTTGAAACAAAAATCGAGGATGTCACAGCAAATAAAGAGGTGTTTGAAACCAACCAAAGTTAGGATATGCCCCTGATATATCGCCGCTGCAGGATTGACGCTATCGCGCCTGGGAAACCCAGACTTGGGGACGCCTTTCTTATGATGGGGCATGGTGGACATGTGGGGTATGGCTCAATGGCAGATGGGCATGTTAAAGCCTGTAGTAGCAGTGGCTGGGGATGTTTAGTTCCATTTACCATCGTTTACAACAGTTTACAACCGATTTTTCGTGCCCACCAGGATACCAGGTTCTTTGACCTACCATAGGACCAGAAAATTGGCGAGATCATGATGGATGAACATGCCAGCAAGATGACCATCCGGGGCATCAATCCTGCCAAGGGTTGATCGTTCAAGAGGTGTTTGCCTTCTGTTCATGATATCAGGTTTAGAGCAAAGGGACCACGAGTATTACCCAGATTTAGTAGGCTTAGTTTTTTAGATTTTAGATGACCTTTCTTAAACTTTATTACATACCTGTAAGGCTTACTTGTTTTTTTCAACTCAAAATATCAATGATCGGCACCCCGAGACACCAGGAGTTGGCCAAGCCCACCATCGAATGGGATGCATCAGGATGCGCTTGCAATAAAACATATGAATCATGAAACATGCAAGAATGTAGAGAGAACTTCCTAGTCTTTCATGATTCAGAATCTTCGATAATTCTTGATATTCAGTGAATTGCCCATAGATTAATGTCATTCAATTCACATAGAGAAGTTTCAATATCTTTGATATTCCAACAAGATCCCATAGTTAATATTCCCATATATTCCGATTCCCAATTAATATTCCTATAGTTGATACATTGCATAGTTAATATCTCAAATATCGTTAACATATCCCTAAATTAATACGTCCCATAGATAATATTCCCATAGTCTTAGTTCATATACCATCAATGCCATAGATAATGTCATATTCACATATAATATCATATAATGTCATATAATATACTTAATATATTCCATAAATGCCATAGATTAATATAGATGATATATTTCACATAGTTAACGCATCCCATAAGTGAATATTCCATTAGTTAGCCTCTCATAGATATGAATTTCCGGCCTTTTTTAACGTAGCGCCGTCCGTTGCCAGGCCCAAGATGCCACGTGGGCCCAGCGGTTCTTCTGATAAAAAAGAGACCACCCCGTTGTGACCGTTGTGACCGTTGCGACCCTGCCACCAGCGGGGAATGAGCAGAAAAAAAGATTGCGTCCGATGGTGGTTGAAGGAGAGGGAGATATTCCATCCAAAGGAGCTGGACGAGGATTTTGAGAGATCAAAACAAATCATAGAGATCGAAATCCATAGGTAATTCAACCTGTTTTTGTTGATGCTTTTGAAGCTCTGACAATCTCTGACAGCTGCATTCATACCTCTAAATGTGGGGAAGTGGAACCATCGCCCACCTGCCGGATTCGAGGGGACGTCCCCAAACTTGGTAGCTGCAGCCATGTGCTTCAGAGTTGGGAGACTATTAAGAATTCACTGCCAACAAATCAAGAATTCGCTGAAATGAATATGGATAGAGACACAAGTTCAGGATAAGGCAAACTCCAGTCATTTGACTCAGTGATGCTGCACCCACGCGTTTCAAGCGCATGCGGTTTCGATCCGACTAACATTGGCCTTCTACTCGATTCTACTGGCAACTTGAGGGTGGAAAAAGAACCAAAACCCTTCTACCAAAAGAAGATCAAAGCTGGCTATTTTGCTTTTGGAAATGTGGGTTCGACTCAATGGTATACAGATGGACATGGATCAAAGCGTATCAAAAGTCACAAATGTTCAATTTGCCCAATTGATGGGAGGATGATCATGAGGAACCACAAGCAAACTTTTGGTGTGGAAAAAAATCAGGGTGCCCTCCAGAAATCCAACATGGAATCCAACAAACCAGCAATTTTGTAAGAGGAAAATCAGCACAACCAATGCACATTTTAGTTGGGTTCCACATGAATTTTCAGTTGTGTTGCTGGTTTTTGACACATATCCGCAGCACAACGCTGATCCCGCCATGGGGCCATTTGCTCAGACAACCTTGGGTGGAGAGTCGAAAAAACATGGATATTTCACCCAGAAATACGGGGATTAAGCCGTGAAAATGGTGAAGTAAAGCAATTTCATGCCATTTTCCGCCAGTTTATATGGAGATGAGATGAACTATATACATTTTCTGTATGGAGGGCTATTTATTTTTGTTTCTTTTTTTTGTTTTGCGGCAGGTTTTGCATATTTTTTGGGTTCCTGGTTCTATGCTTTCCTGCTTCTCTGCTTTTCTGCTTTCCCTGCTTCTCTGCTTTTGTGCTTCTGTGCCTTTCTACTCTACTATTCTACATGTTCTTTTCTTCAGTCATGTGTTTTTGCTGCTCTACTTCCTGCTCCTCTGCTTCTCTGCTCCACGCACTACCTCTTGGTTTTTTCTTTTATATATTTTGCTTTATTCAACTCTCCTTTTTGTATCCTAGATGAAGCCCTAAAGACCCTAGGTGAAACCCAAAGAAACCCTAAAGAAATCCTGATAAGAAACCCTACATGAACAAAACCCTAAATGAAACCTCAAATGAAACCCTAAATGAAACCCTAGAGAAACCCTAAAATAAAAACCCTACAGAACCTTAAAGAAACCCTAAGTGAAACCCTAAAGAAACCCTAAATGAAACCGTAAATTGCAACCCTAAAGAAACCCAAAATGAAACCCTGAAGAAACGCTAAAGAAACCCTAAATGAAACTGTAAATTGCAACCCTTAAAAACCCTAAATGAACCCTAAATGAAACACTAAAGAAACCCAAAAGAAACCCTAAATGAAACCCTAAATGAAACCCTAAATGAAACCCTAAAGAAGCCCTAAAGAAACCCACATGATCGTTTGACGATATTGATCACAAATCCTGATAAGAAACCCTACATGAAACTCTAAAGAAACCCTAAATGAAACTCTGAAGAAACCCAAAATAAACCTAAAGAAGCCTTAAATGAAACCCGAAATGAAACCTCAAAGAAACCCTAAAGAAACCTTAAATGAAACCCCAAATGAAACCCTAAATGAAGCCCTCAAGAAACCCTAAATGAAAGCCTAAAGAGATTCTCAAGAAACCCACATGAACGTTTGAATTACCAAAAATGTAGCAAATACCATGCAAATGAGAGGTTGAAGTGCCAAAACGTGGCAAATACCATGCAAAATGGAAGGCAAACATGGCCAAATGTAGCAAATAGATTGCAAATAGCATGCAAAATGCAAAGTGACCATGCCGAAATGTAGCAAATACCATGCAAAATGACAGATTCTAGTTCCAAATTGTTGCAAATACAAGGCAAATGGTACCAGGAAAGAAAGCCGAAAAAAATCCAAGAACTATTCTGAACCCTTTCTGTATGAGCAACAATTGGAAATGGCTACCCTAATCGATGCTTTAAGCTTTTGTGGCTGTCCTATTTTCGGACAACGTACGGGTTGCCTGATGAACCAGTGGATTTGGATGACCCCATTTTCGACAGTTGATCCCTGACCCCCAGGTGTTGTAAGTCCAATGATAGACCATGACATACTGCTGTATGACATACTGACATACTCAATTTTAGCAAACGGGGGAAGGGTATTGTAAGTAAACCTGAGAGAAAATGGTGTATATCATTGGGTTTACCAATTGAACCCGGACAATTCCTTTTCTATTTGTTTCTTGATTTGGTGTACAACAACCCCTAATATACTTTGTAAACTAATTAACGTGAGTCTGGTTTACTAGGTGGATTTCATGGGTTTAATAGACTATATAGGAAACTTCCAGAACATCTGGTTGTAAAACCCCATATATCCATAATTACCCAGGTATAATCAACATGTGACTCTTGAGTGGTGCCACTGTAGATCTACACATGAACCGTGGCCGTCCAAGTGCAAGGGTTGAGGCTGGATAACGAGCGTAGAATCAAAAACCGCCACGGGCAGAAATCTTTGAAATTTGGCCAAATGGGCATGAAATGCATGTCCAAATCACCAAGGGCTGAAATTGGGCAACGATATATACATATATTCAATATATCGGTATACTTCGTTTAAGAGTTCGTTTTTATTTGATTTAAGAGTTCCAAGTTGGGACGCAGTTGAACAATAACGTTATTAGGTGGCTTGTGAAACATGCGCGACTCCTATGAATCGTGCATAACTTCTATGAAACGTGCACGTGCATAACTTCTATGAAAAGTGCATAACTTCTATGAAAAGTGCATAACTTCTATGAAAAGTGCATAACTTCTATGAAATGTGCATAATTTCTATGAAAAGTGCATAATTTCTATGAAAAGTGCATAACTTCTATGAAATGTGCACCTCTATAAAACACTGCAAAGAACTCTTGTGTATTCCTAAAGCCTCATCGTTCTAAAAAACAGTAATGAACTCTTGAATGGAGTATACCTATAATACTAATATATATATATATATATAATATACATACTTAATTCGTGTGGCGTCCACATAGTAATTAATAATATCATTTCATAATATCTATTCCAATAAATTCCCATATGTTTTGCCCTACTCGGATCCCAGGATTCTTCAGCTTCTCGTGGACGCTTGGGCAGGACGGGGACACCAAAAATGGGGAAGCTGATGAATAATCAGACTTCGGGATGCCCTATTTTACAGAGAAATCCATGGTATTTTAGATATGCCAAAAAAATGGTTCCTAGATTCCTAGATTTCTGGAATTGATGGGATTTATGAGGTGTTTCTGAATTGATTCGATTCATGCAGAGTGACCTTCAGGATTTGATGTGGTGCGGATTCGTAGAATTAGAAGGTTCGCATCAATATTTGATGAGATGTTCATGACTTGAGTTGGTAAACTTCTTTCGCAGCACTTAGTATCTTTGTTCCGCACCACTGAGTTATCTGTGTTGAAGATTGCAACATATAGCGCACGTCCTTGTTGCAACCACCCACTTAGAGTCTTGATTTGCCCAACATCCAAGCTGAAACATCCAACTGTTCAGCCCAGGTACGACATCCTTCGCTGTCCTGCGCAGGAGGGGGTGCTGGATGGTTCTTTGCTGTAGGATAGGCCTGATGATTTTTGTTTCAGTGGTAGCTGCGCGGACAACTGCAGCGGACAACTGCATGCATCAAAATTGATGTACCAGAGACTACAAGTATATACTGTCACAGTCCATCGCATTGGCGTGTTTGAAGCAGGCATAGGTCTTAGATGACATGTTTGATTGAATATCGTTGCAAACTTTGGTAATTGTACAACTGTCCCAATGTCCCGCAATTGATTGGATTCTCTGTCCCACAATTGATCAGAACTGACTTGTTCTTGGCCTCCATTTCCCCAAAAAAACAAAAAAAACATCGCCTCACTTCTCACATATCACCACATATCATAACATATCACCGAATATGACCAGCTAAGACAAAACCTTGATCATCAATTGTCATCAAATGTCAGGGAATCTGTCCACAAAAAATCCCTCCACACATTGCATCAAGAACCTCGCCACACCTGGTGCAGGGCAGGTGTTTTTGCCGCGCCGCGTCTTGAGAACATTCCAAATCCGACAGATGCTTGGTTCTAAAATTGAGGCAAACTGGTCGTTCAACAGTTTTCAATGATTTTCTTTAGAGAATGTTGACGGAAACATCAGGAAATGATGTGCTGTTCCCATCAATTGTCAAGCGAATCGAGTACCTGAACAATCTTTCTGTTAAATCAGTTCTGGGAGTGTTTTTGAGAATTCTGACGACAACCACTTCTGATATAATATATATATATATATATATATGAATCAAATTATATACGTGTACGTGCCATGGGTCATATCAATTCAGGATAATGGTATATAAACAATCTCATTTTGGGAAGTTTTCAATTCCAGCCCCATCTGGTGACATCATCCCTTTTTTCAGGGTAGAGTGGGATCATCCAGGGGTCAACTGGCGGTCCTTCGGTTGGAGAGTTCCAAATGGAGAGTATACCTGCAAATCGTGTATTCCAATGTTGATCATGTTGATAGTGACACATAGTTGTAACTTTACGTAATTAAGGTGTAGACCATATGAACTGTAATTGTTGCAAGCAATGCCAAACAGACTATTTTGGAATCATAAGTTGTGGTGTAGGTTGCGTTGGTAAAAGTGCTGCCGCCCCCTTCCGCCGACCCCTGTTGTCACAACACCAACTTGTGAGATTCAATGACATACAGTACCCACAGGTATACCATAAGCAGCAGGCTGCCAACTTGGCATCCCAGGTCCCATGTTGTTTCCGGCGGTCTGTGGTGCCCAACGTTGCTATCTGAACCAACAAGAAACTAGCTCCAAAAAGTAGTTCCGACACCTAAAAAATCAACATCTCCGCCACATCCGCCACGCCCACCACGCTTTGGCCTCGGAATGCTGCTGGTGCTGGCAACTTGTTTGGGAAACGCGATTGGGGACCTTGGCAAGAAGCAACCCTTCGGAGGGCTAAAACACTATGGCAGTGAAGGACGGACGGGCTCCGTTTTGGACAGCCTTGTTCTTGCAGCTAGCCTTTTGCTCCTCTTGTCCCCTCTTCTCTGACGCGCTCCCTCTGCTGTCGGCGGCATTCGGCGGATATAGTAAAGATTCATCAGGTTGTCAGACTTCTCTCCATCTCCATCCAATGATCATGACTGAGCAAGAAATATTTGAAGCATAGTGCCCTTGCAGCAGCAAGCAAGCTCTCATGAGAAGTCTTGGTGCTGTTTGTCGGGGGCACGGCGTGGGACCCAATAATCGGTTTTAGTTTAGTCATCAAATTTAGTGATTACAATCAAGAAAATGGAAGTTAGTCATCAAAGACAACATCAAATGATAAACATGAAACGGAGAGATTTAATATGATTTATATAATCATACACTGATTCAAACTAATTAACAAACATCTGTGAATGAAATCGACATGAGCGGGGGTAGCCGTTGGAAGATTATGTTCCTATTGACAGTGATGGTTTGAACGGTTGAAACTGCTCGTATGGTGGTTTTTAGGGAGGCTATCAACAAACACTATCAAATTGAACCACCAGCAAACGCAATTATTTCATGATCAGCACAAAAAACGCATAAAGATGAACCCGCAGCGGATGCAAAATCATCAGAAAGGACAGCGGATATATAAACAACACAATGTGCTGAGTCTTGGCAAAATGTGTTTTTCGGCTAATAAGCACAAAGGGCAATGAAAGGTAACCCGCAGATTCTAGTATCCCATGAGATTCCTCATAAAACCGTGGATTCGTTGGGGTTCTCATATCTTCCGGTTTCGCAATGCTTCCTCCTGAGATGAGGCGCGTCGATTTCTTGGAAGGCTCAACGTTGCGATGTTATTTTGGCAGTTCCCAAAGTTTTGGGATGAGTTGAAACACATTGAAGTGACTTGCCAGACTCGCCAGGTTGATTTCTGAATTGCGTTTTTTTTGGTACGTTCTGTGATTGAATTTTGTTTGTTTGTCTTAAGTCCGCTCTGTGAGAGTTCTCTTTGGTTTTGGGTCTCCGAGCATGGTTTGCGTTGGGGTCCAAATTTCGCAAGCTTGCGATGGTACCGGTACAGATTTCATCCATTATGTGTGTGTGAGAGATTGTGTGAGTGTATCATACGTGCACTCATGACTTATATAGTGTATTGTTCTTGTTTTTCCTAGCCTTGCTTATTTTTTCTTGCTGTAGCTCTGGCCCCGTGCCATTGGGTGAGTGCTTCAGCAGGTATCTTCAACTTGGCGAAATGAGCGCTGACAAGATGGAAGCGACCGCACAGGCAGTGGGGTGGCGCTTGAGTCCCTTTCTAGAATGGATGGTTCGTGCATGTTGGTGCTATAAAATGATCTAGAAAAAATCATCTAAAAAACAACCCCAAACATTGGTTGTTTTTCCAAAAAACATCTAAAAATGACAACAGTTGGCGGATCATGCGGATCCCCGGGTTTCAATACCTCGGCACAGGCCTTGAAGAACATGACGTCGGAAACTCATGGGGTTGGTCGTGATGGATAATTTTGTAAGGAATCCGGAAGAAACATGGAGGATCATATCTATTCATATAGTGTATTCATATACTCGTAACTTCATATTATAATATTTAAGGGCTGACGCCCCTCGTCGGCTCCGCCGGATTTCTCGACCCTCCATTTCATCGCAGTGTGGGCTCGAAAGCTTTTGGATGGGGACCTGCTTCAGAAATATAGTCCTTATGTTTTTTGAAAAAAGTTCATCGAATAGGAACTTTGTTGGAAATAGACGGCTTTTTTGGGGAGCAAGTGAGTTCCCGAAA
>Ga0126342_10004407_pt1 | contig 23993 bp, 20 predicted proteins | sample Cyp1metagenome_FD_92528 | JGI IMG/M metagenome (GOLD analysis project Ga0126342, IMG submission 92528) | Coral microbial communities from Lord Howe Island, Old Settlement Bay, Australia - Cyphastrea 1 metagenome | ecosystem: Host-associated > Invertebrates > Cnidaria > Coral ...
AAAGAGCTTGGCGAAGAGAGTTGGCAAAGAGCTTGGCGAAGAGTTGGCAAGGCGGAAGTGGAGGTGGAAGTTGATGCAGACATGGTCGAGGAGAAACTAGAGGGGGAGGAGGAGGAGGAGGACAGCTAGCCGAGGAGGAGGAGGAGGAGAACAGCTCTGATAAAATCTAACAACCCTCACCTGGCAGGTGGGGAATGATGGAAAAACATAGGAAATTCTGGAAAAATTGAAGTTTATAATGGTTTATAGCTGGGAAAATCCTCGAACGACATGGATGATCATGGGAAAATCATGGAAAATGGTGGTTTAAGCATCTACACATGTTGAGTTCCTGGGATTTAAATGGATTTAATGGAGGGGTTGATCCTCTGGTAAATTAACAGTTTGCTATGGAAAATTGACCGTTTATAGTGTTTGGTAGTGCATTTACCAATTATAATCATTAATTATAATAAGTGATTTTCCATAGCAAAACGGTTGAATTACCAAAGGGTAACCACTTGGTGTTTGATTTAACCATCAAAAATGTGCTGCCCAGTTGAATATAATGACTGGACTGTTGCCATTGGAGTGAAATGCGGTTTAATTGCCCTCAAAGATGGAGGTGAAACATGGTGAAACTCGTTGTTGGAGGCTTCCTAAAATGGAGGCACCCCAGTCAGGAGCTGGTATCACACCTGTAACCACTGGGAGGATCTGGGAGGTATGCTGGGCTATCACAAAGCTAGCGGCACCCAGTGGAATGTGCGTGGCATATGGTAAAATATGGTATGAAATCTAGTTGGTGGTTTCAACCCCTCTGAAAAATATGAGTTCGTCAGTTGGGATGATTATTCCCAACATATGGAAAGTCATAAAAAATGTTCCAAACCACAAATCAGAAATGCATATTTTAATCATATATACTATCTAGATATTGTGTCCATATGGACGGATGCATGTGCATGCTTGTATGATTTTGTAGGTATGTGGCCACTTACGAATTGGATGCACATCCTTTTTTTACTTCCAGGTCATCAAGCCCACCTGAGATGCGACCTGCCCCTCTGGTTTCATGCTTCGTCGAACCTTGGAAACAAGACAGGTCTATGACGGTATATGGTAGACCTATGGGTAGATGTGGGTCACGAAAACTCATGGAACCCGCTGGGGTTCACCCCAAAATAGACGAAATGCTGGCAGATGGATGTTCATCCCTCCTCAATTTGGTAGAATTGATCGGTTTTGATCCATAGCCATAGCAGCATTTCTTCAGAAATTCTGTGATCACTGGCTGCCATGCCTCCACAGTTCATATCATGCAGTACTGAAAAGCTATGAACATACAGCGATAGGGGCGAGACGACTCCTTGACCCCCAAAAAAAAACGACGGGAAAATGGGCCGATCTCAAGATGGAAATGAGCCTCAAATTCCAATGGTTTCTCCTTAGTGTCTGGATTCGAACTGTATCAAATTGTCACTTTTGTGGCGGGTAAATCTCAAATTTTGAGACAATCAATGGATTGGTTTAAGGGAAAATCTACAGGAAACCATAGATTTTCCCACTAAATCTGGGGTTTTCCTGTATCTTTTCCCTTAAACCAATCCATTGAGACAAATGATCGTCCAAGGCCATCTGGGTTCAACCGGCTTTAAAGGCATCGACCTTTTCCTGCCAGGGTCACTGAAAATCTGCTGATGAATGCTGATACTACTTGCTTCGGAATTAGATTCGCAAAAAGAACCATGGAAGCTGGTCGGAGTAACATTCTCATATGTGTATATAATGTGTATACCTATATATATATATATATATACATGTGTGTGTGTGTGTTTGCGTGCGTGTGTTTGTTTATGCGTGTATATATATATACATAATATATACATGCACATACCGGTATTGATTTTGACATTATTAGTAGCAGCTGGTTGATGTCAATACGATTCCTTCAACGAAAAAACATGCTGTCAGCTTGGCCGCCGCCTCCTTCAAGCTTTTTCGGCCCGCCTGCGAAGACATCTTGGAACTAGTGGGTGTTCTCAAACATCGTCCATGGGTTCATCAGCACGTGTCCCCATTAAAACACTATAACTTAACTGTCATTTGAAGGGGTTAAATTCAACATGTTGTGAAATGACCTCTAATTTAATCTGGCCATGGAACATCACTGATTTAGTATATAATAGTTTCATATAGTTTCCAATTTCCAGTTGGAATGTTCTCATGCTCATAGGGATTCAACTGCCCCCACAAAAGGTAACACCCCCGCTCCCCTAGAATAGCTGGTGGACATCCACCCTGGGCCCTCGTGGTTGTTGGTGGTTAGGATTCGCTACCTGAATGGGAGATTGTGTCCCATATCTCAATGCTTCTTGATTTTATACTCGACATTTGGCTACATCAAATTTTGAAATGTGGCAAAACCCAATAATCAACCATCCCCGATTGAGCTTGACTATTGGGTATATACCCCTAGCACTGCGATGATTGGCAAGCACCCCGGAATGGTTAGACTAATGGGATGGTTTATGGCATTGCTTCTGCCGCATTAAACATGTTTAGATATGTTTAGTGACGTTTGATGACGTTTGAATTTATCCCCCAAATTCTGTTTGCTAAATCAACATTTATAACGATTGAATGGTTGTGCCTTTATCCCCGTGGAATACCACAATTCTACCACCAGAGCAGCATTTTTGATGGTTAAATCTAATATTCAGTCAGCTGAAAATTCATATCCCATTATGCCATTGGCCTATGACTACCATATCCCATTCATATCCCATAAATATTCACCATTTACCCTCTGGATCCCTCTGGTAGTCAGCTCCGTGGCTGGAAAATCACCAACCCACGGCTGCGGACGGCTCCGCAGCCCGCCTTGAAGGCTTCCAAATTGGCCTCATCCCATGGCGTTTCGAAGAAAAAACAACCGCTGATCTGATTTCATGGTGAAAAAAATGCCATTGAATATCTGATTTATGTTTGATTTATGGCTGATTTAATATCTGATTTATAGATTTTATAGCTGATTCCATCCCAAAAAAATCGGGAGCAAGTTTTTCTGAGCTCATGGATTCCCATGAAAAAAATCACACAGAAATCTCAACGAAATCTCTGAAGCTTGGGCCCCGGACATCCGCCCGGCCGGGGATGACAGTCTTCCGAGCCTGCGCCTCTCATGGATTGGGCTACCCCCCAATGACAACGCGGAACCTCCAATGACTTTTCGTTTCTACAGGGTTACTATATATATATATAATGATGTATATATATATAACTATTTACATATAATATTAATAGACATAATTTTCTTTATGTATGTTTATGTTAATTTATATTACAGACATGTATATATATAATTATATATATATATATGTAACTTATCAATGGAGTGGAAAGGTGACAACTTGTATTAACTTGTGTCGCATCATTTTTTGAAAACAACCAATGGTCGGAGAATACTCCCCTGGTCTCAACAACATTCAACAATATTCAACAATCGCTATTTACTCCTTCCCAATGCGCCGTCTTTCCCGCGCGGGCCCAGGAAAGTGTTTGGCTTTCCCTAAAACCTTGAAACCCAGTGTCAGTGTTTTGGCAACTCCTTTGCAGCATGTTTACTCTGCGCACCATCCGCACAATTGCAATGCGTGGGAAAAGTGCTGGCATTGCGCGTGTATAGAGTTACATCTTAACTACTGTATATATGTTTTAAAAGCAATGAATAGTGGTATCAAACAATAGTACCAAATAAATCATTTCTACTAAAAAAACATTGAAAACAACAATAATGAAACTAACAAACACGCCAACTATTGCAGCCGTTACACGATATGTGTTTGTTACCGGTGAAAACCGCACTGCTTTAGGCAAACCAACCTTGGCGTACCCATTGAAATCAAAACAAATGTGAATGTCAAAGGACAGAAATGACAGAATGGGGATGGAATAGCGATACAGCGCGCATTAAAACCTTTGAAAGTGGTTCCACTCCGGTAGTCAAATGTGGCTAGCAACGGAAAATCTGCACATTTGATGGGAAAACCATCTACCAATGACCGACTAAAGGTTGACATCGGAGCCATTGGATTGTTTCAAGGGAAGACCTACATTGTTTCACATGAAAAATGGGGGTTCCTGTTAATGTTCCATTAAACCAATCCAAAATGACTTTCAGCATGCAAACACAGCTGTGGACAGGAATCCATAATTGATCGAAGGATTGATGTTCCAAAAGAATCCAATGAAGGACACTCTGAAGTCAAGTCAGATTACCGGAGGGTCAATCCCAAGTCTTGCCGGCATAAGTCATTATGTCCACCTAAATCTCCATGGTCTCATTATTTCAGTTCGGGTTGGATCCAATTGCTTTTTGGCTACAGTTCGGTGTTTCTTCAATGTTAGTACAACAATAACGAACCACCCATATGTTGATGGTTTATATCACCCATTTATCGTAAAATTTGGGGGTGGTACTAACATTCATGGGAATATCAATGAATTTTTTTAGATTATTTAGGGATATAAACCAAGAACAATACGGTAAATTATGAAAAAATCACGATGTTTTCCTCTTGAACTCCCGCGTTTTTTTCCTCCTGAAAGAAGTCCCTAGGCGCCTTGAGGCTAGGGCCTGGCCAGGGCCATGGGGATGGTCATGAATCCTACCGTTTTCAACCCGTGCAGGATTTCTCAAGCATCCACAGTAGTGATTCTAGAGTCATGTTAAAGGAATGATAGGGATTTGAGTTGATTCTTAAAAAGTGCTAAACGGTAAACCCTACATTAAACTCTCCAATGGGGGGATGGTATGGTAATCCACCCAGTTCTGGGGAGTTATTGGGGGTGTGCTATTATGTTTTATTGAATTGTTAGTTCACTTGATTAGGGATATAATGGATATAATTAATCGGTTTATTTTGTCCATTGCATCATGATTGCTGATACGTCCAGATTATTATACAATGGCGGTTTCAATCCATAGATACACAAGCCAGCTATCTAGCAACATCTGCTGGTTGCCGATTTGAAGGGAATGAAACGTAGAAAACACTTCAAACCAGACAGCAGTCCGAGCAGTCCGCAGAAATTGCATAATCAACACACAATTGATGACATGATCCCCGAAACTCACCAAACCAATCTTGGCGTCCCGTCATGATGGGCTGCCTGGTGAATTGAAAAATCCCGTCAAATTGTCTCGAAAATCCAAACCATGGAATCCATTCTCAAACATGCCTATTGGGCTAAATTCAGCAACTTTTTCACATTTTGATGGCTTACTTGAAGGTGTAGTTCCTTTTTAATCAGCTGCATGGCCATAGTTATTGTGGTTATATCCTAACTTGCCGTGTGAAATCACCATGGTTATATCCAGAAACCGACATTTTTCACAATCGTTGATGGTTAGATCAATAAGTCCTCACCATTTGCACAATCTTTGATGGTTAAATCCACCACATTTTTACCACCAAACATGGTTAACCCAAAAAAAATCGAAGCCCCAAACAAAGCCGTCGCAGTGCAGTGCACCTGGCGCGGCTGGCTTTGCAGCGAGCGACGCTGGAAGTAGGTGTTCCAAGAGAGCCTAAGCGAGAATTCTGGGTGACTTAAGCCAAGCGAATTTGATATAAGGTGGTTTCAATGGGAATATAGTGATTAACCTTTAAGGTTGCAGCCCAGTGCTACACTGCAAAGGCTCTACCTTTTTCCACAGCAGATCTTGAGCCAAAGACGTTGTCAATGGCAGTTGAAATACTCTTGCATGAAGGAAGTGCTGTGACTTGAAACGCCCCCCCGCGAAAGGAATTCGCATCAGAAAAAACCAAAGCGCGAGGACCAGCCACAAATGGATTCCAACCAACGTAAAATGCCTGGCTTCCTTCCGCATCGAATGCAAGAAAGGCCGCCCATTGAAAGTCAAGATCAAAATTGGACCAAGGATGACCAAGGCCTTTCAAAATAATTAAGGGGCATGCTTGTGAAAGGAGGGACGAAAGCCAGTCAGAATGATCGCCAGTGTTTCCTTTGGACACGTGGCACCCAAGCAGTTGAACCATTGTGAAAACAATTGCGTCATGATGCAGATCACTCAGGATGAACCAGGCAGCGCGCAAAGTCACAAAGCCGTAGCCCAGCGCGAAAGGCAGCATCATAGTAGCGGCAGTTAAAGTTCTAAATGACGTCGCCAAGAACTGCTACCTAATCCTGAGTGCACCCCGCTTGGACAGCTGGCGATGGACCAAACAAATGGTCAACTAAGGTTCTGGCAAATTAAGGCTCCAACTTCCAAGCTCACAGTGGCTAAGACTAAGAACGATTAAGAACGCTTGGCTTGGCGACAGCGACATGTTCAAAGACAACTCTCCACTATTTCCACTTGACGTCATAGCTTGTGCTTTTGTTTCCTGTGCGATCTGATTTCATGCATCCAAGAGTCTAAGTGGCACCGAAGAATGGTTCCGAGACTTCACGCGGCACGCAATTGCGATCCACAGCCGCCAAGAACTCTCCGACGGTTGACACTGAAGTCCAACCCCTCCAACCCCTCTGACCCATGAAAACACCAAAACTTCCCCGATCAAGGCAACCCTGGACCACTTCCCATTTATCGTCAAGGTGTGCTGAAACGACTTCCTTTCTCAAAATAGGCTTTGGATATCAAGGACAACCAATTGCCACCAAGGCAGGTTGCATGCAGTCCGCCTGCGATTCATGCAAGAGCTTTACTTGGGTTTTTAATGAATTCCTTTTCTCCTGTGACTTGGGTCCTCCAACTCCAATGTAGCTACAGATGCCTACACGGTGTGATGGGGAACGCTTCAACCACCTTTTGATGGCCTCCGCCGATTCAGGATCAATCCTGTCCTGTTGCCTCGACCGGCGCTCCCTATCCCCATTCAACGTGTCATTATAATCGATGGATACCCTTAGCTCGTGCTCAGGATTGGCAACCGGTGCTTGATGATTGGACCCTTCCCGAAAGATCGATCACAGGATCAGTCAAGGCAGGCCGAACCTTTGGGTGAATCGGCTTTGGTGGCACCTTTCCCAAAACAATACCTACCCAACCATTTGGAGTAATCCCCTTAGCAACTGGAGTGCTTTCAGGAGCTTTTCCAGGCAGAAGCTTGAGCACAATGCCCTTAGGCTTCGTACAAACACTAAGCTGAGCACTTGAAGCAACCTGAGGACCTGGGCTCCTAGGACGCCTTCGACGAGCGGAGGAGCCAACCGCGCAGCAAGGGATAACACAGAAGAGGGGGCAATGGACGGAGACCGGAGCAGCACTGAGTACTGGGACAGAAGCCGGGGATGACGACACACCAGGAGCAGAATCCAACGCCGAAGATGGCTTGGGACGATCAGAAGAAGAACCAGGTTGCACTTCCTCTGTTTCTACTTCTACACGCTCTTCCTCGACCTCTACCTCAACATCAGGTTCCTCCTCACTCAAATCAAGATCTTGAAGCTTTGCTGGAAAATCCGGAAAGCCAGAACTGGCACTCCTAGCATCGTCTTCAATAGAAGTGGGCTGTTGATCTGGAATCCTTTTTCCTTCAAATACTCATTGAACTTTCTTTGAAAAAGTTCTTTCTGCGTTTTGGCCTTTTTACCTCCCCTACGAGGGCGCCAACTGGTGTCAAATTTATCCCTTGGAGAATGCTGTTGATGATACCCAGGTCCCTTACGACCCGGACCCTTTCCACCCATCCGTTCCGCCTCGGAGGCAGTCAGAATCACAGCGCGGGACGCAGCAGCAAGCAATGGCGATGGAACAGGGCAATCTACGGCTGATAACCGAACTTTTGAGGTTTCAGCTCAGTGCTGAACTGCAGAGGCTCTACCTTTCTCCTCAGCAGATCTTGAGCCAAAGACATTGTCAATGGCAGTTGAAGTAGTGGATTCTTGGTGGATTGAAGGTGCTTGGAAAAGATTGGTTGGTTTGGTATATGTAGAAAGAGCTTGCTGCATGGTTGGAATGATACAATGAGAATGAAATCCAAGGGAGTAAATATCATAGTATCATAGGATATAATTGAGGAAAGAAACGGTATACAAATATGTGTATTCAGGTGATATAATGGTCTATGAATGGGATATTGGTACATCATTCAGTGATGTAATGAGGATTTAACGTTCATTAACTAAACCAAAATGCAGTTGAGTTTTGTTTTTCGGACTTTAATGCTATGTGCTATAACCTGTTGAAGGATATTTAAAAAACAATCAAAACATCGAAGCACTACCTTGAAAAGAGGATGCAAGAGAAGAGGGATATGTGCTGGCAAATGCCGATGTCCATTAAAAATGTGTTTTCCCAAAAAAATGATATTGATGATTCAATGGATGTGTAAGGACTGTAGGATCTATAATCTATACCATCCCAAATCAGTAGCCTTGCCACACGACCCAGTACGATTAGACATTTACCAACCCCGTCGGCATCAATGGGATTCAATGGGCCGCCTCCGGTTTTTTTCGGCCCAGTCTGGGTGAAAAATCTCCAGTTTTGGTGGTGGAATCAGGCTGAATCCTCCACATGATTCACGGGACAACCCACATAGACCAAGCCCTATCATTACACCCAAAAATCAAAACATGAAGATACAACTAATTCTAGCTCGCAAAAAAAATACCCTCCAGAAATCAAACATTGCCATGGAAAATCCACAATTTATAGGTAAGTCCTATAAACCGTCAATTGTTTGGGTATGTTCAAGTGCCATGTTTAATATATATATATATATCAATTAGTTACGTATTCTCGAGTTATTTGACATAGCAAGCTGGAAAATTACCACCAAATCAAAAACGGCAAATCATCATTTTTATCATCGGACTAAATAGGCAGTGGCTTCCACTTCGCAAACTGTTAAACAACCAGAGGGTAAATCCCATTTCATCCCCATTATTGCTGGGGTATATCACCATTAGATATCATTAAATCTCATTAAATCCCATTGAATCCTATTCATCCCCAATAAACACCAGAAACATCCCAGTAAACTCCATTAAACACCACTAAATCTCATGAAACCACCTGAATGGCTGGTGGATTGGTTGATTTCAGCGCCAGACGTGCTGTCCATGACTGGCAGCCAGTGCCACGATGGAGCGACCACCTGCCCAGCGCGGTAGGTTAATAGATCATACGGAAAAATAGAATGGTTGATATAACCTGGTTGGTGGTTTTAACCATCTTTAAAAATATGAGTTCGTCAATGGGAAGGATAACATCTCATATATTATGGGGAATAAAGAATGTTCCAAACCACAAACCAGTAACTTTGACTTTAGTCAAAATAATGGTTAATGAATGTTAATGGTGAAGATCATGGTTAATATAGTGGCTCATGTTTTGGTAGATGTTGATAGATGGTAATGGTTGAAATAGATCCTAATTGTTAAAATAGATGTTAATATAATGGATAGTAGGTTATAGTTATAGCTAATAGATGTTAGTATGCCATGTGAAAAATAAAGGAATCATATGACTGAATATTGGATGTCATTGGTATATTCCTGTCATCATTGGTTTAAAAAATATGTGGAAACCTCATCTTGGTGAATTCTATGGTTTGTGGAGGAAATAACTATACTTAATGGGGTGTAATTAATCATCTTTATAGAAATTGGCTGAATAAAATAAAGGACTAATGGCTCATAATATACCATGTTGCATATTATAGAATAATAAAATAAAAAATATGTGATTGTATAAATAATATGTGGCCGATATTGCAATATCTTTCATGTGGTTGGGAAAAAACGTATTCCAAGGATAGATTCCCAAAGTTTATGCCAGGAAAAACGGAATAATAGTAACAGAAATATTCCTGCAACTCCCAAACAGGGCGAAAAGTCACAGGAATTATATACTGATTTTTATGCTATTGTTTCTCTCAAAAAAAATGATAGTTGGGTAACTGCTCGGTCTTGTTGTTCCTGGTTGCTATATCGTTAGGCTTACCGCCGCCGAATTCAATATATAGCAACCAAAAAAAATGCCAAAAAGTTGGAGGCCTGGGAACAAAATGTGGAAAACATCATTGAACTGCCAGGCCATCCTGGTTTCACACATTTTCACACTCATCTTTTTGGAAGTGACAACTTTTGAGTTCCAAAAAGATCGTTGTTAGAAATCCACATGGGAAATCACCATATTTTGTGGGTAAAACAATGCCATAACCAGCACATGTTTGATGGTTGGAATCCCACCCATCTGGTGATGACTGGGGGATGGTGCGTTGCCTTCGTCTTTGAGCTCCGGATTGGCGCGCAGCAGCAAGAGGCACTTGGTGGCCACAAACTTCCCCGAGATCACTGTGGCCTCCGTTCACGGAGCCAGAAATTCGTGGAACATGTGGAAAATCCATGGCGGTTTCAGGAGGTTTAATGGTAGTTTCGTATGGTTTTATTGGATAATGATGGAATATGGATGGATACGAATTGGATAACAATGGGATGATAATGGTGTTAGATGGTTAAAAATGGCGATAAGAATGGGCTAGTAGCCTGAATATACAAGAATGGGATAGTCGAGTGGAGTTACCCTGGAGTTACCCTCTGGTGTTATCATTGCCGGGAAAATCTTCGAAATACATGGTGGGTTTTCCAGCAAGTCACCAAGCTGATTACCAGAGGGTGCTACCCGAAAAATTGGAAGAAACAATTGAATTCTTGGATGGCTTTTGGGGCTTTTTTCATCATTTTCATCTGATTCTAGTGACCAACTCTAACATTTGCGTCTGGCAATTTACCCGGACATATTCCATTTGAATATCACCGAATCACTAAGTCTTACGAGCTAATTGTGTTGTTTATGTACTGAATAAATGGGACATATACCAACACGCCAATATCTCCAAGAAAGATGTGAAGGTTTTTCAAAACCAGTCATTTGAAACCATGTTCCATTCCCATACAAGGTGGTGCCCCCAAGATAGCTAAGTTGGTTTATAACTCCAATAACTATGGTTTATAGGTGATATATCTATAGTTAATGGGCTTATAAACCAACTCATAACTGGGGGGCACCACCTTGTAGGAAATGTAATGAAATGGCGTGCCCCCAACATCCCCGCGTGGCAAGCCCCATGGCTACTTGCTGGCGGCCTGAAGTGGGCTATGACCTTCAAAGTCCTGCGGCCCAGGGCTAAAGCAGCTTCAAAACCCATTGGCTTTGCCCAAGAATGGGGGATACCTCAACTTTGCCATATGTTCATGGGAAAATGATGGACCAATTATCTTGTTTTCAGACAAGCCCTTCTGTAAATGAACTAGACAAAACAGTAGCAGGCACCTCCAAGCCGATTCCAGCTGATGATGGTTCAGAAATGCATCTTTGGAGACCAAAGATATTTTGTATATATATATATTATATATATAAATATACGGGAGATATATATTGGTGGTTTCAACCCCTCTGAAAAATATGAAAGTCAGTTGGGATGATTATTCCCAATATATGAAAAAATAAAAAATGTTCCAAACCACCAACCAGATAATAAATAATTACAATTAGTTGCCTTCCGATTTCATCAAACATGGCTTGCTGGAATATCCCCCATGTACAAATGATTCTCTCATTGGCATTTTCCCAGCCATCTTTGATGAAACCCGAGGGTGACTCTATGAATATCCCATGATTATCCCATTGTCCCTATTGCACCACATAAAATGGGATAATCATGGGATAATGTATATAAATCATTCTAAATCTTCGAAACGCGCTTTCCACCGTGTCGGCTTTCAAAATTCTAAACAGTTTTTTTTCGAAAACACTCTCCTGTAGGTCCAAGTCCACACCAGCCAAACTGAGGAGTGCCAGGGTGAAGCAATGATTACCTCGCTGAGAACCCCATGGAGTCATGTGGCAAACTACCACCCAAAAAAACAAAAAAAATAAAGGTGAAATCATAAAAATAGGGGTGGGTTAACCAGGTTTTACTACCAACAATGGGGATTCGTTGGTTCATCAATGAAACCATATTTCTTACTCAAAAAATAATATACAAACATTAAACATTCCTTTAAAAGGTCCCTTCATCCAAGTAGACCCCCGGAGCATATCTGAGGAGATCTCCAATGCAGGGCTGAGAAGGAACGTTTCTTTTCAGGTGAAAGAGGTGAAATCTGATGTGCAAAATTGATGATCTCCCAGGATTTTGTTACCAAATGTTACCAGTCTGTCAGTCTGAAAACCCCCATTTCTTCATGGTTCCAGTCGCATTTTTTAAGGCCCTTTCGGCTGGAACTGGGACCCCCAGCTCTTCGCGGCCAGGTGTGCTAAGGTATCACCTGGGGGATCCGAAATCAGCCCACCCAGGAGTAAACCTCCACTTTCATAGCCTTGGTATGCCTTGGTACCCATTACCATAATATATAATTCATCACTATTTTGTTAATCTGGTGTTGGCATGATATTGCAATATCACATTATTGTTTGCAGATTCGGGGGTGACGTCCAGTATAGTCCCAGATATTGTTGGTACCTCATCATGATTCCAAGGTCCATTTATATACCCCTATATACATCAAGCTAATCTTGGATAATGCATATATCATAGTGCTGTTCTTATCCATAAATCAGCTTCCTATGAATCTTGAATGTGGAAGACCGTAGCCTCCACATCAACCTCCAGATTTACATACAACATAACAAGCCGAATGAACCCTTTGTTATATACCTATAGGCAGGACTGATATACCTCCTGGACTATATACATTTAAAAAAAATGGGATTCACCCAATTTCACCATCCCCAATTACCAGTTGTATGGCTGGGCTCTAGCCAACCATCCCCATTTCTACTATATAGGGTTTTATCAATATATAACATCCCCATGATTTATAGCTAACTAATGTTAACCATATACCACCATTCACTAACTATAGTTATAATCTATAGTTATATCCCTAGTTATATAGTATGAATCTATAGTAGTTATAATCTATAGTTATATAAAATATATCCCTTATAGACCCATATAAAAAAATACCTAGAAACCCATATAAAAAATACCTAGAAACCCATATAAAAATACCTAGAAACCCATATAAAAAATACCTAGAAACCCAGTCCGAAATACCCAGGGCCTGGTGGGGAAACCCCGCCTGTGAAGGTCCGCGTATGCAGGTCCGCCTTGTGGTGCTGAAGGATCGAGGCCACCTTGGGCCAGTTCTTGTGCGCCTTGGCGCGGCCAAGGAAGGCCAGCTGCCGGGGGAGTTTGGGTGGTTTAATGGTGATTTAATGGTGATTTAATGGTGATTTAATGGTGATTTAATGGTGATTTAATGGTGATTTAATGGAATGTTAATGGTGATTTATTGGGATTTTTATGGAATGTCTATGATGTTTCAATGGCTTAAAACATCTTAAAACCCATGTGTTGCTCCAAGAAATTACTAGACAATCCCTGTAAAATCTATAAACTCGTTGGTGGTTTTTCGCTACCCCTCTGAAAAATGATGGAGTGAAAGTCAGTTGGGATGATGACATTCCCAACTGAATGGAAAAATAAAATTCGTGTTCCAAACCACCAACCAGATGGGATTTTGTCATGGTATTTAATGGGATTTAAGGAATTTCATAGGTGTTAAAGCGATTTGACGGGATGTTTTCGGGATTTAATGATTTAATGGTACCTCAAGGGATTTTCTTGGGATTTCATGGAATTTCAAGGGGGTGATTGGTTTTTTGAACATGTGGGTATCATGGGATTTTATAGCGATTAACGGTCAACAATTGTGCGAATCAATCGAAAATATCTGGGCAAGCAACTAATCACTATAGGACTATATCTAATAGTGCGGCAAACCGCCATAAACAAGTACCATTTGATGATTTTTCCCAGCCATGGTAAAAAAACGGGGGCGTTTGTTATATGGGGCTTTTTCCCAGATTCAATCCCCTTGAGTCCGGGTTCACCCTGCAGTCGTTGCAGTCGTTCTATCCCAAACAAGGTGGTGTTAGCTAAGGCAGCTAAGTTGTTCTGTAACATGACGAGGCTTTACGACTTTATGGGATATCTACTATCATTGGATTGGTTTTGTTGGGAAAATCAGAACCCCGGACACCATGGTTTTACCATTAAGATCATGGGGCTGTCCTGTAAAATTTCCCTGAAACCAATCCAATGATGCTAATGGGATTTATAAACGAACACATTATAAGTGGGGGTCACCATTGATCATATCCCATGACACAACAAAATTTGGAGAAACAAGAATCGAACGATTGACATAGGTTGGGGGTTCTGGCGCCAAAAAGGAACAGTCGTCTCTAACCTGCCCATCGTGGGATTTGTATGGATTTGTTCTATCTTACACACTCTTTCAGACCTTCGATTTGGTTGCAGTCTTTAACTTGTTGTTTGAAAACAAACGACAACTAAACCACCCCAACTTGCCGAAAGAAATCCTAAAATATCCTGATATTTGTTGGTTTGCCTGCTTGATGTGTTTCTCATACGGTCTTCATTTGAGGTATTCTGAACGGGGTGTCGATCTACACGATCACTCAGGAACATGTCTGATTTGTTTGCTACTTTTACTGGTTCTTTTTTTGTGGTTCCTTATTTTTTGTCAAGTTGCTCTTGGGTTTTTTTCTTAGTGTGTCTTAGTTTATTTCATATAGTTTTTTCCTATGTTGCCCTGCGTTCTCTCAGATCATCTGCAATTCTCTTTCGCGCCTTCACGCCTTCACGCACTGAAACACAAACTTGGTATACTCTCTGGCACTCCAGGCTGGCAGGGTTGCCCATTCCCAAATAAGTCAACCCCCTAGAAATTTGAGAAGTTCGCCGTTCATTCCCACAGTTGTTCCAAAGAAAACAATGGAGCTCCAGTCAGTCTCCCCCTGTCTTCGCGTTTTTCAGCCATGTTTTCGCTCGCGGCACCGCAGCGAAAAAGGGACTAGGACCAGGCAAACGTCTGAGGCACTGCTGTGATGTGACCGTCCACATTCAGAAAGGAGCCATGGCCGATGCTTTTCAACCCCACCAGCGAATAGGTGGGAAAATGCACCGGCACATGCCATCCGGCGTCCTGCAGGGTGTTGGATCCCGCTATCCAAGTGGTCATCCATTCCTATGAAATAGCCTTGGAAAGCCCGGTTTGGTGTTGGATCTAAGCATTATATTAATATTCTAATCTATTCGTGAAGTGGCGTCCCCTATTGGGGGTATTTACTGCTAGAGGGATGGGATTATAATCATTGGTTGAATCTCCATTACTGCTGGTTAAAACACCTTCTTTCATCATGTCTCACCACTGATTCAAAAAAAGCAGGCCATTGTTTACCCAACTCCAAGATGATTGACATGATTAACCAATATGAATCCAAGCTATCACCATTACCCTCCGGTAATCAGTTCCATGTTTTGCTGGTTAATCCATTAGTTCAAGGGGGTTTTCCCAACGAACGAAACCTCCATTGAGTGCGGAGGATTTCCCAGCTGCAATGACACCGGAGGACATTATTCCATTCATATCCTATGATTATCCCATTCTCTCTCAATTCTTCACCTAAGGTTTTCGGTTCATCCTATTGTGAAGATCCTATTACCCTCTGGTAAATTAACATAACTATGGAACATCACCATTTTTAATAGGTATTTCAACTGGAAATGGTCATTTCCAATAGCTATTTTGACATAACCAGAGGGTATCCTATATTGATCCCATGATTCTCCGAATGAAATTCACCCCAACTTGGCTTTTCCCCATCTGGGTTTGTCTGAAAATAGTGTACCCCTACACCCAATGGGAATGATCATCATCCCTACTAAATGGCATCTAAATGGCTATAATTGGGGGTATACCCCATTTTCAGACATACCCATCTCCTTCAACCACTGCAGGATCTCCCAATGTATGGCCCGGTCGTGGGTGGAGACGTGTAGCCTCCGCACTTTGTGCCGCAGCCAGCCGACGATGCCGTGCAGAAACGGGCGCTCCATGCCCTGCGCGTCGATGTCCAGAAGATCCCACCGATCACCCGGAGCCAGTAAGGCCTGGCTGGCTGGGAGGTGAGCTATAGGCTATAGGCCATGTATAAATGGGATAAGAGATGAATAATAAGATGGGATAAGATAAGACGGTGATATCCCATGTTTGATAGGTTTCCCATTTGAGAATCCTGTATTGACCCGTCGCCAATGGATTTAGCAAGAAAGTTTCGCAGCATATCAGACTGGGTTTGTCTGGAAACAGCACTTCCTATTGCCTTCAAGCGTTTCTAAAAAATCAAACGTGGCTACCTGGAAAATCCCCGCACTAAATGGAGGTGTAAAGCTGGGAATTTGTCATAGGATCATATGGCGTGCCTCTTCAAGAGGTGTCGCTTCAAAAAATTTGGAGCGGGAATCCGACAAGGAGCTGAAGGAATCCAAGCAAAAACTACAAAATGCTAGAAAAAACCAATCCTATTCTGCGTGATATCTGGTTCCTTTTTTTGGAGATCTCACCACTGGCACTCCATACAATCCATTCAAAACCTACAGAAGAAACAGGGAATGCTGAAGGAATATTAGAATTTGGGGAACATATTTAAAGCTACAAAAACTTGAAAACCAAAGAAAGCTCAGAACAACTGAAAGAAACTAGAAAAAACTACAAAAAAATCAAAAAAATGGATAATGCTAACAAAAGCTTTAAAAAAAAAAAACTCGAAACTAGACAAAACTGGAAAAAAATAAAAAAATGCTAGAAAAAACAAACAACAGTTTAAAAATGCTAAAAAAAAATCCACTTTTGGGCCGCCGAAGGGGCGCTCCCTCCAAGAGCTTTCATTCAACATGCTTGAGTGTTATTGTCTAGTTTTTTGTTAGCTTTATTTAGTTTATTCTTACCATTTTTTTACCTCCCAGCACCCTCGTCCAGTGAGTTGAAGAGGCAGGCCTTCAACTCTGCAGACGTCTTGAGTTGCCTCGTTTCCACCGTGAATTCACAGCGATTCTCCTCTTGGTGGACTCGGGTCAGTGGATGTCCTATGTCCATCTCCATTTTTCGTGGGAAAAACATCCGGAAAAGCCCTGACAAAATCACCATCAGGTTGGTGGTGCAATAACCATCTTGAAAAATGATGGAGTTCGTCAATGGGAAGGATGACATCCAATATAATATATGAAATGGAAAATCAAAAAAATGTTTGAAACCACCAACCAGCCATTGTTGTGGTCCTGGAAGTTCCGCGCCAGGTGCTGCTGCAACAGCCGTTGGTCCCCCAGCACGAAGGGCTCCACCAGAAGCAGCTGGCAGCCCAGTGCCGGATCGGCGCGGCGTACGAAGGCCTTGGCGGCGCGGGAGGCCCAGATGCCATAGGACCCCGCGCCAATGTCGGCCTGGGACGGAGTTTCCAGGTGATCCAAGCATCGAAAAGGATGGTAAGGGCGGGATGATCATTTGGATATATTTGGATAAGTGAAAAATGGAGGTTTCATGGTAGGTTTGGGGTTTATATGGATGGCACTGCAACTTGCTTTTGGGATAGTGGGATGATATACAGAGTATTCATGGACCGGTGTTGCCATGGCAGGCATGGAGCTTTCCGAAGCGAGTCCAAGATAGTCCAAGCATTGGGCACCAATGGGATTGCTTACTCCTAAGAAGCCCCAAGCTATTCAAGGGGCCTGTTTCTGTGAATTCGAATCCAGGCCTTTTTGCTAACTAATGTTGACTATATACCATTCTCTTCAGTTGACCATGAGTTACCCATACTATTCCGTGATCATGCTAGATTTCAGATACCCAAGTTCGAAGCTGGTCACTTGCTGTGCTCCGATAAAACTCATCTCCTCCAACCGTAGGCCGCAATTCTGTTCTACCCGACCCCGCAGGTAAACCCGATAACAATCCTAATCTGGTTGGTGGTTTCAACCCTTCTGAAAAATATGACAGTCAATGGGAATAATTTTCCCATTTATGAAATGGAAAAATAAAAGCAATGCTCCAAACCACCAACCAGTCAGTAATCATCAACCACTTGGGTGTCATTTAGATAAACCCAATCGGGGATTTTCTTTGTCATTGTCTTAGGATTCCAGTTACCCTTCCTTCAATTAACATCGTCCAAATAGGGGGTTGGCAGATTTCTTTCATCTAAAATTGGTTGTCTTCGAATGTTTGTTGAGAGGATGGTACATTCCCCTTATTTGCCGCTTAAATCCATGGCTTTGCCAATGTCACCGTCAACTAATCCTGTTCGCTGATTCTACTGTCAATCCTCTCGCCAAACTGGTCAGTGAATCGATCAATCGTTTTTGTGAAGAAGCCATGTGATGGCAAGTCACCTAATAAAGTGGCTTATCCCATCTATAAAATTCCATAAATGGTTTAACCCTGGCTATTAACCACTAACAGGATTCGTCATCATGAATCATGAATCCCTTTGTTGTTTGCACCATGAATGCCGTACATCGCTATAATTTTCCCTGCTAAACCACCAGTATTTCACCATTGTTTGCTGCTTTAAGCTATCTTAAAGCCTGCATTGTTCCATCATTTTTGCCTAAATTCTAGGTTTCATGCTTCAAGCACCATGAAATCACCATCTTTCGTAGCTTCAACCCCTCTGTTTCCCCCATGTTTGCTGAAATCCCCAGTTCACCCATGTGTCATGCTGCATAAGCCGGGCTTAAGCCAGCCTTTTTCCAGCCTTTTTCCCCAACCTTTCAACCTTCAGATCCCCCCAACCACCCCAACCCCAACCCATCCGGATCTGCAGGATCCCAGGCGCCACGCGCAGGGGCCGCCCATGCTCCGCGGCCTCCAAGGCGCTTTTGAGGACGTCGGCCCATTCCAGGTATTCCTCGTCCAGCACGGGCCACGTCCGAGGCACTGGCAGCTGCTGACGCTCCCAGGCCTGGTTTTTACCCCACGAAACCCATGGGGAAACCATGGCAGATATGGAAAAACCATGGAAAAATCGTGGGAAAATCCTGGGGAAAATTTGAAAATCATGACTTTTGTGTGGAACAACATGCGTTTCCCGTTTCTATCAACCCGAATTCGTGGGGGTCGCACCAAAAAAAAATTCTCCAAGTATATCGGTTTGATTCAAAGTTGGTGGGGTAGGGAAAAGAAAACAAAACTAAAAAAATGATCCGTGTTTCATATGAAACCATCCCTTTCGCAGTCATCTTTGCGTGTTCACATGTGTAAAATCCAATGCGGTTGGCTTTTGTATGTGTTTATCCTCCTTTTCTGTCAATCAATTCATGTAACATCCCCTCGTTCTTGCTCGTCAAATCCCATATCCTGTAATTACACCTCAATAAAATGCCGAACATTTTAGTAGTGATAGCGATTTCACGTTTAGAGATAAGCCCCCCTAAAAAAGTAGGTATAGTCGGTATAGTGTATAGTGATAGTGATTTGTCTGTACCTATCTCTATGTTAGCAGATGCTAGCATAGAATCTCACGTTTTTTTTTAAAATCTTGAATGTCCATACCTATCTCTATCTTAGTATACGTTGGTAGGATTTTAAATATCCAGCATATAATCCATATATGATCCCTATACAATGGAAATGCTATACGCTAGATAAACATCCATATATGATCACAATAGAAATGTTGGTGATTGATTAATCCAGTGACAATATTGGTGATTGTCCATATATTTAAATAAGCATAGCTCTCACCAATATATCTTGGATCAATCACTATACAATAGAAATCTTGGTGATTAACAAATTTTCCATATATGGATCACTCAACCAAAAAAAGAAGTGATTGATCCATAGCTCTCACTTCGGCCCAGCCGCACAATCAAAGGACCGACCCGGGGGCCATAAGGCCAGGTGAGTCTCCTGGCGCTGTGCCATGGGTTCTTTGGTGGTTTAACCTCTGGTTACTCTGGGATTCTAATGGGGGTTTATAGGAGTTTATGGTGATTGGTCATGGTATTTTCTGGGGGTGTCATGGGATTTTCTGGAGTTTTATGTGTGTTTTTTTATGGGATTATGGAAACTTCTGGGGATTTTGTCAGATTTTATGGTGAATATATGTGATTTTGTAGGATATACCTTCTGGTTATGACCAACAACCCTCCAGTAAACCGAGTCATCATCATAGATAGTTAATAACCCTAGATAAATCATAGGTAAATCATATGTACTGTAACCTACCTATAGTAATCATAGATACCCTCCACTAAACCAACATACCAAACAACCAGAAATACATGGTTGGCTCTCTATTGTAGTGAAGAATCCCTACATAACAAATTGTTGTTTGAGGAAAGCACCATTTATTTCTGATTCTTTGGGGGTCCAGGTAGCTATGGAAAATGGATGAAAATCTCTCTTTCTATTCCACCATAGACCATGGATATAATTGCCATCAACTTAAGTTTCACCTAGGGGGCCCACCTTGTAGTTGCACCCCCACCATGGCTCATGACCACTGGTGGGATGCACCAATCCCAAGCTGACTGTGACAATCCCCGAATATATTGGTATCACTCCCTACAATGACTGATGAACTCTGATGAACCATAAATTCGCCCTCATGGACCATCAAATCCATCAATTATATCCTCATTTTCACCGGTCAAGACTCATAGTTGGATGGTTTTTTCAGCTTTCAACAGCTTTCAACGACCCAAAAATCCTCCATCCCTGGCCGTGGCCCTTGAAAAATCCCCTTTTCCACGGCCCCCGATGGCCCCCGTTTCGGATCTCCTCACAGTGGGCCGACACCGAGCTGCTGAGCCCCAGGAAATCCATCAGGGTGCCCTCCTCCGCCGGACCCTGCACCGGCGGGAAGGCTTCGAAGACACCGAAGTGCGGATGGTCGCAGGTGCCGTGGAAGAGCTCCAGGGCACCTGGAGGGATTGGATTGTTAAAATGGAAATATAGACTCTTGATATTGAAATACTATATTAACATATGTATATATATATATATATATGCTATATAAAGTGATAATGAATTGATATTGAAATGTTATAAAATGCTATAAATATATTGACATATATTCAAATTGAGGAAAAAACATGTATATAATTTCTTCCTTGATCAAGACGGTGTAATGTCAACCCCATGTTTTTTTCGATCTGAGCGGGTGAGCAAAAAAAAACACAAATGATCAACAGCCCAGAGATTTCACTTCTGAATGAGGGAACTGGAAGATTACCACCATAGGTAAATCATCATTTTTATCATCGAACTAAAAGGTCCATGGCTTCCAGTTCGCAAACTGTTGGTAATAGCCAGAGGGTACAGTATATCAAGTATATCCCACAAAATCCCATGACATCCCCATGAAATCCTATAAAACACCCATAAAACCCCCATGACACCCCCATGAAATCCCATAAAACCCCCATGACACTCCCATGACATCCCATAAAACACCCATGAAACTCCATGAGACCCCCATGAAATCCATTGAAATCCCATAAAACCCCACAAAATCTTATATCACCAGAAACTACCACAGAAACTCCGGGCTTGACAAAAATCGACCAGTCCAAGCACAGCTGTTACCATGTCGCACTTGGAGCTGATAGGTGCTGTGTTGCTTGGTGAGTTTGAAGTTCCCCAAGATCTCACTGCCCAAAGTGGCAATGCCATCCTACCCGCTTGGCAACCAATGTGGGATTCAGCCGAAATGTCATAGTCACCATCCCGAAGTCATCATCATTTTTATGGATATAAATGGGTGGGATTTCAACCATCCCCAGTCATGGTAAGTTTATGGCATTGGGTTGCCCACATTAAGTCAAGATCTTTCCCCCTGAAATTCCTGAAGCACGACGTTAGGCAGGGTGGAATTCAGCTAATTTCTTCATCAAAGAATTGCCCGGCGCCCAGATACAAAGGAAACACTTCACAACCGAGTATCAGCCGTTGGTTCGCTGCTGTCTGCCAACACCACAGCCAGGCTGCCAGTCTTGTGAAGCGAATACCTGCCAGGGGTAGTCCTGTCCCCAATCTGGCACACTCGCACGTGGCTTCAATAGTTGTTTGACATCCCTAATTTCGTTTTCTCACCCGATTTGCTGGTCATCACCACAGGTATGGACCACACTTAGCTCACCCAAGAACGGAGGAACTGCCAAATTCGAACAGGAATCTGCTCTTCCTAGGGTCTACAGTCTTTGTTCCATCATTCACATCCATACTAATTAAAATTCAATACCCCTGTCATGGGACGTAAATCCCCCTGCCTGAATCCAGCAAACTTTCTCCAGAACATCTCTTGAGCCTCCCAGACCGTCACCCCTCTCCCTCGCCGCAACGGCAGTTGCCATCGGGCCGCCATCCGGGTAGCGTTCCGCAACCGGGGAACGTCCGTGACCAGCGACGTCTTCAGGTCCGCCAGGTATTTCCCGACGTGGCTCGCCTTCAGCAGGTACGCTCCCACGCAGCTGCACGCCATTTCGGGCACACAGCCAGGCAGCTGCGACCACGGATGGCCCTGGGTGCTAAGCAAATGGCTTCGGCTGTCTGGGGCCGAACTGGAAATTTGACACAGCTCCAGAGTGTCGATGTAATATTTATTGATGTTATCCTCAGCCTGAAAGTTGAAGCATGGCAGCACCTGCTGTATGATGTCATCTGGAAAGCAAGCAGTGTGCTCCCCGAAAGCACCTGCCACAAGCACAAGTGCGCCATGGGACTGCAGCCGGAAGCGAAGCATGATCAGCTACCAGAAGCAGCTAGAGAAGTTTGGGGTGAAACGGGGATCATGACTCCAATGGTGGAAGCCTGGGAGATGCAATAGAGGATGAAACGAGGATGAAACGGTGAGACATGGTGATACCATGAAGGTTGTGGCTTACAATGTGTTACATGTATGACATATTCAAAGTCTAGTACTTCTCCCATGTTGGTTTCAAGGCTTCAAAAAACTCCAAGACTTCACGATGTTTAAAGGTGCCAAAATCATGCCACAAAAAAGCTGAGATCCTCCACGCTCCGCGGGGATCTATATTTATATCTATATATAGACATATGGCACCATTTAATGCAGCTATATGGAATTCTTATAATGAAGGATCCCCAAGTCACCATAGGTTTCAATACTACAATGGTCTAATGACTTGGATGATTTGGGGATCCCTCCATATGGAAACCTCCATATGGCTGGGAGCAGCCAAAACCACCAATGAGGACTTGAACATGTTGCTGTCATCCTGGTCTGAACGAACCCCAGAGTACTTAAAAAATCGAATGATCATGGGCTGAGAAGATCCAAAAATAAAACCACCCAGCACTTTTTGGTGCGGATCGAACATGTGCGGTGCTGTTTTTTTTCCTCCCCAATCGACCCAGAAAATTGCAGCGAAGACATTCTTGGCTCCGATAACTCGAAAACTCCATGATCTCCATAAAGCCAAGAACTACCTTTTTTAAGCCATCAGAGTGATACACCAACTTCCATAAAATGGTGGTTTAATGGGATCTAATGGGATGATACCCTCTGGTTATGACTAACAATTTCGCCATGGTTAAGCCATGGCCCATTTAGTTACATAAAGTTTACCTATTAATCGCATGGTGGATCTTCCCAGTTGGCTAACCGTTCGTCATCACCAGGCCGGGTAACTCCGTTCACTCCGTAAAAAGTGCTGATGAAATCATCCAGGACTCTCGCCGGAATCTCGCCAGGAATCCATGACATGTGACAATCATTGGATGTTATGCACTACCCTCTGGTAAACTAACATAGCTATGGAAAATCACCATTTTTAATGGGAAAATCCACTATTAATGGCCATTTTCAATAGCTATGTTAAATTACCAGAGGGTATTCATTGCTGAAAAATCACCATCTTTTCTGGTGCCCGGCATTTTTTCCAATCACAGTGACAAAAAAAAAATACTTTACTTCGTGTGATCCCCACCATGACATTTATAGATTTTCTTAATGGCAAATCTTCTGGCATTCTATCTGACATATCTTCTGGCATTCTATCTGGCATATCTTCTGGCATTTTCTTGTGGCATTCTATCTGGCAAATCTTCTGGCATTCTATCTGGCATATCTTCTG
>Ga0126342_10004408_pt1 | contig 23992 bp, 20 predicted proteins | sample Cyp1metagenome_FD_92528 | JGI IMG/M metagenome (GOLD analysis project Ga0126342, IMG submission 92528) | Coral microbial communities from Lord Howe Island, Old Settlement Bay, Australia - Cyphastrea 1 metagenome | ecosystem: Host-associated > Invertebrates > Cnidaria > Coral ...
AAACATATTCACTTAATCGATTCCCCAGTCATGGTGGATTTTCCATTGGGAAAATAACAAATCACCGACCAAACAAGCCCAGGTCTATGGGTATCTGGCTCCATTGGGAAAGTACCATTCAAGTATCAAATCATACCAGGGGAATACCCCCCCTAATTTTCAGAAACCATGGTTTATTCATCCGGGGTTGACATTAACTATCAAAATCTCAGGATGTTATCTATTTTTATGTACCTATCATGTATCATAATATCTACTGTATAGTATTATAATATTATTTATTAATATGTTATATCCGTAGACATTAATTACCCTCTGGTAAACAAACATAGCTATTGAAAATGGCCATAGAAATAGTTAATTTACAGTACCCACTAATAGCATGGTGATGTTCCATCGTTTTTTGTATGTTTACCAGAGGGTAATATGTTTATCTATAAGGTTTATCTATATATATATATCGTAAATTAACACTATGGACTATGATCACTATAACTATTAATTTTCATATGTTACTACAGTATAAAACCTCCATTTATAATGGATTTTCCATAGCTATGTTAAATAACCAGAGGGTTTCATATTTTCATATGTTAAACCCCTTGCTAGATTCGTGGCAGGTTCCTCATTCTGTAGAGGCCATGTTAAGCCCCAAAAGCCAGATTTGGCTCTACAAAATGGGGACACCCAAACCCCCCAGGTCATCTTTTGGTCACCAATATTGGGAATATAGTGGGAGAATCAATGAATATAGTGGAATATATTGGGACACCCACATTCTCCCACTATTGTTAACGTGTGAATTTAGCACGTCCACCCTCCGCTGGTTGCAGACCTGTGCCCTGGACGAAGCGCAAATCCTTGGGACACTGCGCATCGCAATAGCCCAAGCCCCGTCGCCAGCCCGCCACATTCATCACGCCGCTGTTGCTGATACTAGCGATGTTCCTGGAGCCCGAAATAAGGAGATTCGTTGAAACCATGAAAAATGGAGGTTTTCCTATGAAAAATGGAGGTTTTCCTATGAAAAATGGAGATTTAACCAATTTAACCATGAAAAATTGAGGTTTAACCTATGAAAAATGGAGGTTTAACCATGAAAAATGGAGATTTAACATGATTTAACCATGAAAAATGGATGAAGAGATGATAATGGCCATGACTCAGGAATCGATTTATTGGAGGTACCTACCATTTTGTAAGGCCTATGTAATGGCTAAATTTCAGGGGATATAACTCCAAAATATGGCCCAAAATATGGTACTAACGTTAGCTCCATGTATTGGATCCTGGAATTCCCATTGATGACTTACTTGTGCTTAGAAGGGAATGAGGGAATGATCCACAATAACTATCAATAATCATCCCAGCAACCCCCAGCAACCCATCCATTCCCTACGTTTAGCACCAGTAAGATGATAAGCCCGAAATGGAGATGTTGAAACCATCAGCAAATAGGGATTTGTTGTGACTTGGATTTTCCCATGGGATGCGAAGGTCTGGAAATGGAGGTTGAACATGGTACCATCAGCAGGGATTTTTGGTGGATTTTTTGGATTTCAAGGGGACAATTACTTGGGAAATTGAATATTTCAATGGGATTTGATAGGGTTTTGGGACATTTTCATGGTATGATAATGGCATTTAATGGATATGTTCATGGGAATATAGTGGGAGAATCAATGAATGGCGATATTCCTGGTGTAACAATGGAGGGAGAATGTGCAGTTTTAATACGCCGTGTAGATTTCTTAGAAACCATACAAAGTAAGGCCCTAGTGATGTTTGTCGGTTTATAAACCCAATAATTATAGTTTTAGGCACCACCAAGCTGTATTCCTTTTGGTCAATGTATCTTCATATCTTACTATGGCTACTATAACTTATCCATATTTAGTGAGAATCATGTATAATCCATATTAATATCTGGGTAAACTGACAAAGAATGGGTATTATAACTACAGTTATGATACCCGTTATTCTAATTATTATAAGTATTGTCAGTTAAGAAGAAACAAAAATGAATGATTCTGGGTTAATTCACTAGCCTGAAATGTTAGGCCATTTTGAGATGATTCCTCTCCTTAACCATGATTATAGTTACAGTATATAATATCATCAGATGACTCATCATATATCACATATATATAATAGTCATAGAGTTAATTATCCTCCATAGTTAACCATGTTATAAGTCCACGTCGCGGGAAAAATATTGGGCCTCACCTTGTAGTCAAAAAACCATCCGAATCAATCCTTTTACAGTACCCTCTGGTAATTTAACATAGCTATTGAAAATGGCCATAGAAATACTTGATTTACCCGTTAAAAATGATGATTTTCAATAGCTATGTAAACGTTTACCAGGCCGGGTAATTGGAGTGCTGATATTTCTTCTCTCTGCCGCAGGATTGGTGTTCAGATTTCAACCGCACCTGTAGCGGGTCTCATCTTTTTTTCGATTGGCCTTGAGATTTCCGATTCCTGGTAACTTGGTTACTTGGTGGCTCATCCCACTTAGAAAGTGGGATATAACCCCAGTTATAAATGGGATAAGTAGGGTTAATCCACTTATAATTGGGGTTATAACCCACTTACTAAGTGAGATGAGCCATCAAGTTGTAACTTGGTTATAAAGCACTATATCTCCATGATACCCTCTGGTAAATTGACAGTTCGACCCTGAAACTGTAATCAATTTCTAGTGGAAACTAGACTTCCAACCCCGATGACTGCCAGGGTCTATGTTAATTTATTGGAGGGTAATCCCTTTATTGACAAGTTACCCTCTGGTAATCAAACGTGGCAATGGGAAATCCACCACAAATCGTTTTCAATGGGAAAAGCAACTCAATAAATCATGGCCAATCTTAGATACCCTGCAAAAAAGTAAGTTCTTAGCTGGTGAACGTAGATAATCCCATTGATACCAAAAAAGACTAATTGATTCGACCCATCCAGTCGATTGACCTAGTATCATATCCCCAGCTATCATAGTGCTGTATATATAGTGTTGTCGAAAATCCACGATATCTCCACAAATCTTATTTTGCCATTATATCCCATGAATTTATCATGAGTTTTTACAATACCTCAGCGGGATTTCTATTGCCATGTTTGATTACCAGAGGAAAACTACCCTCTGGTAAACATACAAAAAGCTATTGAAAATGGACCATAGAAATAGTTAATTTTTACCTATTAAAAGTGGTGATTTTCCATAGCTATGTGACAAATTACCAGAGGAAAACTCACTCCATGGCGTAAACCCTCAAGTGAGCCATTAAAAATACCCCTACTATGGGTTATCATAATCCCCAGTAAACCAGGTAGTATAATCCCCTATAGCAATCAATTAACCAGGGTATTTTTAATGGCTCAAGTAGAACCTTCCCAGCAGTCGGGTCCCATATCTGTTCATCGACACCAGGTACACGGCAGCGTTCCTGGGCGACCAAGCTGAAGGGCCGAAGGGTGCTGGGATGATTAAAATTGTGAAGATCCGTGGGACCACGAAAATTCGTTTTACTTGTCCGAAATCCCACATCTTTGGATGTTTTCCCACATATTCACAACTGTGAACCTCTCCAAAATGTTGTTTTTGTCCCTGAATTTACCCAAAAACACTGAAAAGCTATGGAAAACATGGGATGATGGTCTGATGGTCGGCTAAGAATGAGCTGAAATGGCTATGGGAAATTCCATGTCCATAGCTCAGTTCACCAATCCATTCACCATCGGATAGAGGTCGGTTTTTTCCCGATCTACCACTTCATATTCCTATTGAATGTCATTAACCTCTGGTAAACATACAAAAAGCGAACTGGAAAATCACCATCTTTAAGTTTGGTAAATCAACTGAATCAACTATTTAACTCTGGGCCATGGCTTCAGTAGTAAACTGTAACACATTCCCAGAGGCTCATTAAGATCAAACACCTTTTTCTTGACGACGGATTTGATGTTTTTAAAATCCCAATGAATCCCTACAATGTGAGGCCCCCGTTCGATAGCTAAGTTGGGGTTCACATAACTCCAATTTCACTATGGTTTATGGTACTTATAACGAACTAGTTACTGGAGCGAATCTAAACCAACCAACATCACTGGGGGGCCTCACATTCCTCACATTGTAGGGTTTTAACATGTTTTACCCTGAAATCCCCTCTTTCTCTTCTCTAAGGTCGGCACATTCCGGCAGGAACCTGTGAGATGTCGATGTCGAAAGAGATCTCCCCCGCCATGGGCGAAAAGAGGGAATAACCCTCACCTGGTCGGCTGATGTCGGCTGGTAGGTTGAAAAAAATGCTGCTAGCCCATACTCAGAAGTTGGTGAGATTTATTTGTCATATACTTTCCGTATACCCTCTTTAATTTAACATAGCTATGAAGCATGGCACATAGAAATAGATGATAAACCCGGATAAAAACCCACATCCAATGTGGGACCAACACCGGAGATCCATCTGTGGGATGGTTCCATAGTCATGGGGCTATCCCGCTATCCCAAGCTCGCTGGATGGTGACTTTTTCATCAAAAATCCTATCTATAAATGGATGATGAACAGGGGCTAGCCCTATGACTTAGGAACCATATGAGCTTTCCTAACATGGGGGTACCCCCAGTTCGTGAATCCCATGGTGACGACTGAATTTTCCACCCATCATCCCATCGTATCAATAATATCTTGGAATATGGGTGGAGTCCCTGAAGCAAAAGCTAAGCTGATGAAAACACTTCACTGATCTTCACTGTTGAGTTTTAAGGGTGAGTTGGAATTTTTTGTGACTATATTAGTGACTATAAACTAGTTACCCTCTGGTTATTTAACATAGCCATGGGGCCATGGTATAGATGGCCCGTTTATAGATGGTTTACCGTTCTTAAAAATGGTGGACCTTTCCATGGCAAACTGTTAGTCACAACCAGATGGTAAACGTTTGCGGTTCTAAAGCAACGTACATTAAACGTCGGCGGCAGCATCACACCACCTTGTAGGGATGAGCAACATTTCCGCAATTCGGAAGGTGGGGTTTGAGTATCGATATATCCAGCATGGCAAATCTACCGTTCATAGTATAAATAGGTAAAAACAGCGGTTTTAATGGCGGATAGATAGATAAATAGATAAAATAGAATAGAATTAGAATAGAATAGAATAAGATAAGATAAGATAAGATTGGATTAGATAGATAGATAGATAGGTTAACCAACACACATTAGGGGGCCCCAACTTGGTCTCATGCCTTGGGGAATTACGTGTCCTTCATAGCAATGACTATCATATAGTGGGGATATTATGAGGATATTGTGGGAAAGTAAGGGTATGCATTGTATCTAATCCAACTTACATTACTATCAGGTTTGATTCGTAGCTCCAACTGGCACCCTCAAAATGCGAATATGGATACAACATGATACAACCATAGCTCGTTTCACCGCTCCGTTCACCATCGGATAGAGGTCTGTTTTTTCCCGATCTACCACTTCATATTCCTATTGAACTTCAGTAAAAACACCTGTTTCTTCATTGGATTTGATGCTTAAAAAAATCCCAAATCTCCAATCGGTTTTATGCGAATTCTCGTCATCTCGGCGACCATTTGGTCGGTCCCATCACTGAAAAAAAAAATCAGGCCCTTCACTGCACCTGGCCCCCCATCGATAGCTAAATTGTTTTACAATCATAGCTATCGATCATTTACAATATGATCTACGTAATCTACAGTAAATCATAGTATAACTAGGTACCAACGTATACCTATTAAAATCAATATATCTTATACCGATTTTACCATTCCTGCCCCTGGCCTTCAGTTTCCAAGAATTCCCATGCCCGACTCAACCAGGGCACCATCTGTGAGGTAGACACGGGAACCATAGTTGGGCGAAGGTGAATCGGCATCCTGCCACGAACGGCGAACATCTGGGACAACTGGTGGTCTGACGCTTTGCTCAGTTGGTTTTACCCTCTGGTAATTTAACAGTTTGCTATTGAACATGGCCATAGAGATATATATATAGTGGATTTACCCATTAATAGCATGGTGAATTTCCACAGTTATGTGAAAGTTTACCAGAGGGTAACAAACATGTGGATTTCCTGAAAATGCGGATACCCCCAAGCTCGCCGGATGGTGCTACTTATTTCATGGAAAATCTCAAATGGGTGATATCTAGACATGGGATGACAAAGGTGGGTACAAGCAAGCAACTTACAGCTGAGGAGCACCACATCATACGACAATGGATCCATAAATTTCTGAGAAAATGTGTGAAATGAATCTGACGCCACTAGCCCTCAGATTGGATAGTCAAAACATATTTGAAACCGATAAAATCCATAGTAAATCCATAGTTCAATATCATCCTTTCATCTCCATGGGTAAAGCCATAGAAAATCCGATCCGTAGATGTATTGAAAAATCTCTTTATACACCATCATATCCCCAGTAACCCATATGATTATCCCACAGAAATCCTATAATTTTCATATGCGAATCCATAGCAAACATGTGGATTCATATGGGTATGGATCAAAATTAGATACCATAAATTTGGATGGTAACTACTAAAAACCCATGGTGACTTTAGTAAAATCCCATTATAGTCTGTACAAAACCACCATTCATTCCATATTCAATCCATATTTATGTTTTATAATCCCCTATCATCTATCAATTGAGCCATTCAAAATACCACCCGTTTTCCCATCTCATGTACTCGTTGGGTGAAGACAGCCCTCTCTTGAAGCTTTCCCCATGCAGTTATGGCCGGAAATACCAATTCTAAATGGTGCTGGTTAGTTCTATGGGATTCTACATTCCATAAATGGGCTTCTAAGTACTTATATAATTTACAATTTGTACATAATTTTCCATAAATGGGCATATAAAGTGCTTATAACTCATTAAAAATAATTGTTAACACTTTCCATACCTGGAATGTATTACATACACTGGTTATACCATCTGGTTATTTAACATAGCCATGGAAAATCCCGTAAATAAATGGAGCTTTCGTTCGCTGGGAAAATCATCTATTTCTATGGGCCATCTATACCATGGCTATGTTAGTCATAACCAGAGGGTATATATATTCCCATTCTCATCTATAAACCTCCATTTATAAGGGATTTTCCATGGCTATGTTAGTCATAACCAGAGGGTAACTCAAAAAAAATGGTGAAACTCGGGCTTTTTTCCTATGGGTCATCCCCAGTCCCCAGATGTCCCCAGTCCCCCGCGTTTTTCTTGCCGCGCCTTCGTGGCATAGCGCAGCGTTAGGGCGCGATTGTTGGGAGTTCCCACCAAGACGCCGTACCCGGCCTGGGTTTTTTGGTGTGTTGTTGTTTAAACGTTAAAGAAAAATCGGCTGAACATATGTGAAAATATGTGAAAATGCTGGGATTTAGAAGGAAACTATGGAAATTTATGGGTTCTATTGAGATTTAGTGGAATTTTCAATGGATGTTTCATGGTATCATAGAATATTGAGGGAATATGACTGGATATTCAACGAAAAATGTGGGATAGATCGGCACCAAATAGATACACAACTAATGTTGACACAAACCAAACTGCTTTGAATCATATTCCGATGTTTGATCATCAAGCCTCATATGATCCGGCTGAGTTTCAAGTTCAGCTATGGGGATGATTCCCCTCACATTCATCATCATTCCAGTGACGTCATTGTCCTCGCCTTTAACTAGGGGCGCACAAGATGTGTGATGAAGGTGATCCTATGACCCTTCATAACAAACCCTGCTATTCTGCAGGTCAGTTCATGTTCTCTTGGCGGTGTTGAGGTGATACCTGTCACAGGTTCCATCGCAAATTTCTGAAGAACCGCTTCGAACGAAGACTCTGTGAGCGAATTCTAAGCTGGTCTGAACTAGATACTGGCAACTACCCCAATTCATATGGGCAACTACGGCGCATGATGGTGGATACATAGTAGTAATTTCCTGCCAAATCAGCCTTTGTGGGACAGTTCCCCCCAGTCCTAAGCTGCTTTTTCCGAATCGGATGGATCCAGATTTTCCGGCGTGGCGACCCCACGTCCCCATGAACTCCCCCATTAAAAATTGGGGATTTCCCAATGGAAAATTCACCCTCCCCAAAATTATGGGTTGGATGGATACCATTAGCTGCTAGTGCATTGGCTTTGCCACATTCTTCGGGGAGTTACTTGGCAATTCAAAGAGATTCATAAAAATTCATGTGTTTGATGATTTATGACTATTAATCATGGACGAAAATCAATTATAAACACTAATCAATCATTAATCCATAGAAATCATATCTTGGATTTGCTTAAGGGATCCCCAAAAAATAAACAATATTCACTTAATCGATTCCCCAGTTGGTGGATGGTCCATTGGGAAAATAACAAAAATCACCGACCAAACAAACCCAGAATATGGTTACCCTCTGGTAAACTAACATAGCTATTGAAAATGGCCATTTATAGTGAGTTTTTCCATTAAAAATGGTTATTTTCCATAGTTATGTTAGTTTACCAGAGGGTATCCCAAAATTAATCATAGTATCCAGCATCCGCATGGAGCATTTCTCTCCAAGGCACAGCGTATTTGGAAGCCCGGAGACCTTGCAAGTAGCACCTGCAGAATTGAATCGTCTCCCGGATTCGACGACTGGACAAAAAAAAATCATCTATAATGATGATACTATAAATGGGATAAGTAGGGTTAATCCACTTATAATTGGGGTTATAACCCACTTACGATTCGTGAGATGAGCCATCAAGTATAGTGATTTTATACAAGTGATTTTATAGCGATTTCTGGCGATTAATTTTCTTTATGGTGATTTTGGAGTGATTTCATAGTGACATCTGTGGATTTTATCGATGCTAAAGTCATGGTCAACCCCCGTTGGTGAAAAAAAAACCACAGCACTTGCACCTCTCGAGTGTCGCTGCATCGTCTGTCAGGGAGGCACAGTCCTTGTCATCCACGTTGTAGAGCCATCCTGGGAGCGCTCCGGAATCAGTTGGGCGTTTCTTAAAACTGTTTGGGTTTTGCGGATGTCAATCTTTAGTTTCTATCCATTCTAAGTACCCTTAGTACCCTTTGGAAATGTGTTGCAGTTATGCAAAATCATCAATTTGAATAGGTAAATCATCGAACATTCATAGGACATGACGTCCAGTTCGCACACTCTTTTGGTCATTACTGGAGGGTCCCCATCATACATGACAAATCACCATGTTCCTTACTATAGATCCCATATCAATGGGAATGACTCAGGATCCTGAAATGGAGGTACTGTACCATATAAGGCCATATTTTGTGGGGATATTCCCTGACATAGGCCTTATATAGGCCTTATATATGGTAGGTACCTCCAATAAATCGGTTCCTGAGTCATGGCCATTGACCTTTTTTGAAAAATATCGTCATTTTAAGGTGAGTTAGCTATCCCGGATGTGAAGCCCTTAAAAAAATCCAAGCTACCGGCTACGGCTAGCCTAATCTGATTATACAACAGTTGGATTTAGTTGGTTGATAGGTATCCATAAGTATCCCTATTATGGGTTAACCAATAGTTATTATAGTAACCCTATAGTTGTGTAATTATGGGTTAATAATATGGGTTAATGTTAGTAACTATAGTTATTATAATACCCTATTATCCCTATTATGGGTTACCCTCTGGTAAATTAACGTGTTGACCCTGAATCCATAGCCTAGTTTTTATGGAAACTAATCTTCCAACCCCGATGACTGCCAGAGGGTATTATACTTGCTGGTTTAATGTTAGTAAAGCAAAATCGGATCCACCATCCCAAATGGAAAACCGTGGCTATCCGTGGCTAGAAAAAAGACCATCAACATATGGGATACATATCAAGCAAGATATTACCTCAGCGGCTCTTTGTAAACCCAATAAACATATGATAACCAGTAAATATCATATTATTATTATTATATATATGTCATTATACATATGTTATATTAATGGTTTATGATAAACATATTATCATATCATAAACCAATAATATGAAGACATATGATATGATACTGTATACCACCCCAATAAACCAGAAAAAAAAAAAACGTAAAGGGGAAACGATAGTAGTAAAGGGGACACTATACTGGTACGGCTGAAGAGCGCACCTTGGTCAGTCACACCTGGGGTGTGGTGTCAACTGTGATCAGAACGCACTAATTGGTTTATTGGGGATTATGCTTATGTGTTAGTATATGATACACCATGAAAAATCACCATGTTTCTTATGTTGGTGAATTATAGTGAATTACATATACATACATCTGAAAAATGAGTTAATTATACATATATACCTTATAGATCCTTATAGATCCCATTCAATATACCTTATAGATCCTTATAGATCCTTATAGACCCCATATAAATCCCATATAAATCATATAAATCCCATATAAATCCCATACAAATATATAGATCCCATACACATCATATCACCACCTGATAAAAATCTCCCCCTGTCAGATCGCCAAGGCACTCCATCTGGAATCCAACATCACGAACTGGGCCGTGTCTTCCCCTGCCGTGTGAAGCCATGGTTCCATGGGGAGAGTGACCGGAGAAAATCTCGAAGATTTTTGGATGATGTGATTCAAACTCAAACATTAGCCTCTTATAACTAGAAAGTAACTATAATAGTTAATGGTCATTATAACTAGAAAGTTGATTTATAGTTATAGAATGGTCATTACAACTATAGTTACCCGGCCTGGTAAACGTTTGCCAGAAACTTATGGGAAAATAACCATGCTATGTAGCTGGGCAAATCAACTATTTCGACCGGGGCCATGTTCAATAGCTTTTTGTATGTTTACAGCCTTATCATACCTGAAAATCATACGGAAGAAAAATAAATCCAGTGATAAACCCACCAACATCACTTGATTCAAATTTGATGAAAATTGCATTTTTTCGGGGTATCCCCCATTGTAAAAGACCAACCCAACAGGATAGGAACCCAATTGTGATCGGAAGTCCTACCCTCAAGTCAATTGACTAGAGAGCAAAATCCACCATGATTTTTGTCATTTTCGTACGCAAATCCGTTCTTTTTCCACATTCTATGTCTTAGATTTGCGTTTTTTGGGTACCACTAAAAAAAACACAATTCATCACAGTAGATGCCCCATTGTTGGTGGAGCAATCGGAAAAATCCAAGGTTTTGGTAACCTTGGTGGTTAACACCCAGAGAAAAATCATTGTTAACTCCTCAAATTGGGAAAATAAACCAATATACAGTAAACCATGTAACTTGACTTTTATTGGTGATATATCCTATGATCACCATTCATATCCCGTTAAATCTTATTTTACCATTAATATCCCATTACATGGTCAATCTATGTCAATCTTAGCTGGTAAACGTAGATAATCCCATTGATACCAAAAGACTCTTTTGGATTAGTTTCTACCCATCCAAGATTTACCTAGCATCATATCCCCAACTATCATAGCGCTATATATAGGCTATATATATATTGTGTTGTTTAAAATCCACGATATCTCCACAAATCTTATGGATTCCCATTAATATCCCTAGGATTGACCCAAATTTGGATGGATGATCTCCTTGGAAAATCCGATGGGAACATTTACCATTAATAACCCATGAATTTACCATGAGTTTTTACAGAAAACCTCAGCGGGAGTTTTCTTAAAACCGTCCAAGGCTCCGTTCACTGAAATGCGGATGCCAGCATTCTTTGTATCCTGGGAGATTCGCCGAGTAAATTGGAGTTCCAAGGGTCGTTACTTGGGTTGGAAAAAAGGGTCAGTAATGGAACGTAGTTTAACCAGAAAGTTAATCTATAGTTAATGGTCATTATAACATATTATAACATATTATAACTATAGTAGATCTATAGTTAATGATCATAACTAGAAAGTTGATTTATACGTATACAATGGTCATTACAACTATAGTTACCCTCTGGTAAACATACAAGAAACCATGGAAAATCACCATTATGGCCATTTTCAATGGCTATGTTAGTTGACCAGAGGGTAATGGGCTTTATAAACCAAAAAACATCACTGAGGCCCCAGCTTCTAACCACTACCCTCAGGTAATCAAATGCTTATTTTCCAATCCATGGACTTAGCGTTTCGCATGGCATTCTCCAAATCATCATTGGTTCGATGTGAAATTCGCCAGAAAAAAAACAATGTTTTTTTCAACAGTTAAAAATGGGGTATAACATGGTAATTATAGCCAACAATAATGGATGAATTATGTGGTACATCCCATACTTGGAGAATCATCCCACGAATCATATCTAGTCAATAACCAGTTAGTTCGTCAGTTCACCCAATTCTAAAAGGGATAACCCACGACATGTCGGTCTATTCTATGGGAACCGCATACCTGAAAATTCACTAAGAGTCTGCTATGGAACAACATCATATCATCATTGTTAAATATACATATATCTGGGTAAATTATAATATTTCACTAACCTAAATAGTTGGCTCTTTCGGGGGATAATTTCCAAGAAATTTACCATCATGGCCAGGCTTCGGGAGAGCAGGCATTGGTCGTTATACATATATATATATACATATATATATATATATGGGGCCCTCCAGAAACCTGCCAAAGGAGAACTTGGCAGATGATGGACTAAAATATCAGGTGGTTTCTATGATGGGATTTTTTTAACCAACATGGAAAATCATCGGAAAATCATGGGAAAATGATGGGAAAATACACTATAATACACTATAAATACTAGTATAATCTAGTATAGTAATCTATGATGGGGATTTTTTTCCCCAACATCGCCATCACCGCCATCAGGGTGGCACCTGGTAAATCTCCAATGTGGGTAAATAATTTCATAAACCATCCCTCAGCCATCACCACTTTTATAGGTGGTATAAACCATGGCCAATTATAGGGACTAATCAATTATTAGTGGCCAATAGAAAGAAATAGATTAAGTTCCTATTATAGAAATCTCAGGGCTAATAAAAATAACATAATCTATCATCATGGCCAATCTTAGATACTCTGCAAAAAATCAAATTCTTAGCTGGTGAACGTAGATAATCCCATTGATACCAAAAGACTACAGAATTAAAGTACCCATCCAGTTGATTAACCTAGAAACCATTCCCAAATGGTTGGTAAAAATGGCATTGTTTTACCCACATTAGTGACTAAACCATGGGATAATTCATCCATTTATAGTGTATTTTCCTGTTTTTCCTATGATTTTCCTATGATTTTCCCACAGTACCAACCTTTCACCGCTACCCATCATATCAAATCATATCCCCTCCTCGTCCCCTTTCGGATCCACTTGCTGGCCCTGCAACAGCACCAAGAATGCTAGAAAGAGCCTGGTGCAGCCGCAACAGCTTGCGAGGTTGGCATTCGAAAGCATGGAAAAATGGGGCTTCTGATCCTAGAAACTGGGCATAGTTTCTGTGAATCATAATAGTGGATTATATCATAATAGAGGTTATAATATATAATACCAATAATAGTTGGTTTTTTTTGTGGTTATATGATGGGATATATGATCATACTGGTTGGTGGTTTCAACCTACCCCTCTGAAAAATGATGGACTCAGTTGGGATGATGAGTAAAAAACCCAATGGAAAAGAATAGGAAAATGGTGATCTAGGGATTTGGGAATAGGGATTATGAATTGGGATTATGAATGGGGATTATGAATGGGGATTTATAACTGGTTGGTGGTATACCTACCTACCTACCCCTCTGAAAAATGATGGACTTACGAAAAGTCACTTGGGATCTGTCAACATTCCCAACTGAATGGAAAAAAACATGTTCCAAACCACCATAGAATGTGAATCTATAGGACAATTGGAATCGAAGTAACCAACATCTTAGGATTTAACCAGTGAAACATCGGCAATTCGACCATTCGAAGCTGTTGAAATTGCTGGTTTAGTCTGAGAAAAACCATTGGGAAAACTCCATAAACATAAATAGTCCTCATCAAAATTGGCTCATATGGCACAAGTTGGGAGTATACCAACATTTTAGACAGACCCATATTCAAGAATAGGCTCTTAACCAACATAACTGGTTGGTGGTTTTAACCATCTTGAAAAATATGAGTTCGTCAATGGGCTTGGGATTATCTTATGGAAAATAAAACATCTTCGAAACCAAAAGAACCAGATAAATGTATATAAATGTCAGGTTTACCCAACAAAACAGAAGGAAAAAAAACCTCAGCGACATCAATGCCATGCTTCGGAAGCGATGCAAATCCCATGGATTCTCAGAGACCATTCAGCCCTGAAAATTTCAGGACAGTCACCATTAATGGCACCCTCGGAAACAGATGGAATCAATACTTGGGTGTGTCTGAAAATGTCGTGTACCCCATTGTACCCAATGGTTACTGTAATGATCATTATCCCGTTTTTAAATGGCTATTTCATTGGGAAGATTAACCCAACATTTTCAGACAAACCCACTTGGTGGCTCATCTCACGAATCGTAAGTGTGTTAGTTCACCCCAATTATAAGTGGATTATAAGTGGATAAAGCCTACAAAAATCCCATGTAAATCACTGGGGTTATATCCCACTTACGAGCCGTGGGATGAGCCACCAAGTAGAGTCCGACTCATTGTTTTAGTAGGATTCTACTATTCCATTCAACATTACTGGTTGGTGGTTTCAACCTACCCCTCTGAAAAATGATGGAGTGAAAGTCAGTTGGGATGATTATTCCCAATATATGAAAAATAAAAAATGTTCCAAATCACCAACCAGATTAGATATAGTACAGTCTAATCACTTCCCCTCGTATTAAACACCTGCAAGCAATCATGGTTAGGGGATGATTTATGGGATGTTCAGTATGAAACGAGGATGGGATTAGTTGCCACCACTCTCCAGGTCCCTACCGGCCGAACGTTCCCACCTTAGAATACGTGGCATGGCACAATCCATCATCGAGACAGCGTTGCAAATTTGCAGCAAATGGGGGTCAAAACAGTTGCTGTTCCATATTTCTTGCGACGTTGACATATCATCGCCGCGGCCTTCAAAATCTCTCGGCCTTTTTCTGGTGTTTCTTTTTTTCCCCACCATCTGTGGGTTGGAAGCTGGCAATTTTTGGGTGGGCAATGTGGGCTGATTCACATGCTATAGGCATTCATGGTCCGCTAAAACGGCGGCGGAAAAGCAGCTGCTTGTGTGGGGTGAAAAGATCTTGAAGGTCAGTGCATAGCCATCTTTGTTGAAGTGTTACTTGATTCAACTATAGTTAAAGAACTATAGTTAATCTATGGTTAATGGTAATCAACTATAGTTATAATATGGTTAATCACTATAATATGATTAATAGTTATAACTATATCAATACTTACTGGTGCTAAACGCAGGGAATTTTCGGGAATGATCCATTTCATCACTAGTAATAATCATCCCAGCAACCCCCAGCAACCCATCCATTCCCTACGTTTAGCACCAGTACAATGTGAGGCCCCCAAGATAGCTAAGTTGGTTTATAACTCCAATTTCACTATGGTTTATGGATGTTTATGGTACTTATAACGAACTAGTTGGGGCGAATCTAAACCAACGTTCACATCACTGGGGGGCCTCACATTGTAAGAATATTCGTTAAACATCTCCAAAACCTTCCACCTCATGGCGATCTCCGATTCCGGCGACCCGGCGATGGCGTCACAGACAGCAACAAATGAAGCGTGAAAATTACACCGCTCCCATCCCATGATACTGGTTGATAAATAATGGTAAATAGATGTAACATGTAAATATAGGTATCCCGGTATCCCCACCACGGAAAGTTATTAATCATTGCGCGCATGGGAGAACGGAGAACGGAGAACGCCACAATGGGTCTGACTGAAAATGGGGGAGTACAAAATGGGGTACCATGGTACCGTTTGCATAAAACGGAAGTTGGAGCCCGTAAAAACTCCGATCGAATCATATCTGGAAAAATTCCAATCACTTAAGGGTACCTTATACTATTAGATGGTTGGGAAACTCCATTCGTAGCTCCAACTGGCTTTTGATGAAAAATAAGAAAAAAGGGAATCTATTCATACCCCAATCGCTCCCAATCACTCCCTCCGTTCACCACTGGATAGATCTCCTAACTCACCAATGGATCGTATACCCCCTGGCAATTTCACATATGGAACATGAACATCTTTAAACTCCTTAAATCCTGGATGGGCCATGGCTTCCAGCAGCTTCCAGCCTTCCAGCTTTCTCCAGCGATGAACATTCATGGGGTTTTCCAGCTCCTATGCTCCAATCGGAGTTGTCGGAGATACACCCTCTCTGGCAATTCTGAACTCTCTGGCAATGGATGAAAATGGCCCATTGACTTTGATGTTTTGCATATTAAAACAGGTGATTTTCAGTAGATGTGTTAAATTACCAGAGGGTAATGTTCATGTAAACACACACAGACACACATCAAGAAAAATGATATAGAATGATATAGATACTTCCATAGACATTAAAAAAATGGCCCATAAGTCTACCAAGAGGACAGTTGCGATACTGTATCATTCGTACTTTTTTTCGGTTCCCCCACTTTCCATAACTGGCTAGTAGCCATAGTGATATGTTATAAGCCATACATGTTATGTACGAATTGGGGACTCACGATCACCAGGCTGAAGCTCATCATTTGGAGGTATCCTAAGTCATAGGGGTACCCCCAGTTCTCATCCATTTTCGATTGGGATTTTCCAGTATAAATCCACCATCCATGATGCGCGGGATGATCCTGGAAGCACAGATTCCCCCCTATTGGGATGAAAAATCCAAGAGAAAACCCGGCCTGGTAAACATAGAAAAAACGATGGAAAGATCCACCATGTTTAATGGGAAAATTCGGAGAATCACCATTTTTAATGGGAAAATCACCATTTTTAATAGGTAACTCAACTATTTCTATGGGCCATGGCTTCAGTAGCAAACTGGTAGTTGACCGGAGAGTAATTAGAAAGCACCATCCAGTGATGTCCATTCTTATCATTGAAGTCAGTATAAGAATTAGAATCAACATTGTTATCAACACTATCATGGTTGAGATCAGGCTTACTATCATTGAATGGCTTGAAGGGAACATTGATAGGAACTGTCCAACCAATTTGACAATAAAGACATTGTTTCTGGTTAGGATTTTCCCTTTTAAACTTTAAACCAATCCATTGACTACTGCCATTGTACTGTACTGTGGCTGGAAGAAATCCTGCACCAGTTGATAGATAGTTTATCCCACTATAGTCCCACTATTTAGAATGTTTCATAGTTACCATTAGTTACCAAGTGGTGCAGGATTTTTTATCATTAGTGTTCCATCCGCAGCATGAACACAAACCCTCATGCTTACCCTCTGGTAAACTTTCACATAACTATTGAAAATCACCATGCTATTCATAGGAAAATCCACTATTTCTATCGCCATGTTCAATAGCTATGTAACAAATTACCAGAGGCTATTTCCTATTGATACCATCATTTTGGTTGGTGAATTCCCATTAAAATCATCCCAACTATTGGGAAATTGTGATTTTGTTTCCCCATGGCACCAACCGATCAATCGCCAAGCCAGCGTGGATAGTTTATTCAGAGGATTTACCATGAAAAATTGGGATTCACCATGAAAAAATGGATAATTTATTGGGATCTATTGAGATATGTTGGATTCAGAATGGATTGGTTTGTTATAATTGAAACCTGCTTTAAGCCCCATGATCTTCATGGGAAAGTCTATGGTGAAACCGGTTAAGATTTTCCCTTGAACCAATCCATTGATTATCCCCATCGTATCCCCAGAATCTTAAATGGTTTCTGTATCATTTACCGCTTGGCGATCATCACATCTCCAAGTTTCATGTTCATAACACAACCGCGGAATTCCAACATGTCTGGTTGCTGGTTTCAACCAACCCCTCTGAAAAATATTAGTCAGTTGGGATTATTATTCTCAATATATGGAAAGTCATAAAATTCCATGGTTCCAGTCACCACCAACCAGATAATACCATATTATTAATCCCATTATTAACCATCATTAACCATCATTAACCATTATTCCATGGTTCCAGTCACCACCAACCAGATGTTTTTTGAGCGGAATTCCAACTCCCTTAAACCGCTCCCCCCAGAGTCGCAGATGTGTCCTCGGACAAAGCTTTCACCTGATCGCTGTGTGGATCTCATGCAGTTCATTTTGCAGTTGTGGATCCAAAGGTTGTTTCACAGATTCAGGGTATAAATTCAACAGTTTGCCAGTCTTGGACACCCTGCTTTACGTCTGGGTCAAAAAAAAATATGTTATAACAGTCCCATTTTAATCGCAAAAGACTTAGACTGCCATTCAAGGTTGACCCACTAAATTGGCTCTTATCTAAGAAACAAACATGTTTGGTCTGGGAGACCCAAAAATATGTTTTTCATTTTTCGGGATGGGGGTACATTTACATTAAAACCACGTTTGTTCTACCCTCTGGTTATGACATTCACAGTTCGCCATGGAAAATCCACCCATTTTTAAGTTCGGTAAACCATCTATTTCTATGGGCCATCTATACCATGGCTATGTAACAAATAGAAAAACCATGGTAACTTACTAACTTGTTACATAACCATCTAACACAACCATGGCTAGGCAACTGTTTTTCTCCCTTCTAACTTAACCAGTGGATTTGGTACTGCTTGCAGTTCTCATCGCTTTGATCTTTGATGGAGATCTTTGTCGTAGGAAAAATTCAGCGCGCTAACTGAGCAAGCAACATCTGAAAAATGTAGGTTTAACCATAAAAAATTGAGGTTTAACCAATTTAACCAATTTAACCATGAAAATTGATGATAATGATAATGGCCATGACTCAAAGGAACCGACTGATTGGAGGTACCGATTCCATATATTTTTGGCCTATGTTTCAGGTGTATGTAAGGGAATATCCCAGCAAAATATGGGCCAAAATATGGTACAGTACCTCCATTTTAGGATCCTGGAATTCCCATTGAAAAATGTGTTTGATCAACCGCAGGACCAAAGTACTGACTCTCAATGAATTTTGTGCTTTTGAGAAAAACTGTCCGTCCCCCTTCTATCTATTGGCTGATAACACCTTGTGACCCGAAAAGTGCTGTTCGTTGTTTTGCTGTTCGGGGAGGTGTATTTGTGCTATGTCGCACCTTCCAAACCCATGTGTTGGAGGGTGGAGTGTTCCTGCATAACTCTCCATGTTTGTTCAAAAAATTCCACAAGTAAGGCGGATTCCACAACATCTTTTGCTGCTTAAATCTCCTGTCTTGGTGGATAAAAACCCATGTGGGAAAAACCATGCCATAAAACCACCCATATTTAGGAATGGTAAAGATACCACCTATAAAAGTGGGAAAATTGAGGGATGGTTTATGAAATTGTTACCACCATGAGTAATGAAAACATCCACATAACTTTGGTGAGTCGAATCCCATCCTTTGGATTCAGAAACCTATCAGTTTCCCATCATTTCCGGTATGGGGGGTTCCATAAATGGTGCTACCCCAATAGCTAGATGGTTTATTTCATGGAAAATCCATCTATTCCATCTATAAATGGATGATTTCAGGAAACCCCCATATCAAAAACCTATAGCGTAAAGCTTCCTACGTAAGTCTGCTGGATTTTTCAGGCTCCCCCTGACTCGTGGGCCCAGGTTGCCTTGGTCCTTTCCTGGAGCAACTCCCGCTGCAACTGAAAGACCTGTCGCCGGCCATCTGGGTGAAGATAAGATCAATGGCCATTTCAGGATCCGATTGATTGGAGGTACCTACCATATATAAGGCCTATTTTTCAGGCCTATGTAAGGGAATATCACCACAAAATATGGCCCAAAATATGGTACTAACGTACCTCCATTTTAGGATCCTGGAGATCTCCCATTGATTAAGAGGATTCCCATCGTGGAAAATCACCATTTTTTTCATAGCTCAAAGTCCAGGTGGGTCCAGGCAAATCATCATAAATTATCTGTAAAGCGTATCTGGTTGGTGGTAAACTGACCATCTTGAAATATATGAAAGTCAATGGGAAGGATTATCCCATATATTATGGAAAATAAAAAATCTTGAAACCACCAACCAGGTGTAAATGTATAAATCATCCAAAAAACGTATCAATTGACTAATTTCCACTATGTATCATTATGTTAAATAACCAGAGGGTTTTCAATTGTGTCTACCTACAGTCTTGTTATACTATCTCGTGGGGATAGCCCATCGGTGAAAAATCCTCAGCAATCTATGGCCATGGCCTGTGGTTGTTTGAGCACATCGAAAAGACGAGAGTGATTGGTCATCATCATCATCATCATCATCATCATCATCATCATCACCTACCATGTATAAGGCCTATATAAGGCCTATGTAAGGAAATATCCCCACAATATCCCACAATATATGGTCTGATATGGTACTAACGTACCTCTATTTTAGGTTCCTGAAGATCTCCCATTGATCACCACCATCATCATCATCCCACGTCTATGGTCGAACATCAAAAATGCTTGAAACAACAGGAAACACCAACCAAGTACAGTAGCTCCATTTGCCGAACACACACCCCGCTGGTCTTGGCATGGTCAACTAGCTTTAAATCTGGGCTGGGATTGCTGTTGGCCATGGATTTCTACACAGAGACGAATGGTGTATCCGTGTTTCAACCATCCGTGCTAGAGGCTTAATAGATCTTAATAGGCTTAGACGTTGAGTCAACTACAAAAGTACCAAACAAATCATCCCTTTCAAAAAACTCCACTGCTTGGTGGTTTCAACCTACCCCATTAATCATTGTTAACCATCATTAATCATCAGCCATTATTCCATGGTTCCAGTCACCACCAACCAGTCCATGAAGCCTGAGTCCTCATCTTCCGGGCCTGAACCGGGCTTAACCATCATAATCCGGTGGTTTTTCCGGCGTGAAAATCCCCCACCTCGCGCTTCAGATCGTCGATGTTCAGCACCTTTTTTCAACACGACAAGGTGTGGAAAGATCGATCGCTGTGTCATGGTTGAGCCTCTGGTAATTTCTTACAGCTATTGAAGTCATGGCCCAGTCGAAATAGTGAAAAATTACCCATTAAGGGAATGGTGATTTTAACCATCGTTTTTTTGTATGTTTACCAGGTTGGCTACCCTCCAAATCCAGTGGCCATAAAAGGGGATGATTTCCCCTAACTTTCACCATGATTCCAGGCTTCGGGAGAACAGTGAGGTCGTGATGAAATTTACCAAGAATGGTGGGTTTTTGTGTGACTTTCCAGCAAACTAAACATAACAAGGGAAATTCACCATTTCTGAATATGTATCACTTATCATAAACTGAATGTTGTCCAAGTGCGTTAGCAAAGTTGGTGCACATAACTGGTTAAATCCACTTGATTTCAGTAGGGTTTATGGTAACTATATCGAACTGGTTACTAAAAAGTGATAAACCAACTAGATACTTAAAAGCGATAATCCCACTGGTGTATGGTTTATAAACCAACTAGATACTTAAAAGTGAGGTTCAAATTAGCCAAAACCCATGCGCTCTTTCTGTAGCCGCCCTTCGCCATCTTCGCCATCCGCAAAAAAGACGCGCCTGCTGCTTGCCAATGTGTAACTCGCGTTTCAGCTGTGCCACTTTGATGCAAAGGGCACGCGACTCCTGCGGCTTCGCAAAGCGAAGCTTGACAGGACAGATTTTGACCCAGATCGACCAGTGATTCACCACTAACAATAGGCTAATTATATACCCTCTGGTTATTTAACATAGCCATGGAAAAGAGCCCATTCATAGATGGTTTACCTATTAAAAATGGTGATTTTCCATGGCTATGTTAAATAACCAGATGGTAACATAAGTGGTTTATATAACATAATGGTTGTACTTTTTCCACAAACCTTTCGATTCCTTTTGTGAAATATGGGCTGCGATAATATTTGGTTGGTGGTATACCTACCCCTCTTAAAAAAATGAGTTCGTCAGTTGGGATGATGAAATTCCCAATATATATATATGGAAAAATCATAATCCATTCCATGGTTCCAGTCACCACCAACCAGATAGACCAGATAGACCAGATAGACCAGATAGACCAGATAGACTAAGGATGTCACTTAAGTATAGAGTTTCTCACCATGCGAAACGGCAACGACTTTAGGTCGGGATGACATCCCTTGACTACTTGGTGGCTCATCCCACGGCTCGTAAGTGGGATATAACCCCAGTGATTTACATGGGATAAGTAGGGTTAATCCACTTATAATTGGGGGTACTGTATCAAGTAGAAATCCCTATCCATCCCTAGAAATCCCGAGCGAAATCCCATTTATAATTGGGGTGAACTAACCCACTTACGTTTCGTGGCTAGTTCGCCACCACGTTTCACTGGGATGGGAACGATGGGATCATCACAGCCATGGGATTTTCACCAATTTTCGCCAAGGAAAATGGCTGTTACCTATTCTACAAGGTGGTGCCTCAGTTCGTTAGCTAAGTTGGTTTATAAACCCCATGAAAACTCTAGTTATAAGTACCATAAACCATAGTGAAATGGGAGTTATAAAACAACTTTAGCTAACGAACTGGGGCACCACCTTCTATGGGATTATAGTTTGGGAGAAGAGTTCCCATAGTTATGGGAGCATAGTAATGTTCACTCTGATTATAACATATTATAACACTGCTATGGCTATAGAAAATGGTCAAGAGTTAGAGGATTTGTGATGGATTTTTTGCATGATTTACGTATCATGTATATATAGCAAAATCATGCAAAGTCCATAATAAGGCTGAATAGCCTCTGGTAAACATACAAAAAGCTATTGGAAATGGTCATTTATCTGGGCAAATTATAATACAGTAATTCACTAACCTGAAATAAGACCATATTTGGATAAGTCCCCTTACTAACCATTATTCCAGTGAGGTCGCAGTGAGGTCGTTATAATTTTCCCAGATTTATAGTTGATTTGTAACTATATATTGAAAACTGGTGATTTTCCACTTCGCAAGTCGAACGTTACCAGAGGGTAAGGGATTGATCTCTGGAGAAATGGTAATCCAAGAACTTCGGCCATGAAGGGAGATATTAAACAAACAAACAAACAAACATCATCCGTCCAGCATTTCTAGTTTCAAATTAGATGGTGTATAATGAAAAATCCTATTAAAATGGATGATTTACCCAAATGAATGGATTTTCAATCTGGCTATCTTGAATCACCAGAGGGTACTTATCCGGTTTTGACATAATATCTGGGTAAATTAAAATAATTCACGAACCTCAATAGTTCGGCCATTTGGGGATGATTTCCCTTATTAGCCATGATTCCAGTGACGAGGGAGAACAGTGAGGTCATTAAAATTTACCCAGATGAATGGATTTTCAATCTGGCTTACAAAAGAAAAACATTGAACTCTCACATGGACGTCCTCGCCAAAAAAGTGCAGCATTCCAATACGAAGATACCGAGGATAGTCATCACAATCCACCATAATATCCACATTGATTCAACCAATGTTTGTCCAATTTCTTCGATATTCCAGTCAAACAGAAAAGATCAATATTTTTCATATCCACATGTGATTTCCGTGTTCTGGTCGATCTTTGTTAGTTCACATCCATAATCTGTTGCTGGTTCTGGTTAGTGTCTATTTGTAGCAAAATACTAAAGGATGAGTTTCTACATGTAAACATAGGTATTTTCCCATTCAAACCTCCACTTAGAATGTGTATCTTCTCATATTTAACCCATGATCCTCCTATGACATGACATCAACATCATCAACCCATGTTTATCATTGATCAACGGTTCATTCTTGTTTTTGCTGACGTCGTCCAATACGGCCCCGGGGAATTTGCTAGTTTTTAATAAACATGGGTTGGGGTGGGGTGGGGTAGGATGTTAACGTTCATGGTACGCTGATGATGTTACGCTGCC
>Ga0126342_10004409_pt1 | contig 23991 bp, 23 predicted proteins | sample Cyp1metagenome_FD_92528 | JGI IMG/M metagenome (GOLD analysis project Ga0126342, IMG submission 92528) | Coral microbial communities from Lord Howe Island, Old Settlement Bay, Australia - Cyphastrea 1 metagenome | ecosystem: Host-associated > Invertebrates > Cnidaria > Coral ...
AAGACTGTTCAAATAAACTATTGCAGAAAGGTATTGTGCGTGACTGCATAACCATGTGTTTTGACATCTGTACCATTAACATACGTGTGAGCATTCGGGTTCGTGGGCTTCATCTTGTTTCATTTCTCATCTGGTCAGATGGCTCCGCACCCGCCGCTTTAGCAAGCCAACTTTTCGACCCTCCGGAGCCACAAATCATTTGAAAAACGCTGTGATTTGCGACTTTTCTACCTTTTCGCGCAGCTGCATCTTTTTTCTTCTGACTCTTCTCTTCTTTGATTTTCTTTTTTCTTGTCTTCTCTTCTTTCACTCTTCCCACCTCTGCTTTTCATCTGTCCATTTTGTCGGAAGTTTGACTTCTAAATTTCCTTCGAATATATTCGTGGTATAATTAGGCAATTTCATGCAGTGAAATCTAGTGACTGCCGCAGTGAAACGCAATTCCTCAGTTCAAGTTTACGAACATGATCGAAGATGTCAGCATGATGTAGGGTATATGAATCACGAACTTGGAGCCAAGTTGGTCTGTTACTGGATGGTTAGGACGGCTGCCTTTCTGCATTGGTGGTCTGTCATCCTTTACAAATTACCGCAGCTTGCAACCACCTATCAAGGTGGGGTTCACCAACCTGCGACTAGGTTCAAGATAACCCATCCACCATGGTAGGTGACTAATCTGAACAGTCACTCGGTTGCCACAGATGAACATCTCTTTGTATTATAGCCTAGTCTGTTTTGTTTTTGAGAGGTTTTTGATTCCAGGAACTGTAGTTCCCTCCCAAAAATTGCAATATCTATCCAACCATCCTGTTCAAAAGGTTCACAATTTTCTTTTGAGAGAACGTCTGGTTGAGTTTTGGGAGGAGGTTCCAGGATATGGAACCAGTTTTTCAAGTTCCACCATGTTCCACCTCAGGCAACACGCCATCCATCTCTTGTCGCATTTTGACGATGCCGACCCCACAACGTGTAGCACCTGGATCAGTGCCGCAGGGAGGAGTCAGAGTTGGAGCCAGGTCCATAAAGTCTTGGACCATCCACGACTTGGACTCTTGGTTACTCTTCGTGATTGGGTGCTTTGTTCGACCATGGTTTTGACCATATTTTATGTGAGCCCGTTTTTCTGATCGGAGATTGAAACACGGCAAAACAGGTTCCATTTCTTTTGGTTTGATTCATGGTATGTCTGCTTGAATTGGTGGGCTTGGACACTGCCAGTGGCAACAAGGGTCCTTTTGCCTCAAAATGTCCACAAATTGGCGATCGTTCTGTGTCTTTAAACTAATTACTACATTGCTTTGGTTACTGAGCTGACCGTTACTAAGCCAGCTCGACTACAAGCTGACGTTTGGATCCTTTCCGATTTACTTTACACGCCGAAATGGATCCAAAGAGCTTCTGATTTCCGTGGTGTTTTTTTTGTGGCAAATAAACAATCGGTCTCCGTGGGCTGTTTGCGGGGTTGGGATGCCGCGATTCTACACGAGCAAACGGGTTTGAGGCGCTGCAATTTTTTTTGGGCCTTTGTCTCACCAAACCCAAAAACATGCAATCAAAATCCTAAAACCGAAGACCAAAGTATCTAGGTGTTTTATGGTGTTTTGGGTAAAATCAGTCGAGATAGGTCAAACTCCGAAAACACCGATGTTTTCCTAGGATCTGGAGGGTCGAAGACAATCATGGTAATGACAACACTAACAACGATACATAGAATTGCAATGATCTTTACGTTTTGCATTTATCCTCCATTGGGGTCTGAAAACATGGTTCCCCTAAATCCACTGCTTCATCATTGCCCAATAAGAACATTGCCATTTTGGGGGTAGGGGTGTCGTTTTCGTCGCGTTGCGCCGAGGACATTGGCGTTTTCAGCTCATCGTCTGTGGTGCCGCCATCGCTGCTGCTGCTCGCACGGCGCAGTGGTCAGCAGCTCTGGCTATGCTGGATTCGGCGCATGCGGCAGGCCCCTTTCGGTGTGCCCATGAAAGCACTTGGGGCCCTGAAACACATGGAAAGAAAGTGGAAATTAACCATCAACAATTGCATTTCACCAAGAAAATTGAAATTGTTCATATTATGCTGCGGGTTGACAGTAATTGTCATAATTGTTATCTTCATAGTGATAATGATAATAACACTAATATACACTAATATAATCTAATATAATAACAATAATTAATATAATACACTAATTACATCTAATTACTAATAAATATATATATATATATATATACACATAATCATCATCAGCATCATCACTAGCACTAACACCATCACCACCATCATAATCATCAACAGGGATGGGTCATCACAGTTTCACATGGGGTTTCCTGAAGCAGGGGTACCCCTAAAACATCCTAAATCATTCATTTTTTGTTGGACTTTTCAGACCTTTCCATGAAATAAACCATCCAATCGGATGCGATGAATCACCGCGCAAGGCATCAGCCAGGATGAGATTGGCTACTCAGCTGCCATGCACAGCTGTGTAAAGGCTCGGCGTGCCTTGGCGGATGCTCGGCCCCCCAAGATAGATAAGTTCTGACGAGTTAAGCGAAAAAGAACAAGTGGATACAAGTGGTATATGACCTCATATGTTACTGTTCCAATCTTTTCTATTTTTTTCGGCTCTGATAGTAAAACAGGACGTGTACCTTCTCTATGTATACTTTTTTCGCACAGGTACAGGTGATGCCACAAGTGGCCCTGGAAGAACCCCAGTTGCGGGACCTACGAAGCACGAATTGTTATGCACATCCACCTAGGTAGGTGAAGGAGTTGTTGAATCAGAATAAAGAAGTGGTTTTCTGAATGAGATCATCAGCGAGATACCTATAATTAGATGGGTACTAATCAGTATTTTATATATTACTTACATAGTACATAGTAAAGTAATCCTATAGGACTAAGTCTGAACAGATGTTGCAGACTTACTTATTTTTCAGTTTGTTTACCAGTTGGACTTTTCTCCGTGCGGTAATCAAACATGGCTGGAGAACCCCGTCCCCATTTATTCCCTCATGTTTTGGGATCATCGATTCGGTTTTCCCATTACAACATATTAAAACAGCATTTTTCAGAGGATGTTGAATTGCCATGTTTGATGAGGGTAGCATTCCCATGGCGGCTCAGGCTGGCATCTTGCGCTGGATCTCTTTGCTGCGCTGGGCATGCAGCGTTTGGATGGCTCGTCTCAGGCGAGGCCGTGGTGTTTTCGGTTGCCATTAGCATTCAAAACATAAGGAACTCACCATTGGAACGTTTGGAACAAGGGGATCACATCCATTTTTTGGGGAACCTCCGAAGACATAAAAATGAGACCATTTTGAATGGTGACTTGGGGTTCCCATGGGATGCCCCAAACGTGATTTTTTTTATGACACCCTTAAGAAACCACCAATCAACATCAAAAACAAACACTATGTCATTAGCTAGCATATTGATTAATTGGAGTTAATGAATAAGACCATCTATTATTATGAAAAACAGAGTTGGCAATTAATGGATGTTATTAAGTTCAATAGCTCTAATAAATTATCAGAATCATCCCCTTAACATCATCAACTATACTAACTGACATAGATACCATCTGGTAAACTGACATAACTATGGAAAATCCACCCATTTTCAATGGGTAAATCCACTATTTCTATGGCCATGTTCAATAGCCTATGTTAGTCATTAGGTATCCATTAATATCCCATTAAATCACAATAAAATCCCATAAAAATCCCATTAAACCACCATTTTCCCATGATATTACCATCCATTAATTCCCAACACTTTCAACCAGCTGCCGCATTTGCGGCAGCGTCTTCAGGTGGTGGTGAACCCAGCCATCAGCGCATGTGAAGCCGGACATCAATGGCAACTGGCCCTGGCTCTTTTCACAGGCACGGCGTACGGCCTGGAGAAGTCTGTGGGTATTTTGATGTTGGAACCTGAAGTTGCAGATGGATCCATACCCTCTGGTATACTAACATAGCTATTGAACATGGCCATAGAAATAGTGGATTTTCCCAGTAAAAATGGGTGGATTTTCCATAGCTATGTTAAATTACCAGAGGGTACCTGTCATCCACTCCTACGATTTTTTGGGAGAATGAACTTCCACGTTATTTTTTGGGGCTGGCTTTTTTGACAGCAACTTGCGGGCCTTCAGCCCATGACCCAATCGTTTATATGGTGAATTCTCTATGCTTTGGACACGAATGGCTGGTGTCCTTTCAGGTCAAGTCCAAGTGCATATCCACACAACACTTTGGTGTGGAACAGAGTGAACACAGCCGACAAATAGATTTTTGGAATATCGACTGAATATTGCTAAAATGACCACGGACTGGTGTTTTCCCAGGGTCCTTGCACTTGGACCCTGTGACGTTTTGTATCGCACTCCCAGGTATTGGTGGGGCCATTCAAGCAGATAGTCTTAACGCCGCCGCATCGGCCTGTTCCAAAGGATACCATTGGCAGCAGGCACTGCTTTTCGGTGAAGACAGGGCTGTTGGCATGTGGTTTTCAATCTGGAAACGTTGGCATGCCTTCTGGCATCTTTTGGATTCTTTTGGCATATTTGAGACCTCAAAACAGAGTGGTAGGGCTTGCTGTAATTTCATGGAAAATAGCTCATTGATAGATCTTTTACCTATATATATATATATATATATTGAAATTATAGTTTTTTTTAGAGTAAACTGTTGAACTACCGGAGGGTAGTCCCGCAACAACAATTCAGTCCTGTCACCAGTGCAGATCTCGCTTAGGCCTTGACACTGATTGGAACCAGCTTGGAAAGACGCGTCAGGCCGTGGATGGACCAGTTTGATGTTAGCGGTCAGCTGGGGATTAAATGCTTGTCCGTAAGACTCATCCCTGTTGAACATTGACTTTCATGAGGATGGTCCGATGGTACTTTTGATCTTTTGGAACATTCTGAAGCCACGGACCAAGGGAGATTTGTTGGCTTCGTTGTTATTTCTTGGTGGTAAAACAATGAAGATCAACATATCTACTGTTCTGTCATCACAGCCTGGGATATCTGGGATCACTGTAGAGAGCTCAATCACTGCCTTGGCTTGATTGGTTTGATTTCAACTAGAATTAAACCATTCATGGGTTGAAACATGTTCGCTGCAAGCCTGACGTGTCTCCATGCTGATCCAGCACATCTTTTGACATGCTTCTATTTATAATATAATATATACATATATATATAATATATATATATATACAATATATATATATATTATTATATATATTATATTATATATATATTATATATATACTTATTTAAATATTATATAATATATATATATATATATAATATATATAATATATATAATATATATATATAATATATATCCATACGTATTCATCACCAGGCCCTCCACCTTGACCATGGTGGTCGCGCTGGCAGCTTCGGCGAGCGGAAGCCAATGGGAAGCGGCCATCCACTGGATAGGCACCAGCTGCGCTGAGGAATGCTTCAGATCTTGTGATTTATGGTGAATTAATGGTGATTTGATGATGAATTAATGCTAAATGAATGGTGATTGAACGTTGAATTCATGGTGATTCAGTGGTAAATCAATGCCTATTCAATTATGTAGTTATATATATGTATATATGTATGTATGTATGTATGTATATATATATATAAGTTGTGATTTAACCGACAAACATGGTGGTATATGATGAAGGAATATAATGTACCTCTAGAATTTCCCTGAAGCCAATTCTCTGTTTGTGCAGGCCCATATGCCACAAAAATCATATCTGGTTCCCAGGCTTTTGAATTTTCCCAAGCTCAGACATAGAGCGTGACCCAATAGCTGGGAATTTCACCATAGTTCCAAGACGTTCCAAGACAATTTCTCATGTTTTGTGGTCGGACCCTGGGACCAAGGCCGTTTCTGAAACCCAAAGCTGTGAGGCTATGCTTGGAGGCATCACCGGTCTGCCAACACAGACACTGCGTGCGTGAACTCAGCACTGAGCGCCTGTGCACGTGCCAAGCAATGGGAAGCTGGGCGTGCTATGTGTATAGCATGGTATCCATTCCTACACGTTTGTGACCTAACGTGTTGCTTGTCAGAATGGTGTTCAGTCCTTCTGAAAGGTGATCTTAACTATATCAAATGGGGCAGTTGATGCAAACAACAGCAAGAGTTGCGCATGTGTCATAACATGGCATGACTTGGAAGCGGTTCTTTCAAGTTCTTTCCATTTTTTGGAGCACCGAAGATGGATGGATCTGCACCTGATTTTCTAGGTGAGTAGGTCATTGCTGTTCATTGCCATCCAGGAACGAGTACTTGACCTTCTGACTTCACCATGGCAGAAAGACGCTGTAAGCTATCTCACATCAATGGAGGCGCGCAAGAGGATTAATCATTGTCATTCACTACACAAGTGCTAGTTGAGGGTAATACCCAAGTGGAGTTTTTAAGTCAGCGTAAGAGTATTATCTTTTTTTGAGGTTGGCAATATGACTGGTAATGAAGAAATCAGATGAATGATGTCAAACATACTTGGTTTGTTCATGCCGTCCTCCTTGGAGCCCTGCGTTCCCTGAAGGTTTGCAATGCACTATGGCTCTTGCAGGCAACCGGTGCTGGTTCCCTGGTTGCTGCTGTCAAGTATAAGCGCGACTGTCCATCAGGGAATCTCCCCATTGTCTTTCACATGGTTAATTTATGCTTAATCTAACTATGATTAATACATGGTTAATCCAAGTATGATTAATATATTGGTTAATATGTTCTATAGTTGGTGACTCAACCCCCAAGTAGAAGTTCTTGTGCCCATCACTTTTCACGATGTCAGGATGCCAGGAGGAATCGAATCGACCTGTCTGGCCACGCACTGATGATGTCGAAGATATCGAAGTCGGGGTTCGTGACGTCACACTTGCTGGATGGATGTTCACTGGAAGACCTTTGTGGCTTGTGGGAAGTTGATGAGCAACGAATCTGGGCTGACCTTTAGAATATTGTTTCTATAGATTATTGCTTTATTCCTTTCTAGCATTTCACATCATCATACATCATCTATTGAACATTATTGAATGAATTTATGGCCAATTGATATCAAACTACCTCACCAACAAGTGATGGTTCACATGGGTTGCAGCATTCCAAGTCCGCACATTTCAGGTTGCAGCACCAGTCTTCGCAGCTCAAAGTTATGGCCCCTTTGGAGCCATGGCACAGGTAGAACTCGCCAGGGGTCACCTGAGCCATGAAACTTATCGCCCTGTTGATTGGTTAATACAGGTGGTTTATTAGGACCCAGCTGTTTAATTAAAATAGAATAGTATTAGAATAGTATAGGATAGTATAGGGGATTTTGAATTCACTTTTATATACTTACTTAACAGGATAGCAGATAGCCATTTTCCAAGCAGTTTGAGTCTGCAGCCATCTTGGGTACCCCCCAAAATGTCGGGACCCCAAAATGAGTAGATCCAACTACACCATGGTTGGGGGTGTAAGAATAGGATGAATCAATGAGGGACCTAATACGTATTCAATATCCTACAAATTACAAACATGATGATATGTACTTTTCTTTTTTTGGGGAGTTGCTATGATATAGAAAAAAAATATACACCGTTTGGTAATTTATTCGATAGCTATTGGTCACATTGCCATTTAAGATTTGTTGATTTACCTATTAAAAAGGGGTGGTTTTCCAGTTGCCCCTTGGAGCCAAGGAGCCGCCACTTGGAACATCCCTTGCTGTCGCTTCTCAGGGAGCCGACGCCGACAGGGCGCTATGGCGAGGTGAGGGGGGTGGTCCTGCTGAATTTCCCCTGTCCATGGAACCATGAAACGTCATGTTACCATATAATATCATAATTAATATATATATATAATATAATATATAAAATATAATATATAATGATATATATATATATATTATATCATTTAAAATATGAAAGATCACAAGAGTTCTTAATGACTTTCGAAATTCATGTGGCTGGAATCCGAGAGCATGATATCGTTCCAGAATCCTACCAGTCTTCCACGCCAGGTCAGAGTGCCATGTGCCGCCACGCGCCGGATCGCTGAGCAGCTGACGAAAAGATCGCTGGTTATATTAGCTTTTGATGATTTATACCCATATAAAATCATATAAACGCATAGGCGAAGGCACATGATGAAGAAAAAACTTGTCCTTCTTGATGACAGCTATTGCTTGTTCAATCTATGTTTAAATCAAACCCATAGGGATCTACGGGGTACAGGAATTATGTATATTAATCTAGTCTATTGGCATTCAAAATGTTGACGGGCTTTTTGCTTGGCTGGCGCAGGTTGGTATGTGCTGCTGTGGAAGCATTTGCACCAAAGCATCATCCATCTTTTGAAACCGTCTCGTAACCACAGTGACAAGTCGTTCGCACATGGAATAATTTGCAGTACGTCAACACCCTGAAGGGCATGGCAACGGGAAATCCCTATGATTTTCCAACGATTTTCCCAAAGTTTCCCATAGGTCTTTCCCAATGGCCTGGTGCTCCAGGCCATGGACTCCCGGGATAAAGCTTCCATGGCCTTCCATGCGGCCGGATCACTTGGAGATCCCTGGGGTTATCTCCTGGCCATAGAGCGAAAACTCATGAGCCAATGGTCTGTTTGAGAATTTAGAGGTACCATTAGAGGTACCATATTTTCAGACAAAGCTATATACCCTCTGGTAAATTAACATAGACCCTTAAAAAATAACCAATGTTTAGTGGTTTCACTCATCTTCCAACCTATTCAATCTACCAGGGTCGAACTGTTAATTTACTAGCTATGATCATATATTAGAGGTACCATTATTAGATCATGATTATGTTTTTCTGGGCTAATATATGATCATAGCTAGTTTTTATGGTACCTCTAATAATACCTAATATACCTCCATGATATTAGATCATTAGATATTAAATTAACAATAATTACCCATAATATATACCCTCTGGTAAATTATAAATACTAATTATTAGAGGTACCATATTACCCATATATTGAGATAACCCCTCCATCCGATGTTTTTCTGTGCCGAGGCCCTCAGTCGCTGCAGCGGTGCCGCGGACGAGGCCCGTCGCCGGGGTCTCTTCGAGGTGGCCGAGATGCTGATGCCGCGGGACGCCTGGTGTGCCTCGGAAAGGGCCGCTAACGTTTAAGGCCACCGGGCCAAACAACGTGGGAGGTGGTGGGTTTTCTAGAAAAATGGTGGCTTTAATGGGGATAGAATGAGGATCGAATGGCATAATGGGATACTGGTATGAATTGGGATATGAATGGACTACCCTCCTGTTTAAATAACCGTGGCGAGCTGGGAAATCCCCTCTAAATGATTGTTTTTAATGGGAAAATTATTTATAAATGAGGATATTCCGCTGCCGTGCTTGATTACCAGAGGGCAAGTAGGATGAATAACTAAATGAGGCTAGAAATGTTTGGGCTGGAAATAGTTGGACTATAATAGATGTTTTTTTTCTTTAGGACTTGAAGCAACATGAAGTATATAACTTAAACATACTTAAACTGTGTAACATGAAGTAAGACATATATACCATTATAGGATCTATCAGATGCGGGGAAATATGGGCAAGCAACATGTGGGAAATGGAATCATGAACGTCTTGAAGTAAGGTGAAATAACTCATATTAACTGGAAATATGTGGGTTTAGACGGATGGAGTAAAAACATGATAGTCACGGGGTTTCAATAGCTGGTTTAAACATTGAGGTGTTTGGTTGAAAAAAAACGAATGAACAGTTCATTGGGCCCATGGTATTTGGGTAGAACCTGCCATGCCCCTGTTTGTGACCATTGAAAACGGACAACACAATGCTCGTTCATAAGTGTTCTACGCCATGTAATGGCATGGGGTTCAAACAATCATTACATCTAGAGAACATCATGCCATACATCCCCATAATGGTTCAACATCATGATATCATCATGATTACCTCTGTTCTAAGCCATGTAATGTCATGGTTATAATATGTTATAATGGCTTCGACCTGACAGAGCTTCTATTTCGCGCCCGGGCTAAGGCGGTTTCAACACGCTTCGGCCCAATACAGATGAGGACAAGAAATCGGTGAGTCCAGTGCGCATTGGGTCTACCAAACTTGCTTGTTTGGGCATTGGGTAAGGGTTTTACCAACAAACCATGGGGGATATTTAAAAAAACATATATTACATGATATTACCAAATATTTCTGGGGATATGACTTAGCCTGGCTTCGATTTTTTGTTGCGTTCATTGCACACAGGATGAGAATTCCAAGTAAATCCAATGATTCTCAATTAAGTTTTGTTTTTTTTGAGTTGGTTGAGACCACCAGTTCTTCGAGCACATGGTTCCAGACCACTGGGAAGGATGAGATGTTATGTAACCGGCAGATTTTATTTTTGTGGCAACATGTGCAGCTGCTGAGTGACCTTCTTTGTTCACATCATCACTGGAATGACGTTGCAGATGACAGCTTGAGCTGTTTTGAGGAGCTTCCCTAGTCGGGTTTATTGCATTTACTTTAGCGTTCCGCTTGATTTGCTTAATCATCATGTAGCTGTGACTCAAATCTATTCACCAACCAAAATTGAAAGGTCATAGAAATGCAATGCTTAAATCCGCCAGGTCTAGTCTAGTACTTGGTTGTTTGACCCAGTAGGAACAGTTTTCTCTCAACATCTGCTTGCAATTTGATCATTATTTGTCCTAACAACTCACTCATTCCATCCTATTCCATGGTTCCCAAGATATCCCAAGTGGTTTGCCGCCACAGTGTATCGCAGATGACCCTTCCACGGCGCAGCCAGCGGCGCCAGGACTCGACGCGACCTGTGACAACTGCCAGCGGGGTTGAAGTTTGGACACTGAAGGACGCCACTGGGATCAACCAGGGATCAACCAGGGGAGCGTGAAACACCGCAGGATCGGATCTCCTAGCAAAGGCTAGCGTCGGCTAGCGTGATGCTGAGGATATCCGGAGGCTGAAGTGGCTAAGTATTTCTGAGGAATCTGACCTGTTTGTGGCACCAGGATGCTGGAAGAGTCTGGTCCAGTGACAGAGGTACCCTGTGGTAATTTAACATAGCTATTGAATATGGCCATTTACAGATGATTTACCCGTAAAAAAATGCAATTTTCCCGGCCTCACTATGTTAGTTTCCTAGAGGTTATTCTGCAACATCAGGTAAGCATGATCTTCGCCAAAGATAGAGAGAGCGAGAGAGAGATTTGTGAGTTGTGAATTGGAGCTCCATTATTATCCATTATTATCCATTATTAACCATGATTTTCCAGCCAGTTCCACGACTTGCTACGGCTCCTTCATCGCTTGCTGGCGGCCGTTGTTGCTGAATGACTGAGTTGATAAAAAGTGCCTTCTGGATGGTCAGTTATGGCCGTATAGCGATACAAAATGGCGGGTCGGAGTTTCCAGTTCCAAAAAATGGGAAGCTGTGGTAGTTCCCCAATGGACTGGTCGAGATTCACCTTCTCTTCCCCACTTTACGGCCATATATGGCCATAATTTATGGGGGCTATGGCACAAATGGCACAAATTCAAGTGGACACAGTGCAGCCAGTCTGCAGTTTCTGCAGGAAACATCCTCCACCGTTTTCCCTGACAGAGGAGGCGGTGAAGAGACCGATGGGCCCAAGCAACTGGATGATCGATAGATTGGAATAGTTACCCTCTGGACTCTGGTAACTGTTTGACGTAGCGAACTGGAACATCATCCTTTTTTGAGAGGTAAACCAATGTAAATCATCGTAAATCATCTATAAATGGTCAGTTTTATCCATAGCTCTGTTAACTATTGTTGAATAACCAGAGGGTAATGAAGCCCATTTTCTGGAACATGGTGACATTCTCCCAAACTATACACTTGAGGAAGTAGGCAATGGTTTATTTCTGAGTTTGCCACACGAACTAATATCTGTGATTATCCAAGAAGAGGGGGTCATAGTTGTTGAACTGATGCACGACCCTGGGGCAAATGATCACTGACGGTGAGCATTTCATTATTCTTCAGTTGGGTTGCCAGATTCGTTGCATGGTTTTTGCCCCCAGACTTTGGGTTTGAGTTTGTCCTTCATGCAATGAGTTTTCCAAAACCTTGGCCACAGAAAGTTTCCGAAGCGGCAAGATAGAACTCAGCAAATTGTTATAAATTATTGACCGGCTGAACTTGCGGTCTGACCATTGAGAACCATCCGAAGGCACTGAAATGTTACAGAATTTTCGTCACATTTTTTGTGACTCAAAGATTTGTTTAAAGGGTTGACGTCACGGTTCACTGATTTCACACTTAGTTACCGTATAGTTGTATACCTTTGATGTCCATGAATGTTAAGAGTTATTAATGGTTAATGGCTATTAATGGTTATTGATGGTTAATGATTATTAATGGTTCCATATTATCTGTCCAATATTTGTCCATCCCGTTCATGAAAATGTCCATGCTGGGCCGCGTGAGGCACCCCAATGGAAGAGGAGGTTACCCCGTCTTTTGACAAACGGGGTCCAGTTGGGTGATGATGATTCGGTACACCGGTTGCTGAAGTGATTTAAATTGGGATAACAAAAACATACAAAAACCATCATATATTTATTAGTCATTAGTAGTTATAACATGTTATAAACCATGAAAGATATGGGGATAAGCACTTGTTTTTTTTAGACTAAAGATATGCGAATATGAATCAATCAATGATGGTTCTTGCATAGAATACCCAATACTTTGGGGATGATTGTCATCCAAGAGGAAAAAACCCTAGAGGAAAAAATCCCTGATCGAAGGTTTCTCAAAAGTGGATAAAGCTGGCAGGAAACCTGTGAATTTACTGAGAAACTGATAGAAACACTATGGCACTCAGTATGGATGTTTTCCAGAAATTCGTCCACCAATCAGCTGCGATGAATTCACGAAACGCCAGGCACGGTGACATTTCGCCGGCTCCGGCGTGGAGAAGGTGTGGTGAAGACCGAAATCATCCGAAATCCGAATGACATAGCAAAGCTTGTACTGTACATGGTTGGATTTTTTTGAAAAAAGTCAGAGATGCCAGTTGCCAGTTCGCTGCCCGAAGCACTGCAGAAGTTCAGGTCCTTCAACCTTAGCTGGTGCTGCCTTCACATGAAGAATGTCTCACTCTCCGACAAAGAACATTGGTACACCCCGGTGTGTCCCGAGTGCCGGGTGGTGCCATTGAAGGGAGAAGCGTTGGTGATGGTTGGGAGTGATGCAGCTGATGCCCTTTGATATGATTTCCTTTGCATCTTTACTGGGGTAGTTTCCCCTACTATGTTGAAAGTACCAAGTATTGATGCAGTTTTTGAATAGTCACTAGGTCCAAAATTTTGGTGAACATCTCAACTCAACTCCTTCATGCACTTTGCTTGGTGATCGGAGACTGCCCCTCAGGGGCCACCGATGATACCGCGTGCGGTGAAAAACTGCGGACATGGCATGCAGTGACTTCACTCGCGGCTTTCGAGGGGCAGAAAAGATCCGATTTTCTGACAAATTTATCTGTCAGAATTATACACAGTTTTTCGCATTTTTCCCACGGCAATTTTAATTCAATCATTCACATGCGGGTTTCTTAAAATGGGGGTATCCCCAAATCACCATCGGTTTCAATACTAAAACCGTGGAATTGGATGATTCAGCGTACCCCTCATTTTGGGAAACCTCCACATGGCGTTCAAGGATCCAACTGGGCAAGGCAGGTCGTGTGAGCGTGAATGTTGGAAGTTGCGGCGCGTCTCAGCTTCGCTGATAGTCCAGCATGAAAAACGAAGAAAAATGCTATGGAAATCCAGAGATTTCCCTTGGAAATAAGCTACAAATGCTAGATTGTCCAATATCATCCAATATCTATTATGTTACAGTTTTCATTAGTATATATTAGTATATAGATGTATAATTATAGTATATAGAACGCATCCCTTGAGTCACTCATTTGGTGCTTGGATGAGACTATCACTTCTTTGACACTATCAGAATCCTGGAGTGATGGTTTCAATATGTTTCACTGATGTATCTTGGCCACCCCAAGATAGCAACCACCGAAAAGGTAGAAGTCAGTACAATCTTACTCAAGCAGTGATAAATCCAGTTTCTTTTTTTTGGCGGGCTACTATAAACAGTTGTAAATAAAGTTCACCACCAGCCAGAGATTCAAGATGATGGGACCAACGCCTTACAAAATTGCGTAGTAGTATGAATGATATCGAAATTCACTAGAGTCACTATAGAAATGCAATGACTAAAGTTGACTAAAGAAAAATGCGAAGGCCAAAAAAAATGATGCCTTGCAGAGACCAAGCCATGGCGTTTCGCATGGGCGGCTCTGCGAGGTCCATGAGCTCGGATGTTTGGAGGTGGTTGTGCGACAAAGGTGGTGCCCCAGTTCGTTAGATAAGTTGGTGAACATAACTCCCATGAAACCTATGGTTTATGGCAGATATAACTATAGTTAATGGGATTAATGGGGTTTATAAACCAACTTATAACTGGGGGGCACCACCTTGTATGGTTTGACTGACCATGGGGATATTACCATGATATCTAGATATATCTAGCAGCAAATTCTCAGGATATGGTTGGTGGTTTGACATTTTGGAGATTTCCCAACAACTGGGATGACGAGCCCCCATATTCCAATCATGCACAGAGTTGAGCTGGAGATGATGTTGTGAAGAAAAAAACAAAGAATCCCTCGTGTAAATTGGTTTCATGATTGAAACATGAGGCGCAAGAGTCCGCAAGAGGTTGATGAATTTGTGAAGATATTCTTTCAGAAAACATGCAAACTCAGTACTAAACAGGAGTATGTCATTCGGGGCAGATCTGGGGATGCAAAGCACTAACCTAATTGCAACCGCTTTTGCCATTTTCTTTGTATGGGGAGCATTTTTTCTTGGTACAGTACAGAAACTTTGACCTCAAAGACTGCCCGCACAGAAGCCCTCAGACTTCGCCGAGAACAGGGGCAAACATCATGCAGGCATAGCTCATAGCCTGCTTGTCCTGGAGTTAGTACAGAATGCATGGCCTTTCAAATTTCTTTTAAAGCCATATACAACCCAGTGACTAATTGCTTAAGATTAGTTCAGCCTGTACCCGACATAGTCTCCGGCAATCAACCATGGCCTGCTATAAAATCCTCCATTGAGTTCGGGGATTTCCAAGGCATGTTTGATTTTCCACCGGGTAGCCATCATTCGGGTGTCAGAAATTTTGGGTTCCCCGCTTCCCCCACTCCATCTGGCTTAGAACATGCTACTAGTTGGTTTTACAGACCCGATATCAGATATCCCATCATCCACACTATTCTGGTTGGTGGTTTGGAACATGTTATTATTATTGTTTATTGATATCCCATCTTTTAAGCCCAGATCCAACATATCCCAAGACCTCACAGGCTGTCACCTGACCATCGGAATGGACAAAAGGCCTGGCTGGCGACTGCTGTCTGCTCCTCAGCAATCTTGGGGAAACTGATGGAAACGTCACGGAAAAAACATGGAACATGATGGAAAATGATGATACACCTGCGGAGTCTCGGCTTCCAAATTTTGAGACAAAACCATTTGACTTCTTGAGTATCCTTGAGGGCATGATGTTGGGTGCCAACAGCCTGCATCCTCTCCATAAACAGTAAAGGTGAGGGGAATTCATTCATGTCGGAACTTTAATGCCATGAATCATGAACCTACCATTTGGTGTTGGTTTATAGCACCCATATGCACCCATAAAAATGCTGATTTGGGGATGGTTTATGGCATTGGGTTTACCACATTATGTCAAAGTTATCTGGATCACATACGCATCGTGATGGTCAAAGGAGTAAAGATCCAAGTTGGTTGTTTCTGGTTGTGTTTCTGGTTGTCGTTTCAGACTTGGTCAGTAAGGACTCATGTGATCTCCTTGCAAATGCTTTTGCTCATGTCTTGTTGGCATTCTTAACCTTTAAACCTCAATTCCCTCCCGAAAAGCTCAATTCCAAGCGCTTGGGCCAAAAAATCAGGTCCCCCATCATTTCCCTATGAAACAAACCAGAAAATGGCGTGAATCCTCCCATTTCAGCAGCTCCCAAGGCGTTGGTTTGTCTCCTCTGGAGGGCGCAGGTGGCTTCGGCCTCTGGATGTGGGCAAACGATGACTGGGGATGGTTTATAGAACCCATTTATTGTGATTTTGGAGATTCTTTATGGATGTTGATGGCATTGGTTTTACCACATTAATTATATACAATTTATGTATATTATATACATTTACATACTGTACTATGTATCTATATATTATACATTTATAACACGTCATATCAAATTTGAACTAGTGTGTGATTAAAGACAGGTCCCTCCATGTAGCATCAATGAAATCGGTACGTCGCGACGCTATCAGGTGTCTTTCGTCCAGGTAAGAAGAGGCCAGGGCACCCGATCTGTTGGAAGATCCCAAGTGAGCCATTCAAAGTAGCCCTGCTGATGAACCCAACAGCATAACCATAGGATAACCCATATAGTTAACTCATCCCCATCATTGTTTATAGGATAAGCCAATATTTATCCGCATGTACCAACCGGAGAATAGGAAATACCATAAACAATGATGGGGATGTAGACTGATAGGTTATTTAATGTTATTTATCCCCATTTGCCAACCTATATTCAGGGTATTCAAGGGATGGGATAGTTGTTTCTTCCGAACCGCTCAAGTCTGAAGAAGCAAGGTTCGGAAGACAACATGATGCGGCCAGTACCAAGGGGAATGTTGAGGGATGATTCCAACTGAAATTTGTTGACACAAAAATTGGACGGGTTGAATCATTGTCTCTGGCAACCAGCTATTCACGTCTTCATTATCTCTGACCGTGACATGAACACATTATCTATGATTCTTACTCATGCCTGCGCAGCTTTGCGCGTCCTGATCATCAAAGTGGGTTGGTCTTTAAATGGAAACACATTGGGTACTGTATACCCTAAGTCAGCTTACATTTCATGATGTTTGTATGTATAATCATCATATTCCCCATTAAACCCCATGGAAGCACATGAGTAACCGACAAAATTAGCGGAAGACTAAAGTAGTGAGGAGTGGACATGGATGTTCAAAACTGTGCGAAAACATTCACAACCGATAGGGGACCACCCAGCTACCGATACCCTATTTTTGCACATAGCATGGAAGTACAAACCTTCACAAGCGATAGGGGACCACCCACTTTTGCCATGTCCATTGCGGGTAATAAGATGTAATAAGTAATTTTGTCCGCCACTCATATATTAAACATTATTAAACCATACTAAACCATATCCCATAGGATCCATGTATGGTATATATGCTAACATTTGCCATCAATATACCCCAAATGTTAGCATATATATATATATACCATACATGGATCCTATGGGTATTGAACCATCGTAAAGCCACCGTTAAACCCACCATTGTGCATCGCGTTCGAAGCCCAAGCTGGGCTGACCGGCTGACCCTGTGAGGCATGGCGAAGGTGAGCGATTTTTCCCTCCGGGCGAAGGTGAGAATGGCAGCAAAAACATGGCAAAAATATGTTCCCTGTTTGATCCATCTTTTATATAATTACATATGTATTAACTATGTCATAGGTATATATATATATATATAGATAGATATTGACTACCTGGTGTATATATTTATATATAAGTGTATTAAGTATATCATTTATTGTTTGTTCAAGTCAAGGTTGTGTGCGTTATCTTTGTATATATATATATGGACAATTCAATTAGATGTATGTGTATATATATATATATGTAGCTGATTTTGTCATTTGCAACCAGTGATGTAAAGGTTATATCATTGATCATTTGTCAGCAAATTGCTCGGCAGTTTTTGAAATTTTGGCCCAACATGTGACAAAAACCCATCCATCCATCCATCCATCCATCCATCCATCTATCCATCCTTCCATCCTTCCATCCTTCCATCCTTCCATCCTTCCATCTATCCATCATTCATTTTGTCTTTCACGTGTTCGTTCATTCATTAATTCACGCAACTCTAGAGCCAACTCATTGTATAAAGAGGCCAAAGTTGAGGCAGGCAATTCTTACATATATATATATATATATACATGTGTATGTGTATAACCAACTGCTAGAGTGCACATCACTTATGAATAAATATTTTAATCATATGTATTAATCATATCTATTACTCACACCTATTAATCGTATCTATTCATCATATCTATTAATCAAATTAATTATTAATCATATCTATTAATGGTTCAACCACTATAGCACTTCCAGATTTTCCCCTAAACAGACCTCATGTATATCATATGTGTATATATATATAAATCATAGTTATTGGCTGTATATCCCATTACTATCCCATTATCCTATTAACATCCCATCTTTCTCTGAGCTTCCAGATCCCAATGATAAACATATCCATTCTACCACCATTGTTGCTAGTTAAACACCACCATGTTTGATGGTTACTGAAAGTATGGAAGGCATCCCCAAATGGCTCGACTAATCTGGTTTACCACCCGATAAGATAGAATTACATAAACGTCACTGAAACAGTGGTAATTTATATACGTTTCTATTCGCAAATCTGTGGACTTTGGTATGATTAACATCTTTGATATGAGTATATCCACATATATCTATATCTACACATATAAATAGCCATATGGAACAAAGTAATGTATCTAATATCTACTGTATATAAATCATTCTGATGTCTGGTTTAGGAACTTTTTTTTAATATTATGTATTCACATAATAACAATATGCATATACATAATATATAAATGTATATATATATACACATTATATATACATGATATATATACATATATATATATATATATATATTAGATATATGCATTATATGTATATACATTATATATATATATATACATTATACATAATTATATATATAGATATATACATTATATATTTTATATATATGCATTATATATACATTATATATACATTATATATACATAATATATATATACATACTATATATATACATAATATATATATACACTATTTATATATATATATATATATACACATTATATATATATACATTATATATATACACATTATATATAATATACACAAAATGATGTTCGTTACATTAAAATTACCATTATCTATTTACAAGGCACCGCTGTCCCAGCAGGCGCCAGAGGTTCAGCCAGAGCCGGACTTTGGAGCCGACTTCGCCAAGGCCATGAAGGCGCAAATCTGAGGTGTTTGATTGATCATAATTTTATGGAAATTGGACGTGATTTATAAAATTATGATCATTATGATCAGCAAATCTGAATTTGTTTGTAACCGTGTGTTGATCATAATTTTATGGAACTTGGACGTGAATTGATGTGATTTGTTAATGTTGTTTTTGGCCCATATTATAATATATATATATATATATGTTACTACAGTAAGTTTTTATTTATTTTGGTGAAGGAAGACAATGATTTAGATAAACGATGTTTTACCTATAGATTCTCGTTAGTTGTTCCAAGAAAAAAAAATGTGACAGATTTGGCCAGTGGAAATTGGGGCTTTTGATCCATAGAAACAAGCTAAGATTATTATTTGACATGTAGAAGATGGATGAAGCTGGCGGTTCTATCCGCTGGATTTTCCCACGATGTGAAATCAAACTTGGAACACACAAGACCACAAGTAGCAAAAACTCAAATGGCCGAACATCTCAAGATTGTGATAAGATGTCAACCTTCTCCCTGCCAAAGGAGGGGCTTGGCCTCAATGAGCAATACGAGCAGCAGGCCTGGCAGAATCCGAGCCCACCATGCTTTGGTTCCATCCGATTTTGGAACTTGGCTACTCCCATGCGCATCCCGTGCAAAACGCGTTGATTCGCCAGGAGCTTACAGCTCAGCAGCGCATCACGCCCATCGATCGCCTGTGACCCGTCTGGAAATGGGACCAGAAAATGGGGAAACGGCCGTGGTAAATTACAACGAAACCGGGGCCGTTACCGGGGCCGTTTCTGCACTTCATTTGACCATTTCCAACTTGGGGGGACTGCTGAGTATCCAACGAGCACTGGAAAAAACCTGCTACGGCCATTGACATCTGAAAATGGACACCTGTGCGCAGATGCGGCCCTTGCAAAAGCTGCTGGACATGTATTTACAGCGTATGTGTAGATGAAAATATGATGAAGTGCCGCATAAAACATGCAGTAAATTCATCATTCTCATATCGTATGCACTGTTCATAAAGTATGATTCCAATCGAATATCACCCATTTATAGATGGTGTTCCAATGTTGTCTCATTAAATCCTCCATTAACGGATTTCCCATGGCCACATGAAAGATTCCCGGAGTCCACCGTTCAGCCGCCTTTCCCAGCCAGGTTTGGTTGGGACAGAGCGGCTGGCCCAGCTGGTTTGTTCAACTCAAGACATGTATGCTGATGATGTATGATGTATGATGTACGATGTATGATGTATGTCCATGCCAGGATTGTTTCATCATGTTTCATCTATTGTATCTATTGTGTACCTCTTTGATTTTCCATCCCCAAAGGCAGTTCGGCAGTTTCCACCCCATCAAACAGCAGCCAGGGGCCGCCAGGGGGGCAGCACCTTGAGGCCATCATCGCCTCCAGAGACGACTTGGATCCTTTCATGGACTCCATGGATGAGATGAGCCTCGATCCGCCGATATGGGGGAATGGATGGGATCATTTAAGGGATACATGGACTGACGAAAATTTGCGAAATAGGGGTGCACCTGTTGACAGGTGAATTTCACGATTCTTGAGGTACAATGCAGGTATTTTCCGGTGCAGTGGAATGTGGAATGATCAATCTTAAAGCTTGAGTGAACATGATTTTCACGCCCCAAAGTGCAGTGGCCTGTTTAATTTGTGGGTTGAGCTGAGGAATTACGTCACGGTGTCCTTGGCAAAGCCCTTGGGTTTGGAATTCGTGGAGAATTCCGCACCTTGGCATCAGGCTATATAGGAGCAGTTAACACCCAACGATGGGGAGATATGCTTGCCAGTGAACCATGGGGGGTATAGATTGTGAGTCAACCATGATACGGATGTCTAATTATGTTGTTTATGGATGGCAGAACTATCCAACGCAAAGTGATGGTTTGATCACCAAAATCTACTATAAGATATCTGGTTGGTGGTTTCAAACATTTTTTTATTTTCCATTTCATATATGGGATGTCATCCTTCCCATTGACTAATATTTTTCAAGATGGTAGAACCACCAACCAGATATGTTTTTTTTCCCTTAATTTTTTGTTCGATGATCGTTTCAAGATCTCACCTGGAAACGGAAGATCTGCATGCTACTCAACGTACGTGACAGCCATAGATGCCTTGTGTTTGACACGCTCCTAAGGATGATGAGGGTAATGGAGTCATGATTGACAAGGTGCCCTGTCGGGGTGGCCGGCTGGTCGGGAGTTTGATCCGATAGCCCATCTCGTTTTTTACGCTCTCCCAGAGATCACTGGAAAGGGAGAGAAAGAATGCAACCAGGTTCCGTATGACCTCGTGAAATGAGTTTCGCTTTAGACCAATACTCATGATTACAACTGATATTACTTTAGATAAACTCCTTCAATGCGGGGCCTCCGATTGCTGTACTCGTACTGTAAATCTTTAAATCTCGGAATGTAACAAATGTAACCTGCTACCGGGAACCGCCAAGGTTGCGGCGAACTCCAATGCTGACCAGACAGGGTTGTTGCGCGCCAGGATGCCTGAGGATGCCTGCAGGGCTCAAGAGGGGTGTGTGGGAATAGCAATAAATAAATATAATAGCAAATACTATGAGTATGACATAATATGATCCTTCGGATTTGGCATGTTACCTTGCTATGGAAAATGACCCATATATAATCATATATATAGTAATATAGCTGAGTTACCAAATACAAACTGATGATTTTCCATAGCTATTTTAAATTACCAAGGGAATCTGGGTTGATCATTTTCGATGGGCTGAGCTGATAGTGATGGTATTTTGATATGATATTATCATAGATTCAACATATATTATCCGATATTCAACACATAATGATTCTCAAAATAGCAACCATTGGGTTGATGAACCATACCCAGATGTTGTTCCAGTCATGGTATACCTTGTGATTGAAGAAGGGAACCGCGGAATACACACCTGCCTGTGGAACATGACATTTTTTTTTGGAGTTGAAGGCATCCCTGCTATCAGAAAATCCCCAAGTATTTTGGTATTCATTGTGGCTGCCACCTCTTTATTATATCATTGCAAAACAAAATCCTCCATTGTATTGTAAGTTCGTTTCAATCATGCCGAGGCGGGGTATCATTTGATCTTCGTGAATGGCACGTCCGAGCCCCTAATGTGGTCAGAGGAGCACTGGATGGTCTCGTAGCACAGTATATGAGTCACCAAGCGATCTGATTTGGTCATTGTTTTACAATCTACTGATGCTGGATCACAGACCTAGCCTAGCAGATTCGTTTTTTTTAATGTATAGTCAGACAACCTTGCAATTGTAGGGTACCAAATTTTGAACCGTGCATTGCATTGTGTCAACAGTTGCCATTGTGTTGCAAGTTGAGTCTACGGCAGTGAGGACCGCTTGGCTCAGTTTCCATAGAATGCAGTTGTCCACAATCCTGGATAGTGTGAGTGTCCTTCAGATTAATTTTCAGTTTAATTAGGTATTATGGACATTCAATTGTAATTGAAAATTGGATCCTGGACAGTTGACCTATTGCATTTTGGATCATTTTGGATTATTTAGGTACATGCAATCCATTTCAGTTTAACAACCTCAGGCCTGTCCATGGCCTCTCATTCGATGATGCCATTCAGCCCATCATGGATTCAGAAGGACCGCCGATCAGGGGATATCAGGGGTTAAAAGATGATAAAGATGGGATGTAGTCATTCAGCAGATAGAAAAGCAGAGAAGCAACAGCTTTCTTGAGTTGAGATAGTTGAGTTGCTTCCATTTGTTGTCTTCTTAGAAAAGATGTTTGGTTGATTTTGGTTGTGTTTCTGCAGATTTCCCTTGCAATTTGCCGGAGGAAGTGTTACACTGACCTTCTTCACCGGAGAAGGTGAATACTTCTATGGCGACTTCAAGCATGGAACCCCAGATGGCGGTGCAGAGTGACCGCCCCTTTAGGGGAAACGTGACTGCGCGATCTCCTTATTAATTTGGGTGCAGCGGTTGCCCCCACCAAGCAGATTCAAGCAGCTTTTCATATACTCCCGATGACGAAAGCATTCGATGGAACTTCATTGACATTTGGGATACTGCCACGTGCGTGCGGAATTGCTGGCTTGAGACTTTGGGACTCAGAGGGAATTTTGTTGAGGTTGTGTCCAATTCTGGAGATGCGAGAGGTTGCATTTGTGTAGTTGGTATTCCAGAAGAACTATGATTCGAACTTACCTTAATGTAGCCAACAGTCGATTCCAGCATGGCCTCAGTGGGCCCAGCCTCCTGTGAGGCCTGAAGATGAGTGGCTTGAAAATTTCCGACAAAAGACCCTGCAGCAAACTCAGCCGATGGCCGTCCATGTTGGTTGAAAAATCTTGGGTGAAAAATCACCAGGTATCGTGCCTTCCCAATAATATGAATCACCCCCCATAGTCTATGGGGTACTAGGAGATGAAACTACATAGGGACTATCCAATGAGGATGTAATTAATGTTAACCTGGGATGTTGGAACATTGGGATGTTATTGTTTGAATGAGCCATATATATAATATATATATATATATATCAATTATATATATATATATATATATCAAGTATATCAAGTATATCAATTATATCAATTATATCAATTTATTATATATATATGTGTGTCAATTATATATATATATATCAATTATCTATATATATATCAATTATATTATATATATATATATATATACGCCAATTATATATATATATATATAT
>Ga0126342_10004410_pt1 | contig 23990 bp, 17 predicted proteins | sample Cyp1metagenome_FD_92528 | JGI IMG/M metagenome (GOLD analysis project Ga0126342, IMG submission 92528) | Coral microbial communities from Lord Howe Island, Old Settlement Bay, Australia - Cyphastrea 1 metagenome | ecosystem: Host-associated > Invertebrates > Cnidaria > Coral ...
ACAGCACCCTGCACAGCACCCTGCACAGCACCCTGCACAGCACCCTGCTCAAAAGTTCGCCACCGAAGACCCCACCTTTGAGAAGTAAGAACCCCTATAGCTTGCCAGCTATCTGGGGAACAATAATAATCTTACTTAAAATAATTGTACTCGTAGTAATAATAGTAACAACAATAATAAGAAAACAGAATTGGATATGATATATGTAAATATATATATATATATACGTATATAATGATAAAATGTAATTGTTATCAGTAATATCAACGGGCATGATGGGTATGATGGGTATGACATAAATCTGGTCTGTAATAGATGGCGCAATGGGTTTGTTTTGTGTGGCATGATGGGTATACATGGCTTTAAAATGGGTACGTTGATGGGTATAGTGATATTTTTCTACTAGCAAAATGGGTTAATTGTGTGATTGAGGGGTTTAACAGTGGTTTGGGAAGAATGTAGTGATGGATAATCATCAACGATGGTTTATAGATGTTTAAGTACCATTGGTGTATCATATCTTAAACTGGGGTATGATATGTAATTGGTCAGCGAGGTTTATCGCCCATCACTCATGACTGGATGGAACACCCCCAAGTAAAAGCCAGAGAAAAATAACTTCTAAACGTGCCTTGTTTACAGTTGCCGTAGTGGGAAGCTCTTTTGTCAGAAAAATGTGTGTTTTGAATTTACAGTACAGATCATGAGGATATTATCACCAGCAAAAAACGCGATACCATAAGGACATGAAAGCCAAAATTGTTTCTGAGTGTTTCTGACATACATCGGGTCCCTCTAAATCAGTTCAGTTGGGCCGTTGGGCATCATTGTTTCAGGTCATAAAATCGACTGGGCGTATTCCTAACATTTCCTAAAATTCGGATCAATGGATAAAACCTAGTTTATATCCCATATAAACATCTGTTGTAATTGTAATATTCTTGTAATATATGCATGCTAGTCCCCGAGATCCCTTGATTTTGGAGGCCCCTGCTGACGACGAAAACGACCCATCCCCAGGGAAATTGGAAAAAAAAACAACCTCAACTCCAGGTTCGTCATGTTAGTTGGAGGTAAGTTTTATGGAAATACATATTCATCGTATGATACTGCCATTTACGTAGTTGTTTTTTCACAATTTATGTGCAACCCCAAGAAAGAATAGAAAAGCACATCCCTGCCAAAATAGTGATTATAGTGATAATTTACCTCCATAGTCAACTATAGTTGCAATTCTTATATTTACCCCCCATTGTGATTACTATAACTCTCACAATTGATATCACTACAGCGACTACAGTGATCATTGGCTTCCCCTAGTCATAGTAACCCCCAACCCGTTATAGTGATCATTTATTTCCCGGAAAGATTGACTTTTTGGGGTTACTAAGTGTTTCGCACCCCTGAAATCAGCACCTCGAAGAGTTCATCCGCCACCTCGCTGCTATCACCTGCCATCGAAGCAAGGATGCCCGCAGGATGCGGCCATCGAAGTGCTAGTTTTCAATGGGGAACCAAGGGATGTTGGATGGTAACAAATAGATACAAATATGATCAAATATGTAGTATATAGAATAGGGGGATCTAAGAAAAAATTGTCAAATCTGGGAAATCCTTGGATTTGGACCAACAGAAATCCCAGACTTGATGTTGCACAAATTATCGACTTTCGCCCCACAAAGTTGATGGTCAAAACCCACCTATGCCAATGCCCTGCGACCAGCTTAGGATAGTTCATCCATCATTGGAATATTGTGGGAATGTCACCAGGAATATACGAGGCATGCAGAGGTTATCCGACCAGCTTGAAGATCATAGAACAGCACAGGCATTGTACAACAAGGTTCAGCCTGCAATGCCCGCAATGCAGATAAATAAACAAAAAAAATGAGCATGTCAACAACACATTGCTATTCTTGTCGGGATGTGTTTGACGAAACCAAGAGATACCAAAAGCAGAAAGTTTGACGCTAAGAGTTGGGAGGCGGTCAAGAACAATAGGTATGGGTCGAGCACGGTCGAGCCCTTGGGTCCTAAATCATTGCCGGACGGCCAGACGGCATGGGACGTCTCAAAATATAACCCATACTCGAGACCCATACTGGAATGGTCCGTAAGCAACAATGAGGATGACCGCATGACCAAAAATAGTGAGGGATCAGCGCAAGCATTTTGCAAAGGCTGCCACCCTTGAGATCTGCCTCATTCAGATCCTTAATGTTGCCCCTCCCAATAAAAACTGCACCTGAAAATTTAGGGCAAAACCCCCAAATCCAATGGATGATCACATGTCTATATATATATAGTCAGTGTATATATATATATATATATATAATTATATATAATACATAATATCATAAGTATATATATATATATTGCCTTCTCCTGAAAGGCATTTGGTTGGCGGTGGCAGTGACTTATCATTCTGGTTCAGCTGCTCTGGAACATCCGGCCATGCCATATGATGCGGAGCTTCCATCGATCTGGAGGAGTGGCATTTTGCGCCTTTTGCTTCGTGGGGGAGTACCTTTCCGTCGAGTGACCATTCACCAATGGCGCTTCGGCGCTGCCGGAGTGAAACCCACGATGCTGTTATACAGCAATGGAGCATTACCTTCAGCGTTGGAACGCTGCGAGCTCAACGACGTGGTCAAGCCCGATACGCCGCTGCTGGGACGCGATGCTGAGGGGCATTTCAGAACTTCCAAAGCGAAGGAATACCCTAGCGCGCTCTCTCGAGCTTTTGCGCTTTGCTTCAGTGATCGCATGGCACGGTTGCAACTGGACAACCGCCCACAAGAAGCCGATCCGAAGCTATTTGATTTTGTGGCGCTTGCCTCCTGCCTGGATGGCGGATGCATGATGCCGGACTACCAGCCGATGTGAACATCTGCTGGTCCGCATGCAAGGGCACGAGTCTCCACTCACATGCCATGCAAAAAAAAAAACATAATATCATGATTATCCCCATTAACATGGTCCTTTGGAGGAAAATTCTCTTCAGGCCCAATGGGACCCATCTTCAGTTTCCGCACCTCCGAAAACCACATCGCCCCAGGTCACGACTCGGCCGTCGCCCCTCAAGGCAGCGAAGGCGCGGTGGGACGCTTCAATCTGCGTCACCTCATCGGATCAACAAAACGCCCGGATGAACCCTAGAATCCTAGAACTGGGATAAATTGAGGATAGAAATCAATCAACAACTTTAGGATATCATACTATATCTACCATTCGCAACGGATTTCCATGGATTTCCACTTGTGTGCAGCCTCTTGAGACCATAGCTGCAGCCGCACCAGCTTTGGTGGATTCGTCAAAAGCTGGTGACAAATCCACCATTGTTAAGCTTGAACCTACGATATCCCGGCTATGATTTCCTATCCCCCCATGTTTGTCACTTTTGACTCACCATTTATAGCCAAATCATTATCAAAATTTCCAAAAAAAAAGACAAAAACGTTTTAGGCTCATTTAAGCGTTGATCAATATACTCATAAGCCATGTAAATGCCATTAAACAACTAAATCATCAACTATAACATTAATTTACTAACTGTTTGATTTTGATCATTTTGTTGATGCCCTTCCCCGCCTCCCGCAGCTCGTGTCGCGCAGCACCTAAGTGACCACCCGAGAAGAAGCCGCCCCATGCGTAGACCGAGCCGTCCGCGTTCAACGCCGCGAAGGCGTCTGCCACAACGGCAGTGAGAACTTGGATAATTTTGTGGGTGGAATTTTTGGGGGAAAACTCCCAAAAAAAGGACCTGGGAAGTTTTTTCTGATTTTTTTTTGATTTCATAACTCCCTATCAATAAGAAACCTGCTGTTTTTTTGTTGCTCGAAATGAATCCAAGTGATGGGCTCGGTTCTGGGCCTCCCAGGGTTCCAAGCAACTAACATGTCACTGCCTCCCAGCTTAACTAGGGCTAGTTCACATATTTCTTTATATACATGCATATCTCATCATCGGTTACAACCCAATTCAGCAGTGTTCAAACCCGCAATGTCGTCTGTTTATACTGGTTGCGGGTGTCCCATCATTGGTCAGATTCCCAATAAACCAAGTAGTACAGTCCCCCAACAATAAAGAATTAACAAGGGAAAAAAGAAGTGGGAGGGACGTGGATGGGGATTGGTCTGAGCTGGGCTATATAACAACAAATACAGTTTCACATTGACAAATCATGTTTGCTCCCAGTCGTCCAATGTTTGGGTTGCCCAAGTCTGACCAACAAAACTGAGATGCGATGGGAACTGCTGGTAGTCTTACCATGTTACTCTCAGGATATGATCCACCAACTATAGGAAGGGATTTTACGGGTGTGTCGAGGTTCACTCTTCCCGCTTCACTGCTACCACAAGCCAATTATGCTTGACTTCGTTCGTGGGTCATTCCACCGCCAAAACTGGGGTCATTTATGGGTTCTGTGCATATACATATCATTATATGCACGTATGCATACACATATATTCAGTCTCCCAACATGTTCACCCTACGCCGCCTTTATGTGACTCCCCAATCATCCCAACTATAGATTCGATTCAGATTCGCACAATATTCAAAGCTCAGATTCGCGATCACCTTGGGGGGCTATCCCATGGGCTATCCCATTCTATCCAATCATTTTTGGTTTCAAAAGACATAGATAGAACTTATTGATTATAAAAACGGATGATCCAATCTGACATAAAATCCCATATGGCAGTGTGTCAAAACCTTGTACCCCTGGTGAACATCAAAATAGCTGGTAAATGGATGTTCATCCCCCTAAAAATGGTATGTATAGGCTATAGGTATTGATCCATAGCCATATTATATCCAATATAAAGGAATATAAAGGAGATAAAACGATTGCTTCGCCAAAATCTCCCCCGCCTGCGGAGATTTGAACTTCCCGGACCTCGGGCAGCTCCAGGCGTTCCCAGGGTCCACACAGCGGGTCGCCCCACAGCACAGCATCGTCCTGGTGGAACGAAGCGGCCAAGGCCAAGGGCAGTTCCACCCAGGCACCCAGGTATCTATGATATTAGGAAGTATATCCAGTAGATCCCCTACAAAAGCTGATTGTATACAAATATCTTTATAAAAAGCTTTCCAAGTTTTCTTTATGATATTTACACATGAATGTTTTTTTGGAAAGCTGATTGGTCTCTAGGGCTCAATACCTTGCCAAATGACTGAAGAAAACTTGGCGGGTCCCAGGATCATCAGCAGGTTCCCTTTGAAATGGCCAGTTGGGGCATCCACTGCTTTTGGAGAAACCCAGGAGTCACATTGTCTCCCCATTATATTATCCAAGATCATATATAAGTGTCCCAAACTAATGATATCCATCTATATATATATATTCCCATGACATTCCACAGCGTAGATGGTTGTAGAATGTTCACATGCGCTTAATAAAACCCACCACAATTAAGTACGCCGACATATTTTGGTTATCTTTATGGCTGCTTCATGTCTGTCTGTTTTGCCTATGTGTCCCTTCTGTTTTTCTTTTAATCTGACCTCCAGATCCTGAAGTTGTACCTTGTTTCAACAATGCTTCTCAACAAACTCGCAAAGGGGGTAGCCGGGGTAGCCTAGAAAGAAGCGGGAACCTCAATTAACCCAGCTTTGCAACCCAACAGCAAAAGGTTCCAGCAAGGTTCCAGGACTGTTCCGGATTTTCGGGGCGTGCATTTTCGTGCCACCAGTCCACGGCCCCAGAGATTGAAACCCAACATATTCGCTGTTGGGAATAAACGGCATTGTGTTACCACTAAATAAAGTTATATTTTTTTAGACCTTCCTGAAAATATAAAAAAAAAGTACATTCAAAGTCAACTTCAAACTAGTTTAGATTCCATGTCACGTGCTCAGAGCCCCTCATTTAAGTTCCACTCCACTTATCGAAGTCAATTCGAATTCAAATTCCAGTAAGTCAGTTCAAAGTTCAAATTAGAATAAATTGAATGTTCAAATCAAGACCAGATTCGTTCAAAATCAATCAAAGTTCAGTTCATATTCAAATCAAATCCAACCAAGTCGAAGTCGACTTGGAATCAGTTCAGGTTTAAAAACAATATCCATCTCCATTACAGCTTTCTATAAATACGTGTCTCGATTTTCGAAAGCTGACTTCTCCTAGCTTCATGTTGAGTCCCTATTTGTCGTTTGATGTCGATCATAGGGGCATCATCACCTCTGGGGGTTGGATCCAAGCATCCGTAATGAACGCAAAGGCATCACTGTGGCGACTAGAGCAAAGCTTTGGCTGCCAAACACTGGCACTCACCTTGCACGAGGTGATCGTTGAAGGGAAAAACTACAGGAGACAAATGTGGTTTTACTATGTCAATGTTGAAAGGGAATGAACATAATGTTCTTCCATTGAACTTGAATCAATTCCAAGACTTTCAGCCCATTGAACTGGTAGATACTGTAAGCCCAGTGATTAGGGTATTCATTGGATTTTCATGGTGTTTCTGCATATGCATTTCACCCGATTGATAACTGGAAGTCTGCCCCCCCCTATGTACCAATGCACATGACCCTTAAATGGGTCTGGGGGTCTGAGTCAAATCAGGTAAAATGGTTTTTTAGACCACCTCATTGCTTGGATATAAGTACATGCATAAATAAATACATAAATGTTATGTATGTATGTATGTATGTATGTATGTATGTGTGTATGTATCGTCTCAATGTGGACCGAACAGAATCTGTGAAAACGTGCAAAACCTTCATTGCAACCATCCCATGCACTTGCATCGTTCTCATCAAAGTGCTGATGAACCAATCTCAAACCAAGAACAAGAGCTGAGGACCCTCCAATCTTCTGCAGACGGCCAATTTTAGATATCCTGCACAATAAAAAGGGAGCCTTTTAAACCAAACCTCCAAGTGATGGGGATGGTGTACCCCAAACATGTCTGATCAACTTGGTGATGTTTTATGAAGTTTATTGTTTTGGCTTTACCGCATCACAGTATTTGGGTGTTTCTCATATACTAAGGGCATCCAAGGGCATCCCAAAATGGTGATGGTTTGTCATTTTCCTCATTGAAACTAGGGCATCCCCCATTGTCACACAAACTATGAATGTTCAAGACATTAAAGAAAAGAAATTATGAAAATCATCAAAACCTTTAGAGAAAAACCATCATTATAGGAAAAACCAGCGATTTTCCCACCTTTAGTTAGAATGGTCATATGGAAAGTTCCCACCATGAATCTATCGTGTCCCAAGATTTTTCACATCTTCCACCTCCAAGTGACAACAGCGCCAGGGCCGGACTGGATCTCCAGATCTCGGAGACTTTTCCAGGGTTCCAACTTTCGATCGCCCAAAAACAGCTCCAGAAGATTCACCTCACAGGGGTTCCACAGGGGTTCCACTTAGATGGATGACCGGGTGTCACCGGGATACCCGGGATACCCCAAAAATGGATGGTTTGTTAATGGAACATCCATTGAACATCCTATTAACTGATTACGAGGAGGGAAAGTAGAAAATGAAACTTGAAACCACCAACCAAATCGGAACTTGGAAATTGCTGCGCTCAAATCAGTGAGTGACGCTTTCTCAAATCAAGAAGCACCTCACTTGAATGGCAGAACATCAAGATTAAGGTACCCTCTGGTAATCAAACGTGGCAATTGAAAATTCTCTGTAAATGGAGGTTTTGAATGGTTTACATGGGAAAATCATCTTTAGATAATTAGTGGGTTGTCCATTGCCATGTTTGATTACCGCAGGGTCTTGACACATGAGGCTCCATGCTACCCAGCCTGCAGTTGTTGCTGTGCATTTTGCCGCAGCTCGTACACGGTGAGATCCGGAGTTCCCCACACCCGGGCACTTTGCCCACTCAGCAGCACCACATCCACATAGAGCTTCATTGGACGAGGCCCGCGCGCGGGGGGGTCGGAAAAAGCTGATTCGGCGGAATCCCGACTTTGGGATGGTGATCATGTCCTCAACTGGTAACGGATTCAACAATAGTATAGGAACCCAATAGATAGAAAAGTAAAATTCCACTGAAATAGTGATGAATTATATGATGATCTTTTTTGGGGCTACTAGAATAAACATGCCACACCTACACCAGCAAATTCCAAAAGGCATGGCCTCGCCCACGGACTTTTCAAGCGCAAAGCGCCTCGAACCACGGTCGAAAATCCCCTCCAACCATCCCAAAATGGTATGTCTATAGCATTGGGTTCCCACATTATGGGAAAATGGACGCTTTAGATAGTGGTTCAATCAGTTAGAAATGTGATGTTAAACAAGCAAAACACATGGTTAGCGGTCAAACTTCAAGAAATCTGGGAGCCACGATTGGACTTGCCGATTGCACTAGTTAACCTTTCTTGGACGGGCAAAAGTGGGCTTTTTGAAACAGCTAGATACAAGTTAGCGCACCATAGGACATCCACATTAAATAAGGCACATAATGCTTCCAGGGGAGCAGGGCTCATCCCTATGTTCATCAGCTCGAGATCATCATCCCATCTCTAGGATGATACATTCAGAGCTTGGCAAATGTCCCAATTAAAAGTATCACCCAAATCAATTGGGGGTACGATCTCCAACTTGAAGGTGGTGTTCAAAATCAAGGAAAAAAACTTTACCAACCGTTATTACATGATCTTCAAAAACACCGAAAAAAGGGTCTGGCATCACCATTGGATAGCCATCAGCCGCCACTGAAAAAAAGGTCCCACTTCGCCGGGAGGCAATTCAGCTTGCCGTAAAGAGAAGCCAAAGATCGAGGAGGTCCAGTAGACCTGAGCTGGACAAGATCACAAAAATTGGGACAGAAAACCTCGGCGAATGGCTTGCAAATACAAAGCGGATCAAACATGATTTAAATAAGTATAAATCATGTTAAATCACGTTAAATCATCAAAAACATGATTTTCTAGTGTAGCCAATGGGATGAACAATAAATTAAACGTTAAATCCGCAAAAAACTGCCGAAAATCCCACGGCCAAGCACACCTGGGCAAGCTGAAAGAGAGCCAAGGTTAAGGTGTAGTCCTCGGAGAGCGAAAACGGCTGGGGCCGGGGGCCTGGGTCACCCATGAAGTTCAGACGAAGCAAAATGTGTTAGATAAATGTTTCAGTGTTTCAGCGTGGTTGGGAAACTCTGGCTCCTTGGCTCCCCCTTTGTGGAATATGGATACCTCTGGCTCCGAAGCGCCAGTCACTGGGCTTTCCGAGCGCGAACCAGATGCTCCCACCTGGATTGTCTGGTTCTGCTGGGCAGATAGCATTGTCAGTTCGAAGAAAACATACGTTGTCAAAGTTGGGTTCGGGTTTTTAAACAAAAAAATAGGAACCGGTTGCTGCTTTTTTTTTTAGTATAACCACTGATAACGATTGGCTTGGTCATGGTCCGCGGGCCAGTCTGACCTCTAGGATTGCGGTTGGTTGGATCGCCAAACACAACGGTCCGGTCGTACCTCACGATGCGAATCTAGTGCAGCCAAGTTGCTTCATCTTGATTTTCACTGGTATTTGCAGTGGTTTCAATGACATCATCTGGCTTTCCAGGTTTGTTTTTTCAATTGTTTGATCCAAATCGATCTGGCGCCACAGTTTCGTGCATGTCGCACGGGGCTACAGCAAAATGCAGGTTTTATTCCTTCGATCGTTGGTTCGCTACAGCGAAATGTCATTTTGCCGCCTTTTTTTAGTTCGATTTTTGGAGCTGATCAATAGAGATAAAACTAAGCATGTAGCATCAACAGCGTGCGGCAAGTTGCTAAGATAAAGCTAAGAACGTAGCATCAAGAGCGTCTTGGAAGTTCAAAGAAAAAGTTGAGAACATAGCATCCGTAGTGTCTTGGAAGTCGCTAAGATAACAGTTATAACAGTTAAGAGCGCAGCACCCAATAATTTGATCACAACAAACAAAAAAAACGTCCTTCGCCCAAGTTAACCCTGGGCCCCGAACGGCTGGATGAGGCTCATCACATACTGCTGGATCAAAGCCACTGAGTCCTGGGGCCCCAAAAATGAGTGGTTTCCTGTGGTTTTTGGGAGGTATTTTTGGTATTTTGCCTTGGGGCAAGGGATGAATGCACTATTTTGTCAGCGTGACTGCAGTGCAGAAATTCCAGACTGATTTCGACTTCAAGATTCAAGATGGGATGAGTTCATCTCATGAGAAACACTTCCTATGCCCTGCAGGTCTTTTTCAAAATTGAGACCTCAAAAAAAGAATCCAGGGTTGGTCCTACGGTCCTAAAAGCTTTCCCAGTAATAGTTATCATGTATATATAATTATATATGATCATATAATCATATAATTATATAATCATATAATCATATATATGTATATATACACATTTCCTTGACAGGCATCACCTTTCCAGTTTCGGTCACCACAACCTCCCGAAATGTCCGGAAATTCCGTCCCAGAATCCCGAAAACTTCCCCCGGCCCAACTGATAGGGCACATTGGAATAAAGCTCCGTGGCCAGTGTCTTCAGCTGCTTCCGCGTTAAGCCTGGATGCAGTGTGAATCATGTGCATCGACCTGGAAAAACTCCAGGAATCATGGAGAAATCAGATATTATATTATCATATATTATCATACAGTAGTTGAAAAAGAGGGACTGAAGTATCGCCGCTAGATGTATGACCATGATTTGGATTCCAAAATTCAGTGCACCCGGAAATTGGAGTCCAGGGGACCCAGGAAGGTACGGCCTTCATAGCTTCCATTGGCGAAGAGAGGTACCTCGGAACATAGCCAAAAAAAACACGAGCTTTAAGGGCCTACAACCCTGAAAGAACCTTCAAGATTCAAGGATCATTGCCGGGTTTATACTGTTTATACCCCACTTACTTACCCCACTTGCTAACCGCCACTTGAGATGCTCCTAGTTGTGCATCAACGCATTGATTTCAAGAAAGTGTTCCAAGAAAACATGGTGTTTACCTGGAAATGTCCTGTATGTAGATGTTTCGGGACGCTAATTCTGATATGTATTAGTTGATCAAAACCCAAGTGGTGCTGGTTTCATTACACGTTTTGCTGCAATCCGATTTTGAGTTGTTTCAAATCCTCAAATTGTTGTAGCTTAAATTCCCATGCTGGCTGCTTAAATCGCCACCGTTCGTAGTTAAACGAGCATTCTTCATAGTTAAACCATGTTAAACCACCAAGTTTGAGGGTTTAAACCCCGTTATGCTGCAAAAAAAAACATTGGCAGCTTCGAGCCTCCATCCTCTCCAAGGTCGACAGGGCTTCGAAACGCGCTTTCGCAGCGTCTCGGCCTCAGAAAATGGTGGGTGTGTAATATGGTATAATGGGATCACGGTATTTTGCGAACCATTGGTTTTGGCCAACAACCAACATGGAAAATTGGGCAAATGCCGAATGGGGAAAATGGGATAATGCTATTGAGATAAGTGTCAGTGTTGACCACAACCAATTTTGCTGAGATACATGGTATATGTCGCGATATATTATGATATATGTAGAGATATATGTGGGGAACAGCAGCTCTCGTTGGGAGTTGTTGGAAGAGCCAATTTGGGATATTGCCTTGGGAGATTGCTCTCTTCGTTTTGCCCGGGGTCTCGGGATTTGTGCACCAGAAAACGGTGCAGGTCACCATACATCATCCTGATAGTGGTACGTGCCCAACATGAAGATTTCTGGTAGTTGAAGCCCAGGGCAGCCAAGGGAATCAACAAACATCGACAATTTTTCAGACGACTCAGAAGGTCAACAAGGTCAGGAAAGTTCACTGGGCCAATGTCAAAATGTTTTGTAACCTGGGACTTGAAATGTGTCAGACTTTATCAATTCCCAAAAGTGGAGACAGAAAAAAACTGAAAATGACCAATTCTGTGGGTCCATCAATGACCCAATTGTGACCCATACATAGGTGCTGGCCATGGATCAAGACCTTAGTACTCATGTGAACCCCAAAATAGTTTATAATGGATGGTAGAACTGCTAAATCGTTGCTGGAAGCAGCATTTCAAAGACTAGAATTGCTTGGAGCTGTGTAACTTTATATCTGGTTGAGAAAAGCTGCGATTGAATGGATGCAAACGGGTTCATTCCCCAAAAATGGTCCTTGAGGTATCGAACCTTCCCCAAGTATGGCTGTAGCCTCAGATTTATCTCCATGGGTGAAGGGCTCCCATTTCCGAGCCGTAACCTTGATATCTTCAGGGCCCCACGAACATCACGACCCGAATTTATGGAAGGGCCATGTTTGGCGAACATCCCATGGTGTTGGGGTCATCCAATTCTGACCCAGCTACGCCCTGAAAGGTCAGGGAAGCTTGCACTGTCGAGATCCTGGAGACGGATTTCGGGATTTCTTTGCTGGGATGGATCCCATTCTGCCGATCTCGGCCGTTCCTGTAACGGGTGCTATCAGATTGTCTGCCGAACACGAAACATCAATGGGTACAGTAGCAGCCACTCAGTAAAGGGGTAGATTTCACCCAAAATATGAGCGAAAGTTGTCCGGGTATTTCACCAGCTTCATTTTCAAGCATCCCCAGTTTTGCGGAACAAATGTCATCAACTGAAAGCCCCCATCTCATAGTAGGTTTCTGGGTCCAGAATTGAACTGTTGATTGCCCTCTGGTAAGAAAACACGGAATTCGTGGACTACATCCACAATTAAACACCGAAGCTGCAAAAAATGGGTAAATATGGGACCCTGATGATTTTCCTACTGAATATGACCCTGAATTGGTTCCATCTAGGATTGGAGGTGTCGTTTCCCAAAATTGGCGACTTTCTATGGAGGTAGTCCTAGTCCAGCCTCAAAGATGGAGATTTCTTCTCGTGATTCTAATCAATCATCCATCATCCCAGATTATTGTCCCAGAGGTGCTATCCCCTTCTGGCTTACAATCATCTCTCCCAATGGCATCCCAATCATGTCAGCAGCTCCCTTGTTGGCATGTCACCCTCTCCATGTGATGTATATTCCTTAAGATTCAACCAAAACATCAACTAAAACCTCCACAAAATTCTATGTCACCTCATTTCCGAGGATCCTCTTCCAAACATGTCCAAAACTCACCCATTTTCCCAGAATTGGATGGGATTTGTTGGGTGCAATGTAGAAAAAAAATGATATATATATATATATATATATGGTTATGAGTCAAAACCTCGGGACCCTACAGTAGGTACCCTAAGATCGTTTTGATACGTGGTGATTCCCCCAGTCATATGCTGGTAACTTGACCCATGGACCGAGCCTTCAAGGCTTGGAGTTCCAGCAACAACGCTCGGTCAAAGTCGGAGGGCCCCTGCAGCCAGGTTTCTGGGATGAGTTCACCTTGGGATATCCTACAGAGATAAATACGATCAATTCTCTCTTTAAAGATATTTGGTATGTTCATAAATTTGGAAAAAAACAAATATATATATATATATATGTATATATAACATATGTATATGTCTCATGATGTATCCAGAAAATTAGATTAGGCATGATATAAATTTGTATAAACATGTATTTAGATATGGTATGTTTAGGATGTACCTAAGGAATCACTGTTGGCTGTTCTCAAGGCGAATTAGGGGAATCGCGACCTCAGCGATCATCTGGTCTGGTGATGTGTAAACTCCCCAAAATGGGACATTTACGCCCCCGGTTTAACATATGGACATACCATGAATATACGTAGAAACATGCCGTGAAATAAGTTTTCTGAGAAAAAGATGGATATGCAAAGACTGTATGCAAAACACTGTGATACGCTGTATTTTGTACGTCGCCTCAAAACATGGAGATTTGCGCCAGCAATGATGCTGGGGTAATCAATAAAAAAAACCGCCACCACACCAGGAAAGCACAGGAAATTCATTTAACCACATGGCAGTGTGTCAAAACCTTGTACCCCTGGTGAACATCAAAATAGCTGGGATTTATGGATGTTCATCCCACCAAAAATGGTATCTATAGGTATTGATCCATACCCACATTGGTGAATGGTGAAGTTCCCTAAACTTAGGCTTTTCCAAACACCAAGCTGAAGCTGCTGGGATCATGGGCTGTCTGAGAGGGTCGTGCGACAGCAAGCATGCTGGTCTCCTTGAAGCAATGGACATGACGACTCAACAAAGAGCCAGAAATGGGATGTATATGTAAAGGACTGTAACGGGATGTGTAATTCTACATATATATATATATATTTATACATATGTACTTGTATATATATATATATATACATATATATATACATATATAATATATATATATATATATAATATATAATGGAATGTCAAAATATTGGAGTTAAACAACAGTGAATTATTATAGTGACCAACGATAATTTGAAAAATGGGTGTTTAATGATATTATATATATATATAGTTACATGTCATCGACAATATGATATTAGGTTTGGTACGTGAAAACGAGGTACCCCCCAGTCCGATTGACGGTAGCCCACCAAACAGCCACTGGGTGGCTGTATTTTTGATACTCATCTTGTGGACCAGCCCTTAAATCAATTGAACCAAACGATACTGCCACTTCTATGAGTTCTATGCTCTATTATATAACTGTACGTGTGTGTGTGTGTCTGTGTATGTATGTATATATATATGTATTATATATATATATGCTATCTAGGGATATCTAGGGGTATGCTTTGTCGATTTGTCCAGCAAGTCCCAGTGTCAATCATCTGCGCATCAGTGTGGATCAACTATTCCTGGGCCCTTGTGATTTATTCATATCAGAGAGTGGTTTTCCCAATACTGTATTTGGCTGGTTGAATCCCAGAATTCCTGCTATAGGAGTCCCTATTCTTGTGATGTCGAGGCACATTTCTGGGCACTGCCACAGGTCACCAGTCACAATGCCTTCCCTGGCCTGGCCCCTCACTGGTACTTCTCGCCATGGCCTGGCAGATCTCGGGCAACGGTTCAAACGGGATGAAACTGGCCCTATCCTTGGCTGGAAAGTGGCCCTCTCCAGGACAAAGTCCACCTCAAAGAGTTAGGACCCAAAGGCACCCCAATCATCCACTGCACTGCTTGAAAATGTTTGGCGGGGATGATATTTACCACCCATTTAGGGCAAATATTAGGGATGGGTCCTACTTTTGTTGGGTTTACCGCATGTGTTTCGTACAAAACCCCACTTCCAATGAGTCTCCAATTTTGGGAAACAGCAAAACAACCACCCACCGCCGGTGATTCTTACTATTGCACCTGCCGGCGACAAAGTTCTCTAGGCAGGCCTGAAAGAGGGCCGTGGGAACATGTCAAAATGACGTAAAGTCGGGGTGTAGATCAACTGTACGTAGATGGGGTACAGGCTGGTCCAACAAATGGATGAGATATATACCCGAGACTGCGATTCTCTAAGGGGGAAATTGATGATAAACCATTGAAATCGGTATCCCAAAAATGTGCAGGCACATTTTTGCGTTTCCGTTTTCTGAATCATTCCCTGTCTTGGGAGATGGTGAGATTGATAGGTTCACTTCAAAGAAAGGGTTCCTGTGCATTCCAGCCAGTGGAGAAGATACTGTATAAACATAACTGGCGATGTCCATCTATGAGTGGGCTATGTTGGCACGTTATATCATCAGTTACACCTTACAGCCAAAAAACTAACTTTTGTCAATTGTCCCTTGCAGCTCACTTAAGAATGATTCCACAACTGGCAAAAAAGGCCGCACCTGCCGCCAGAGGCACAACAGGCCCACCTGGTGTTGGTGATTTTCGGGGGGAGCCCCTTACGAAGTATGATTCATGATGACGTCTTGGTGACGTCGTTTGAATTCAGCTCAAAAAAATGGATGGAAAATGTGTAGCCTTACGGTTCAGTGTTTTTTCGAACGCTTCAAATCTATGGGTCACAAGGCATTTTCACAACTAAACCCATGTCCTAATGAGGATTGGAAAGGATTTTTGAGTTCCAGCAGTGTCACGAATTTTGGGAACATCTTTTTCCACCTCACACCTCGTCTTTGAGAATCCGGCCTTCATGTTCACAATCCCCTGTGTTTGAATAGATATATATATATATGTGTGTATCCACAGGCTTGCTCCCAACACCCCAGATACAAGGGAGAAAACCTCGCAGATAAAGTAAAGTAACAAGTGTTCCCCACTTGTGGCTATCATTTACCCAGAACTAGTTGGAGCAACCCTGATCCATGGATAGCAAGCGACCACTGCTGTCAACCATTGAACTGAGTGCTGGACCAGCAGCATAGGCCGTGGCAAACGCCATGGATTCTGAGTGGCAGCTGGAGGTGGAAATCACCTTCACTAAATGGAGGTTTTAGTGGGAAAACATCTATAAATGGTGAAATGTCCGTTCCCGGTTAGGACTCCTGCAACCCAACTCTGGGTTCGTGAAGACTTAGAATTCGTGGGGACCTCACAGCTGATTTTCCTATCGGAATTCTTGGGGAGCTTAGCATTCACATTCTGGGCGGGTTGCACTTAATCCTGGGTAGCTAAAAGTTGTGGCAAAGACTTCGACTAGACACGAGTTTGCTACATATGAGAGTAGTGGTTGGTTTTAAGTCATTTTAAGTGTTTAACCCGCTGCCAGACACAGAAATACACTGCTCGGCCACCCACTGGAACATGGCGTTGCATCTCTGCAGTGACAACTCACTGGCGAGCTTTGGATACAAGCGAGATGATGGTCTGATCTTCTTGAAAACGGTGATTGATGATACATGTCTATGTACAATACATACATGGAGATATTAGTGATGTATTATGATATATTTTAATGTGTCCTCTTAGATGATGATCTGATCTTCTTAACCTGTTTGGCTTCCGTAGTTCATGTTGGCCTTGCCGGATGGCCGAAATCTTTTTCTTGGCGCTGCATCGCGCTTGAAACTACTCGAAACTTCGGCGAAGGGTTTGGTCAGGGAATCAACCGGTGGATTGGTCGCCAATGTGGAACTGCCAACTGTCGTTGGGTTTCAACTTGCTCTGGACATAAGAGATCCCAAAGCTGTTTTATGGCGGTGAAACATGGTGAAACCACTTGATCTTCACCATCTTGCCAGGAATCAGCCGGCCTGGAACCATTCGCCGAATTCCAGGCGAGTTCCAGGTTCTTTCCATGGCATCATGAACCATGGCTGCCATAGAAACTTTCTTCAGCATAGTTCTGCAATAAAACTTCTTCTCGGTCAAAGCTAATTCTAGCAAATCCCAGAGGCTTCCCCCATACTTTGTCCAAACCCTGTACTCCTGGTGAACATTCAAACTTGCTGGCTGTTCATCCCCCAAAGAAATATATTTATACAGTTTTAACATATGGAGGGTTCCTGAAATAGGGCTACCCCCAAATCATCCATTTTAGATTGGGATTTTCTTTTTTTAAACCTTCCAGCCATTGGGATACCCCCATTTATGGAAACCTTCGTAGGTATTGATCCATAGCCGTTTTGATCCACCTTCGCGTGCCATCTCTCAGCCGCCCATCTTGGGTCGGCCGGGTCGACGTCCTCTGGGCTTCCTACGAGGACACCTTGGTGGGTATGCAGGAAGCTCGCTTTGGCTTTTGTCCAGAAATGGGGTATGAAATTCAAAAAACGCAAAACAGCCATTGAATTGATCAACCATGGGATTTTGGGTGAGCTTTCCCTGTTCAGGTGCGAAACCGATCTGTCAAGAAGCCCAGAGGAAAACAGCGTGGCGCTCAGCGTGGCTCAGCACCTTTAGTGCATCCCCAGCGACAAGGGTGAAAATGTTTCATTTGAACATCACCCAAGCATTTTGGCCACTGAGATGCCCTCCGACGGAAAACTCCCTGTGCAGAAATCCCGGTGTCCATTTTTGGGGATTTCTAGAGATTCGACCAAATTTTATCGGATATACCCAAAGAAAAACTCAAATGGGATTGGCCGCTGATTGGCCTTGTTCATCAACGACACAGATAATATAAAGTATTGTAAAGTCAATCATGGCGTGCAACAGTAAGTAGCATTACCTTGTTCACCTATTATATGCCAAATGAGTTATAAACCATGGCTTACCCCCAAATTCATTGAATGTGGTTCATTGTTGAACAACATTGTTGAAATGACATGGAAATGTTGGACTTGTTGAATGAGTAAGTGCCACTTTGGATTTCATGAATGGGGCCCAGAATGGCACATCTTCCCATTGCACAAAAACGCGCTCACGTTCAGGAGCCACCGCGTGTGGACAATGACCTCGGAAGTGAATCTGGGTATGGATCAAATCATGCGGTTCGATCAGGAAAAAAAATGGAGGTGATTCGACATCAAACATACCCTGCCTGCGGTTCCGGAATAGAAAAGGCCTACCTTGTCACTACCCATCCACCCCAGCCGCGTTCTTGGTGACTTGGTGACTTGGGCCCCAGAAATTAAACATCTTCCCCCATGGCTTCGCTGCACCCACTCTGCCAGCAAAGGGGCTTGCTCATGGAAGGAAGGTCCGCCTGGCAGAAGATGAAGCGGTTGACCAGCAAGAATGAGCCAAGCTCCAGCAACTGTGCAGAAGAAAACAAAAAATCAGGATAGGTCACCATCTAGGTCGAATCCAACATGAGGTATCCCAGAAATGCTGTACCTGTCACTTTTAACTTTCGAGTATATGGCGGCACTGGCGCAGCATTCTGCAGAATTTCTGCGCTTGGTATAGGGGCTCAATGTATTCTGTTTTGGGTAGAAAGTCCCAAAAAATCCCCTTGAACGCTTCATCCAGATATATCCAGATATATCCAGATCATCTCAGCTCTTAGATCACTCCCCCAAGCATCGATCAACAACTGAACCAACCATGGGGTCCGGCGCCTGCGCAGTTTTCAGCAATGGACCTGACTACCACCAGGCCGGCTGTTCAAGGGAAGGCTCACATCTTCAGATAGATCGAGGTCCAAATCCTGGTTTCTACACCAGAATTTAGCGGGTAGTTATGGATCTTAACCCACCAATATGTAAAATCACAAGTTTTGACCCACCAATAGTGAGTTCACTACCCCATTCATCAAGCCCCCTGCGCAGTTGAAACAAACACCCAGCGCTACCCATTCGACCCCAATCTCTTTAGACCCTTTTTGTATCAATGGAGTGGTCGAAGGGAAAATCTACTGGTAGGCAGTATTCTATCATCCAGATGTACGGGCTTCCTATACAAAAAAAACTGAAAACAAGTTCTTGGAAAGAAAGTAATCCATAGCTGACTTCCCAATCACAGGCTCTCACCTGCCGAGTTGGCGATGGAATCCAGCAAGCATCCATAGTCCATACCTGCTACCGAAAGGGCGAGGTTCAAGTCAGAAGCACATGGAATCACAGATGCAAACATTCTCCGAGTTCATGGCTTCTCGCAATCTTTTTCACACCATTTGTGATATGACCCATGTTGCAATCAACCAACTATCATTTGTTTGAACTATATCTCTGATCTTTGGCATTTAAAACCCATGTTTGATGAATAACTCCCGATTTTTTGTTGAAAATCACCCTTTTGAGTCCGGTGACCCAAAGACGTTCAAACCCAACACGCCCGCAACGCCAAACGCAACGCACGCCTCGTTTGCGGCCAATGAGCCAAACAGCCTGCAACTGGCAACTTACCCATTATTTGGAGGCTATTTCAAATCACCCAAAGGTAGGGATATACCCTATCAACTATTACTATATCGTGTTCTTATTGGATTTATTGGGTATATCCCTGCTTGAGTATATTATTGGCTTTGGTATTGGGTTGATACCCCTATTGCGGACCCCAATTGGAGATGCTTTTCTCTGAAAATAGGGTAGTTTAAACCCGCTGGTTAGTCGTCATTTTCCAAATATCTTCCCAGTTCAACATTGCCATGAATTTGGGGGTATACCCCATTTTCCCGCAAATGCATACAAGTTCTGCATCCAATTTCTCTGTTGCATGCTGGCTTCATGTCGATGCCTTCCCGTCCCGGAAAAATCAGCACCTCTTCAAATTGTTCCATGCCGATGCGTCGACCCCCTCGCGGACACACCTCACCATGAGCTGGGCAAATGTTGCCCCAGCTCACCAAGCAAGAGTAAGCGCACCCCACCAGAAACCCGGCTCCATCTGCGGGGATTGGGTTTTTAGATATTTTTAGAGGGGGATGAGATATTGTCTGTGTGTGTGTGCTAGTCTCTACCCTTTCTGCATCCCTGTGTATGTCAATTGCACTGTTTCACGGATCTACATGTATATAAAGCTTCTGTGGAAACGTGCAGCAGACTCAATCAAAAACACTATACCCCAGTCACATAGAAATCAGAAAATCTGAATTCACCCCAGTTACGACAACCAAAACTAGTGGGTTTCTCCTATGTGTTGCCAAATAATCTGGGAAGTTATGACGTTGAAAGCCTCAAATCCAGCTGGATCATGCTGGCTCGATGGCCTTGGCGAAGATCAAATCCGCATCAGCTGCGCTGAACCTCACGATGACCCCGCGTCATGTCACTGGAATGAACCAAGACATCTCTGCAGTGTGCTACAGCGGGCTTGATGCTTCACACTTGGCTTCAAGAACCCTCTTTTCAAAGTGGAAAGCAACCAGAAACCAGTGGGAGACTTTGAAAACTTGAGACAGATCTTTACCTGTCCAAAAGCTACCTGGAAACAAAAACCACAAGAAAAAGCAAGGAAAGTTCTACAACTCAGCCTTCTCCAAATCAGCAACCCCCCAGAAGCCTTCGATCCAACAATCCACAATCCTGGCAGCGGCTCACCGTTCTCACCATGAACTCACTAATCAACCAGAGTTGTTGAAACAACCTCTACCAATGATGCCAAAAAATCATTTTAAAAAAACATGAAATCACTGATCAACGTGTCGTTTTTTGAAACTGCCCCTCCAGTTTCGCAGCACTTTTGTTTCCATGAAATGGTCGGATCTCCTTGCAGAGCTTCGAGAACGCTTTGCCATCCATGCCACTGCGGGGACCACAAAAGGCCTGGGGGAAAAAAACCGCCGCGGCGTCCGTTGGGAACTTCGACAGAAAGAAAAAGCGGAAGATTCAGCCATGCAAATGTGGATATAAAATGATAACAGATAAGAATTGAGGTTGAACCTTAGACAATACCAACGAACAATCGGATTCACCAGCAAATATGTGTATTTAATCGTGGAAAAATGGAGATCCACCAAGAACTAATGAGGATATAAACAGGTATAACTAATGAATATATATATATATATATGGAACCCGAAAAGTAACACTGACCTACACATTGGGGTACCAGTTTAGACTCACAAATGACCATCGGCATTTTGTTCGGGCCTTGAACCATCCAACTGTGGATGTCAGTCGATTTCTTTGTTGGGACCCTGGCTATTTCCATTGACCCCGACAGATTGGGAGTTTCACAGCCCATGCTCGGGATCCATTTTTTGAGATCCCTCTTGAGGATCACAACACTTGCTTCTGAAGTTCATGAAAACCTCCTGGGATCATTGATCCATTGATCTTTCAAAATCTTGCAGATCAGGCCACGTACCCAGCCTGAAAAACCTCCTGGTAGGAGCTCGTGCCGTCCTGCCAGGGGGCCAGGGGGTCAGGGTCTGCCACGTGGATACCAAGTCTTGGATCTTGGCGTCCGGGTTGTTGAAGCATTTCATGGCGAATATCATCCATTATGATCCCATATGGACGAAGACCAGACAATTATGCCTTCACCTGGCCTGTGGCATTATGGCACTACTGAAGCTGGTTTCATGAGAACGGCTAGACGTGAGACCCACTTTTTGTATCCTGATCGTAGGTAACGTTACAAGTGCCAAGAAAGACAGCAGTTGCACCCGCTCGGAGTGTGTCTTGCGAGAGAAACTGCTGGTCCCTTCACAGCTCTGCAGAGTTTCTCCATGCTGCATGGTATTATGGTGATTTAATGGTGATTTAATGGCGATTTAATGGGATATTAAGGGGATATACCCTCTGGAATTTCCAGTCTATGAAATCACCCCATAGAATCAGCGTAAGTTGCGAGGCCGTCACAGAACCTGCTTGAAGGACGGCGAGGCCACCACCGCCTGTGCAGCAGAAGCCAAGATCCTGACTGTGCAGGAACTGGGCATACCCTCTGGTCAGTATAGCTATGGAAAATGGACCATTTACAAATGATTTATCCTTACCCTCTGGTAGACTAACATAGCTATGGAAAATCACCATCTTTAATAGGTAAATCAACTATAAATGGGCCATGTTGAATAGCTATGTTAAATTACCAGAGGGTATTAAGGATTAAGTTTTTCCGTGGCTATGTTGGTTTACTAAAGGGTATCTCTTTGTCTTTGTCGCATGTACAAAGAATCATTGTCTTGGAAGTGTTGGCATGGCACTCACCAAAAAACCAAGTTAAACCACCATTCCAGCTTCTGGTTGCGTCGCAAAATCCAAAAAACATCAAAATTCATGGAATCCATTGGTCAAGAACTTCATTGAAATTCCATGGTTCATCTCATTAAAACGCATCATTATAAATCCCATTAAAAATGTCGATCGTGAGACTCGTGACACGTGTCTCCTCGGCCCAGTGCTGCGTGCTGAGGCAGGACCTGGAGCGGCGGATGGAAGAACTATTGCTGTAGAAGTTGGCTAAGTAATACAAAAACATAACATGATATAGTTGAGATATAATTATACTTATATATATATATACACACACTATATACATACATGCTACATATATATATATATATATATACTGACTGTGTATATATATACACATAATTATACGTATGGATCATAACAGACCCTATAGTGACTTCCCAAGATTGGCGGATCACGGGCCAAACGCTGGTCATGGATTGAATTTGCATGTTCGTCAATCCAACAATGGGACTACCGTTCGTCAATCCAACATGGCATTTCTAGGGGCAGATTTCCCATGGCACCGGTGGGTACTGCAGTCCCAGGAATGAAGCCAGGAATGTCGCCGCCCGGTTCCCCTTTGGCGAAGCAATCTTTGGAAATGCCACAACTTACCAACGTCGGAAAATCCAACTGGCAAGGATACGTTCCTTGTATCTCCTCATATCTTCTGTTCATATGTCTCCATAAACATGACCTTTCAGGGAGACAACGGCCAGCATTTCACAAGCATTCTAACATATTCTAACCATTTCAAGATAATAGTTTCAACCACCCGAAAATCAACAAATGCTGAACATATTACAAACCATCACAGAGCCTACCCAGTGCCATCGTCGCCATGTGACCCCCTGACGACGTGGAAACTGTGGATCCTTTGCGTTGCACCAAGGGACCTGACTGCGACGTGTTCAACGGGTTTTCCCCAGTGTTGCCCATCAAAACCTGTCCAACTGTTGATATGTGTTTGAAGAAGCTTTCTTTTCTATTCCCTATTGCTCCCACATCTAGTAGGGTTCTGGGTCTGAAAGTCCCAACCCATACCATGTTCCATCAGTCCTTCAAAACCTGTTCCAGATCGACCAGTCCGCCTGGTTTCTCATAGAGTCGCAGGTTCATCGTCTGCCGGGCCGCGACCCACAACCGAAAATCCCACCACCTAGTGACCTGGTGACTGAAAATCCATAGGATCGGCTGCCAACTCTGAACTGGCTTGTAACAACCAACATCTCATGGCTTCAAAAAATGCCGTTGCAAAACCTCACCGAATTGAAACAGAAACTCAAAAAACCAGCCCCATCGTTGAAGGAATTTCCCCTTTTTGTTGCCTTGGTGGCCGCTTGTGGTGGTTGGTATAGGTATAAGTCCAAAATGGGCACCGGGGCCATGTGAGTCTGTTCCCGATTCAAACTGGCCATATCTGTGGCAGTAAGTTCCCCATTCGAAGGGACAAACCCATATGATCTTGTTGTTGATAAATCCCATCATATCCAAAATCTGAAGATATTCCATCAAAGAAATATATATACCATCCAAACATATCCCAATTTCCCATTCAAATCTCCCCATCTCTCCCCATCTCACCCCAACACTCCCCATCTCCCCCCACCCCCCCCCATCCCCCCCCATCCCCCCCCATCTC
>Ga0126342_10004411_pt1 | contig 23988 bp, 18 predicted proteins | sample Cyp1metagenome_FD_92528 | JGI IMG/M metagenome (GOLD analysis project Ga0126342, IMG submission 92528) | Coral microbial communities from Lord Howe Island, Old Settlement Bay, Australia - Cyphastrea 1 metagenome | ecosystem: Host-associated > Invertebrates > Cnidaria > Coral ...
ACCTTGGGCCGCCCTTGCGCGAAACTTGCGCGATGCAGGTTTTAGACCATGGGAAAAATGCGAGAATAGGTCCTTTACTAAAAACCTTTCTGGGGTTTTTGGACGGCTCCCATATATATATATTGACATATGTATATTGACCTATGTATATTGACGTATGTATATATTGACATATGTATATTGACCTATGTATATTGAATTAGATTGACATATGTATATTGACATATGTATATTGACATAAATAAGTATTTTGTGTATATGCATATGTATGTGTATGTGAATATGTATCTGTAGATTATTGTGCATGTGTACTGTATACATGGGATTGGATTGATTTATAAACCAATGAATCACTGCGGCGGTCCTCTCGGAATCGAATTGGAGGGTCAACTCTGATGACTGGGATTAACCCGCCAAGAAATTGTGGTTTGAGTGGATTGTAGCGGACTTCATGATAAACAATTTGGTTCTCAACGAAGCCACAAATCAGCCCTTTGACGGACATCATGGCTTATCTGACAATTTAGGGGAGACTTGCTAACTTTCAAGGTTGATCATGACTTTCTCTTTTTGAAATTGCATTTTCTTAGGTACCTCCTATTTTCAGGCAGAGGTAGATACGGTTTTGATTTCCAGTGAATGAGATTCATGAAACATATATACATATATATATATGGTATATTGTGTACCTCCAATATATGGCCATGTCTATGGAGAAAATGTTGATAATCCATTGGGGTCAAGCGTGCCCATGGGTGCCCTATTCTTCAAACAAACCATCGTAGATCATATTAGAATGGTTTTCGAAAATGTGATGCTTCGATTGGAATCGTTCCTGACAAACTGCAAACGGTTGACGGGGATGGATTAAGGGGGCGCTCCTGTCTTTGCGTTTGCAACCATGTTGGGGAGCTACCTAAGCACATTCCTAGACTCTTTCCTAAGCAAGGAAATTTATTACAATCTCAACTCCAAACTAAAATGACAGTATCCAATATAAGATCAATATATAATTCTATGGGATATCGCTGTGGTCAAATGAGTCTATCCCTCGCCTGGGGTCCCTTTTTCAACAAAGGTTATCGCTAGGTTATCGCTAAATTAGAACACCAGGATGATCAAGAAAGGAAGAGAAAAAGGACATGAAAAGGACAAATGAAACAAAAGGAAAACATGAAATATATGGAATTCAGAATGTCAGAATTGGATTCAAAAACAATTTTGTTTCACTTCAGAATTCAATTGCGTTTAGTTTTAAAAGGCAAGTAAAATGATGTTTTTATTTAATTCAGAATTCAATTGCATTTAGTCATTTAGTTTAGTTTAATTCTACTGCTTTGGGACCTGAGAGAAAAAAAACAAACTGCCTGCAGAAAGCAACGGTTCAATCACCTTGGACAACACATGACATGGCCACTGCAAGAAACGTGGGCGCTGCAGGGTGAATTTTCTTCATCAATTTTGCCCATCGCGTGAAGGTGCACAACAATATGTTCTTGGTTTACACCAAGTTCAATGCACTCTCATATGGTTACAAGTTATCGTTTTTTTGGGGGGGCCCTATCGCTTTACATGGTTTGGTGCACTTTCTGGACACAACTGGACCCTCCCTTTCTAAAGTAGTCTACGCTTATTTTGGGGCCCTATCGGTTTACATGGTTTGGTGCACTTTCTGGACACAACTGGACCCTCCCTTACTAAAGTAGTCCATGCTTATTTTGACCGTATCTTAACTGAATCTTCTTTATGGAGACTGATTTCATCATAAACTCCTCTCAAGTAAAATGAGTCTGGGATCTGGTTGGTTCCCAGGTCCGTTCTCACAACTGAACTTATGGATACTTATGGATTAAACAAATAATATGTCATACTTATCAAATAGGCTTATGGTTACTTAGATTATGAATAAGTTAAGTGAACCCCACAAGAGCCTGCTATAAGTTCCCGTTATCCCCGCAGAAACCACATCCCTACGGGAATGGAAGGGCCGCCCTGGGATCCGTGATGAGAAATCTCAAAGAAAACTGGAGTCGCTGCTCGGAGTCGCTGATCTTCTTTGGAATTTGATCGGACCCTAAAATGGAGAGATTCTGTACCATATGTATTATATATATATATAGAGATAGATATTACATATATATGATTATATATGATTATATATGATTATATATGTATAGTTATTTTTGGCAGAAATTGGGGGCATCTCCCCAAAAACTTTGCGCTAATTTCGAGAACAACCCCTATGGCAGTTTCGGCTATGCCCATTGTGCGGCTCCGCCTTGGGACCGTCGGGGCTCTTGGCACCCTGCACATCGCAGGACAGATCCAAATGACAAGTACAATAGATGAGTTAGTTCCATCTCAACCTCAGAATGTTGAAATGTTGAAATGATGAAATCTATGAAATCTGTTCTTTGGCCAACTATATCCTATATATTATAGGTTATTATAGGTCTATATTGAAGGACGCAATAGGTCTATATCAACCAATATAGGTTTAACCAATATTCGATTCGTTGAGGTGGAAGGGACAGTGCTCTCGGCACCGGGCACCTTCATCCCGGGAAGCCACAAGGATTGGTCACAGAATGTAGACTGGAATAGCTCTGCATCAGAACTTGGAACCCGGGGGGCAAACGGATGTTTAGTCACCCAAAATATGGCATCATAGGTTATACAGTAACATGTTTTTGCATTTGTTTAGCCCATACACAGATGGAATGAAAAGGGTTCCTGAATCGTCACTGCAGTGGATGCGGTGTCCTTCGAAACCTTGTCCATTGATGAGGCACATGACATATCTCAAGAGAAGGCTGGTACTTGATATGGTACCCGACTGATTTACCGCCCCTTGTACAGTATGGTTGCTACCTATATCATTTTTTTCTGTTGATGAAGTCGTTTTTTTGGTTGCTCATATGAAACACGAACCATCTTAGCGATGCTCTAAGGATGTTTTTCCCCAACTGATGCTGCTGAACCCTACAAAAATGGAGCTGGGCCAGGGCCCAAAGGTCCACAACACCCGACCGCGATTGTGAAGAGGGTACCAATTATCATGCGATAAGTAGACAATAAGACATATATTTGGATATAATACATATATATATATGTGTGTGTGTATGTATGCATGTATATATTAATATGCATCTATCCTTGCAAACTATCCTAAATACCAAACCAGAAACATGCCCGAACCGTTTGTGGTGACATCGTTCTGAGGTCGTGCTTTTGAGTTTTCCCAAATACATACATCCCCATATGTTATTTGTGAAATCACCACTGTCATCCCCTTCTTATTTGTCAAACTCTATTTTGGTGGGGATTACCGGGCTTATTACATCTACATACATGCATACATACATTACTTTACAGTTCATAACCATAGTTCAGTACATTTCACTACATTTTACAGTACTACATTTTGTTACACTACATTGTATAAGATAAACTGACATAACATTAACATAACACACATACCATACATATATACACACATTCCATTCCATTGCGCTGCATACGTTGCACTGCATTATATCACATAATCAATCATAATCACAGATTCTACAGTATGATTCGATGTAAAATATGTCCACAGCCTCCAACCAATTAGCAGAAAGAAAACCAACCCTTTCTACATCACGTTCCTTGGGAAATAATGGGTGCTCCATATCCATGATAATCTAACAAATGGTATTAGTTGTGTCCCAAAAGAAATGCAAAGAAAGGGATTAGTCAGCCGGATCCTATTCATAATAATTGCCAGGTGTCCCAGGTATGTGCATATATATATATATTATGATTAAAACCAATGTCTAGTTTCATGTATGTAATCCGCAATTAGTTGTTTACTTGTTATTGTGTATTATTTTTACTATAGATACATCTATATATATATATACACATAATATGAACTAATATTATACATATATAAATCGTATAAATATACAGTGTATATACATATATACACTACAATTTGCATAATTCTATGACTTGGGGTTTCCTCATCCCATGGCACATCACCACGCCACGCATCCCACGCAGCCAGCCACGCCTCATCCTCCGAGGACACAGGACTCTGCGCCCAAGGCGTCTTGGGCTCGTCAATCTTGCGCCTGCCCAATGGATGAGGATAGCTAGGGTGAAATCGTTGCCAATCGAATGGGTACCTTTGTTAAAACAAACATCTGCAAACAAAACCTTTGTTTGTTGAGAGATATCATATGATATCATGATATTTCCATATATTTCCTATGGCACAAGATGAACGGATTAAACTACCCATCCAATCATCCAGTCGGTTGACCCATTTCAATGGTCCAAAACAGGACACAAAAACGACCCGACCTCTCTGATCTGTCTCAAATCATAAATCAACAGCAATCTCACAAGATGGTTCTGAAGAACTTCACGATCATTCTGCCCAACACGGCCCCGACGTCACAGCACCTGGTGCCCCTCTCCTTGTCGTGTTCCGCGAGATTGGCCTCGCGGTGGCCATAGGGGGGCCGCTAGCCAGCTGGACTCACCAATGCGTTGGCCATATTATAATGTATTATAGTCATTCTAGTATTATACGTAGTTTTGCAGTAAGCCTGAAATGTGGTAAACCCATGTAAACCCAATTTATAATATATAATATATACACATATCACTATAATCATTATATAATCATTATATAATCATTCGGAAAATACTAGAATATCGTTTATACCACCTACAAGTGGTAGACCCAATGCCATAAACTATCCCCCAAAATCATCGTTTTCATGCGTGGTATTCCAACCATCCCCAAATGGTAGCTTTATGGCATTGGTGTGTGGCTTTTATCCATCGTCACCATCCAAGGGACCAAGGGAAAAGTTCCAGGATCGCTATGGGATGAATGTTCGCTGACGAGGATGTTGGAGAATTTTGGAGAAAGGGTGGAACACCACAGCTGAATTTGAACCTTTTTTTCCTGGGGCCATAGTCTGTGCCCAATTTTTCTCCATCAAACCATCTAATCTAGATGTAGGCTCATATCAGCCACGATCAGCTCATTGGTTGGTTGATTTCAGGGCTCACCGAATTAGCTAAAAACAGCTATGCATATATATATATATATAGTATGATATTTTAAGAGGAAAGTTCCCCAATCAAACAGCCCGCAGATAAACAAGAATCCAGAGCTAGGGTATCCCCAACTAGGATTGCAGTCTATAAAGTATGATGTCTATGGATATCTATGGTTCAACAAATGATATTCATGTACAAACAAGCACGATGTTTTATGCGATTTCTTTTAAGTACATTATAAAGGGTTTAAGATTCAGATTATTTGAAAAACATGCTCCCATTTGATATTCACATCATTACAAATCATGGATTGGGAATCACTCAACACCAACACCCAATCAAAGGTGTGATGCATCAGGCGCATTCAAGTGCAAGTACAATACAATGAATATAGTATCAGCGCGTCCAGTGGCTTGCCCAAATATATGCATCGACTGATTTTGATATTGTAATATTGCAAGAAATTATATGTTTCTCCTCTGGTTTGAAAGTATGATTCCCATGGATCTAGGTATCTTGTGAGAAGGTACTTGACATTGCTTGACCCCCAACAATGATGCCCCAAATGCACACAAGAGCAAGGTATGTTGATTAAAACATGCCTTGATCTATCGGCACCTTCTTTTCCGGAGTATTATTGGAATGATATGATTACATATATCATTATATATATCAGTTAAATAGTTTGATTCAGAGGGTGAAGTTAAATCTGCCTTCTCAGGAGATATTTGATCATTCTGGATCCAGAGGCACAAACATATCAGATTCACCCAACCACATGAGCCAGGTGACCTCCAGATATAAGGCCCCTGTTCGGGGCGACATTTCAGGGAATATGCCAACAAAAATATGGCCAAGAATTATGTAGCTCCATTTTAGGGTTCTGAAATTCCCACAGATCACCCATACTCCCAACCGTTCACCAAGCGAACAGGGCGTAAACTTAATCCACCATGTTTAGCTTGGTGAAATCACTATGTTCATCCATTTTTCCTATTTCAATCACCAGTTTCCTATGGTTTTCCTAGGGGTTTTCCTAAGGTTTTCGTTTGGGCGCCGGGGATGTTCAACCCAGCCTCGTCCCAGCTGACACCATGGGCAGTTTCTGAGGCGTGGCTCCCGTCCAACGGCCTCCCAAGGATCCCGAGGCAGGGTTTCAACCATACATAAATGGTGGGTTTCCATAGTCATAGTACCCTCTGGTAAACTAACATAACTATGGAAAACCACCATTTTTAATAAGAAAACTCACTATAAATGGCCATTTTCAATAGCTATGTTAGTTTACCAGAGGGTACCCTCATTTATGGATGGTTTTTGTTATGGAAAATCCGAAACAAACATGGATGATGACTGGAGGTACCATTTATGGAAATCACCATTTAGAGATATCACTGGGATGGAATGGGGTAAGAATGGAACACCCTAAAACAAACTGGTGATTTTAACATCTGGTAATCTAACACTTTGCCATGGGAAAGCCACCATTTCTCAGGCTTAAATATCTATAAGTATCTTGAATCATCTAGAAATGGGTCATTTTCCATGTTAAATTATTTAAATTACTAGAGCTTACAAATGAACCAAAACTCGTCAGGTTGTGGTTCTTCAGATCGGGGACCGCCCAAGAACGCGGGTGGGTTTGCTGCTTCTGAACATCGATACCTGGCTTTCTTTGGCCCCAGCGCATTAATGTCCAACTGGTTGAAATACAGACCAAAGGCACCATATTTCACCCATAATTACCAACTACGGGTAGGTCACGTGTATTTCAAAGTATCCAACGTGTATATAGCACCAAGAAGAATCTGTGCATAGTATATGGATGTATATAGATGATAAAGACCCATTTGGCCGACTTCCATATCTCGTGATATTCCGATCATACAGCTAGAATTCCCTCTTGTTGTTGGTTGAACCCCCATTTTCGTGAAAGTTTGGTCTCACAAAAACCAGGGTCCCCAGGTTGCCATTCGTGATATAATTATTGTGTTGGCTATATATCCCGTTGTATTCCCATGAACATGCCATTGAATCCCCATGTTTTATTGTTAAATCCAGAGAAATCGTGTAAATTCATGTAATTCACCATTGATTCCCATGTTTGCCCGTTTCCACGCAACCACCTCTTCTTGCCACGCAGCGCCGAGGCTTTCTGCGGTGCTGCATCTGCAGTGGAGCAGTGGCTGCTTTTGAGGCAGCAAGAAAAATAAGACATGGAGGTTGGGTGAGTTTAAAGGCAAAAAAATGGCGATTTCAACTGAAAAAAAATGGGATGGGATTTTAATCAAGCAAGAACGGGAGATTAAGGAAAGAAATGATGATGATGCAAGCATCGAAGATGGTGATATAATAGGAAATTGAGTATAAACAAAAGGGACTTCTAAAACTGAAAATTGCAGATCTCACCAAGCAACAATTGTGGATTTTCCATTGGGTTTGTGTCGAAATGGACACCACTCAAATGTATTGCAACTTTACTGAGAAAATGATCTCCTCAAGCATCATAGGGAGTTCTCCAGTACTCTATGTTGAGGCAACCCCGTATAGCCAGTTGGGGATTTATTTTCCTATGTCTCAATCTACTGCCAGGGTCAAAATTTCAGTTTGACATATCCACCTGGATAAAACGTGCAACAACAGAAACAGTGTGAATCCACGGCTGCTGTGCCCGCAATCTGACCACCACTGTACCACATGCCTCATTTGTTATCCCAATTATATTCCCTTAAAAATCCCAATAATTCCATATCATCCTTATTGGGATGTCTTTTTTTAAATCCCTGTAGATTCCAGCTCTATTATCATCCCAATGATTATCCCTAGAAAACCCTATACCCTCTGGTAATTTAACATAACTATGGAAAATCACCATTTTTAATGGGAAAATCCACTATTTCTATGGTCATTTTCAATAGCTATTTTGACATAACCAGAGGGTAATTCCCTATCAGCATGGCATCACCAACATCCCGCCTCCATTGGACTTCAACGCTGCAGATCCAGCATCGCCATTCGGGGAGGAACCCGCCATGACTTTCGACAGAGAAATGGGTCACCAAAGGACCTAACCTAGACGCTGGTTGGAATATGGGTATGGGTAAAAATTAGGTACCCCAAAATTATGGATGGTTAGTACTAAACTAGACTAACATCTATGGTCCCTTAGGTCTTCCATTTTGACCCACATCCATATTGCTTATCAACTCATGAGTAGAAATAGTTACAAGTTACAAGGTACCTTCTCGACTCATCAACTCTTTTATAAAATCGTAGGGAAACAACATCGCAAAATGATCCACTGTACTTGAAGCGCACCAGTAGTTAGCAACCTTGTGCTTTATCCTTCTTTTGGGCGGCCAACTAATCAAGCATTTTACCACTATATTATAGAACAATGAACAATATACATAATATATATATATATATGATGCATAATTATATATATATATATATCCCGAAAAAATATAGAAAAGAAACTCATGATCGATAATTCAGTGGGGAGAGAGACCCGTCCATCTTTTGGTCACCCTTACACATAGACAACATAGATATACAATGATATACATCACATATGCTGAGGTCAGGCAGCATAAAGCAGATGCCAATTTCAGCTACCCACACATGCAACATCCAAAGTAGATCACATGCGTCCTGCGTCATTGCAAGATGTTTTTTCCGCTAAAATCTTGAAACATCGCAGCGTCGGACCATGTCGCCTGGGAAGACTACAAAGCTGGTGATGTATTGTCCGAAATACCCTCTGGTAATTTAACATATCTATTGAAAATGGCCATTTATAGTGGATTTTCCCATTGAAAATGGTGATTTTCCATAGCTATGTTAGTTTACCAGAGGGTACCTGCCATAAGTCAGTTGTAACCCCTATGAAATGATTTTCCAAGTGCCTCATGTACTCGAAAATCAACCATGAACCAAGGTCCATCAAGGGATGAGAACGGCGGTTACCCTTCAAAAAATAAGGCCCTATCACGGTTATCTAACTATCCCTGTTGTTTTTAGTTGGCTAAGTTGCTTAAGTTCTCATCATGGTTATCTCTAACCATTTCAAGCCGAAGTTGTCAAACAAAGTTCCCGGTTAGCCTCGTATCAACCAAAGCAAACTAAACAGCGCTATGTTGTTTTCAGATTGGGTCATTGGGTCAGCATGTTTGTAAGTGCAATTCTAATTTGATATCTATCTATCTATCTATGTAATCTAATTAAAATCCGATCAAATCTAGTCTAATCTAATCTAATTCTTCAATTTGTCTATTGATCGATATGTATCGATATGTGTGTTTACTTGTCTATTTATGTATAATATGTATACATAATTATACATAGTTTCATCGAAATCTACCTACATATATCTGAATCTTTACGTGTATACATTTTGCTGTATCTATCCTATTTATATCTATATCTATCTATATCAATCCATGTCTATCCATGTATATCTATTTAGCTATCTATATCTATCAACGTCTGTTTGTATAAGTCTTTATCAGCCACATTTATCTAAATCTAACTCTATCTATATCAGTCTATATCAGTCTATATCTATATATCTATATATCTATATATCTATATATCTATATACCTATATGTCTATATATCTATATATATATATATTATTATATATATACATATCTAAATCTATATATCTATATATATAATTATATAATATAATATATAGATATAATCCTATATCTCGTTGGTATTTCCCATGGTCCCAGGACCAAAGGTTTTTCACCACCAGCCAACGTTAGATCAAACCTGCAGTCTCCTTTTCCGCATCAAAGCATGTGGATCTCCGTGGCAAGTTCAACTGGAAATTTATTGGTTTGTTAATAATAATGTACCATATTTATTAATTTTTATTATGTACCAATAATAATGTACCAAATTATTATTATCCTTATTTGGGTGTGTCTGAAAATGTCGTGTACCCCTTTTTACCCAATGGTTTTGCTGATCATTATCCCGTTTTTAAATGGCTATTTGTTTGGGAATATACCCTATTTTCAGACGAACCCATTTGGTGTATGTTGCTCCACTTAGCATATGAAACAAGTGAACATGATATAAATTGAAGAACTTGAATCCTGAAGTGTTCTCATGGTTTTTGATCTTTGGGGTCCCCCAAGTCTGAAGAATCACAAATGATCTACAGTGCCTTGCCCCTTCGCCCTGCTATGTTGTGCCCCCCCATTTATCAGTGGTCGATTAACAGGCAAACAACCTGTTCATCATTGTAGATCATTCATGCTGTTCAACTGGGCTAAAAACCTGGCCCTTCGATTCACCACAGCAAACCCGTGCTGGCGTGGCCAGCACAGTGCAATAGAGTCTGAAACAAGTTGATATGAGGCCTCTGAAGTGACCTGTTAGCCTGTAAAGTCTACGCACATGGAAAGTAAGACCTTTCCTCATCCTTTCATCTTCAGACCTCAGACCATCTTGCTTCCAGCGCAGTCCGGAGGCTATCCAAGGTTCTCCAGGACTAGGCCGGGGACATTTTCGCGTCAAACAGGTGAGACGTATAGGTCATTAGCCGCTCCACCAGGCCCAGGGCTGGCGAGATGAAGTTGCCCAAGTAGATGGGTGCCATGGCAGATGTCGTCTTTCTCAGGCATCAAATGACCCACGGATGAAATACTTTGATGTAATTATCTAAGTTGAAATGAAGGACTTCGAAAGAGGTGGCCATACCATCCGCTTTAAAATTATAATTTGTCCATATAAAATGCATCCATTCTGCACTTCAGCTTTGTGTGTCCAAGAAACTGGCGTATTGCCAATGCAAAATTTCAAGGGTGTACTCTCCGTGATCAAAAATGGAAATGGGATTTACCATCTTCAATAACAATATCTGGGTGGACAATGCGCCAGAAATATGGTCATTTTGGGAACCTACTAACCACAGTCTACGGTGAGGTCACAGTGATGTCACCAAAAAAACTGCCCAGTCGTCCAAACCATCAACCTTTGGGGGCAAACTTTCGGGAAACAAACCGTATTACAGTCAGATTGCTCCGTTCCCGGTGATAAGCTGGTTTATGTATATTATATATATATATATATATTTATTTATGTATGTATTTATTTATTTATGTATTTATAAATTTTATAAACCCATCAATAGATTTAACCATAGGTAAGCTATGTTAAGCTACTTGTTGTCATAAACAAACTTAGCTATTGTTTGGGGGAGCCACCTTGTATATCTGGTTTCCTGTCGTCCACATTTCGTCGATGTTTTTTGGGCGTGCTCCTGTCATTTTTTGACCGCTCCGTCAGTATCATGAAATATCCTAATTCTGAATAGTCATAAGGCCCACTTGCAAACCCTTACAAACTTAAATCGGACCATCCTAGTAGTTTGGGAAGATGGTAACAAGCCTTAAAGAAATCAAATATATAAACCTTTAGCCTTTAGACCTACATAAATAATATTATATATATATATATATTATATTTAAAATGTTATATATATATATATTATATCATAAATATAAATATATATATATGTTATAATTATACATATATATTATCATATATATTTAATTATATATATATATGTAATTATATATATGTGATTATATATATAGTGGCTTTCCTCATTAACTAGCACTTTTGGGCCTCAGTGGGCCAGTGATGTCGTGACAATTCTCCAAGTTTCCCAGAATATCAAGAAACAAAAGTGAAGCCATATAGGAAGCAAACTAATCCAACTATTTACTTCAGCCATGGTTGGGGCCACATCACCGCCATCACCACACTCGACCAAGCTGGCTCGCCAGTCAAGGGTGCAACGCTTCTGCTACCGCTGTGCTACGTAACCACTCAGCGTTCTTCCTGAGCGGAGCAAGGGCCTCTAAGATTGGGGAAACCTGGCCGTGGCTGAGTCCATACAATATATTTTTTGAAATTGGGATGCATCATAGGGGGTCACAACCAACAAACTGCGAAAATGAAGCAAAAATCAAATGGTCTTCAGCTCAAATAAACTGCATGAGCCAATCAACTCTGTGCACCTACCCAAGGTTTATTACCCACTAGTGGATCTACTTATGGTCATTTTGGGAGACCAGCCCATTTGTGCAAAATTCAGATATCTGACCCATACATGAATGACATTGTTGACCAAAGTTGTTTCTTGTCCAACCGGAACCAACCTTCTTAGATGCCTCTTATCCTCTTTGCAAAAAAATGACTTCTGCTGCAGCTATGGCCCGAAATACCAGTGATTCTTGTCAGTAAGTCACCATTTGTGGAATGATAATCCCATTTATGTATCACCATTTATAAGCATTTATAGCCATTTCAAACTATTTATACACCCATTTATAACTACCATTTAAGTGGTACATTCAGCCTCAAAAACTCAAAACTCGCGGCCTCAATAGCCCGGGAGGAAGACCTGCAGGAGGAAAAATTGCTGGAAACTGGTGAAACAACAGTATTTATCATGGTTTAACCATGGGTTTTAACATGGTTTTAACCATGGGTTTAACCGTGGGTCTATACAACCATGTTCAACCCATCATTTGAAAAACAGGTTGTAAGATGTTATAAGTGGCATACGCCATGATTCTTGCCACTGCAAGCCACGGGTTGCTCATCGCTTCAATGTTCATTCTGAGACACATGATGAGGGGCAATCCAAGGGAGGGCACGAGTTTCTAAAGAAGACAGTTGAAACCAGCCATCCTCTGGTAATTTAACGTAGCTATGGAAAATCACCATTTTAAATGGGAAAACTCACTATAAATGGCCATTTTCAATAGCTATGTTAAATTAGCAGAGGGCAATTCATCGTTTCCAAAAATGGAGGACCTCCAAGTCACCATGGGTTAACCTATACTTCGCCCGCCTTTGGCCGTCGCTGAATTACCCCCAAAAAAAATACCGCGCAGCGTCACCTCGTAGTACGGCAATCCAGCCTTAGGACTTATACCCAGCCAGACTGGGAATAGAACGGTGACACAACAGCCAGGCAGAATATAGCAAAACAAGGCAGAATATAGCAAAACACGCCAAAATCCGTGACCTATGAAGAATGTGGTTTAAGCAGTTTAAGCTATACACGGAATCCACGGGATGCTTCGCTTCGTCCAGCCCGACCCAGGGACTAATTGGCCGCTTGTTAAGTCTCAAAATATGCATGGTGCTGTGAGGAACCAAAGATTCAAACCCCAAACATGATACGAGCACCATGTTCAACAGACTTTCTGAACACAAATCTGCTTAAACCATTTTCAAAGGCCAATACTTTGACGGTCAAATCACGGGTAAGAATTCCATATCTCATTCTACCTGTTTCAGATGCATATATAGATTGATCGATCGAAAGATCGAAAGATCGAAAGATGGAGAGTTAAGTAGGTAGGTAGGTAGATAGATAGATAGATAGACAGACAGACAGACAGATAGATAGATAGATAGGTAGATAGAACAATAGATAAAACAATATAGATAGAACGACAGATAGAAAGAACGATAGATAGAGATACAGACATAGAGACACATCGACACAGAGGCATAGATACACAGATATAAACATAAATAGACATAGATGCAAAATAGTATAGATCTACAAAAAAAACAACAGACAAAGAAAGGACAATAAATATCAGAGAAGAAAAGATAAGAATATATTGAGGATAGGTAAACAAAACATAGATACATGGATACAGATTCACAAATAGATAGACAGATAGACAGAAGGGCAGATAGACAGATAGACAAATAGACAGATAGACAATTTCCCAGACAAATAGGGAGATAGACAGACAAACAGACAAACAGACAAACAGACAAACAGACAGACAGACAGACAGACAGACAGATAGATAGATAGATAGATAAATAGATAGATAGATAGATAGATGGATAGATAGATAGATAGATCGATAGATAGATGGATAGATAGATAGATAGATAGATCGATAGATAGATAGATAGCTTTTTTGTATAATATATATATAGATAGATAGATAGATAGAGATAGAGATAGAGATAGAGATAGAGATAGAAAAACAGTTAGCGATAGAGAGAGGGAGAGGGAGACAGAGAGAAAGAGAGACAGAGACACAGAGGCACACAGGGACAAACGGACAGAGAGACAGAGAGACAACTGGGCAGGCAAGCAGGCAGGCAGGCAGGCAGACAAATGGACAAACACATAAATCAACTGATAGATATACATATAGATCGATCGATCGCTCGATGGATAGATAGATAGATAGATAGATAGATAGATAGATAGATAGATAGATATGCACATCAACGTACACATTTATTTATTAATAAGATTTAGTAATATTCTCGAGTGGCTTGCTTCGATGGCTCGTCCGTAGACTTTTCGCTGCCCAGCGGCGTTGTTTTGTTTCTTGTAATACTTCTGAACCTCGGGTATCGCAGCCACCATCTCCTGGCTCACGGTCTGATTTGGATGGCCAGGGCAATATTTTCTAAGGCCTAAAGGGAACATGCTTCAACAGCTAAGTTTTCAATCTGTTGAATCTTGAAATGCCTGTTTTCATAGAAATACAACTGAAGTTAAAGAGATAGCAGCTGGTTTATACTCCACTGATGAGTTGTTGAGCCACTAATGGAAAGTCAGTTGGGATCCTCATCCCGTGACTAAGGGAAAACAAAAAAATGTTTGAAACCACCAACAGGTAGAGGAATAATGAGGAATATAACCCCGTGAAAGTCATGGCTTCATCAGTTTTTCAGGGATCACATCTAGATTCAAATCTTTGGCTTTATGATTTACGAGTACCGAATATATGGATGTGCATCAGCATAGTATTTAAATCCTGAACTGGGATCTGCATGTTCAATGTCAATAATGCCGTGAACATCACCTAGTGAACCTGCCATTGCACCATCTCCACCAGAAACTGGAATCGTAGAGCCTCAACGCCACCTAGCAAATTTGTGATTATCTAGTTATATAATCCTTTCCCCTAGTATTAGACACCACCCTGCAAGCCAGGTCTTTTATTGGATCTATTCATGTTGAGGCCCAGTCATGGTGGTCTTAGTAATATTACTTAGCGAGATCGGTGGAACGGATTACGGTATTTTGTCTCACAAGTCACAAGCAACACTGGAAAAGAACTATTCCTAGTAATTTTTAGGCAATTCAATTAGTAATTGGGTACCTTTATATTCCAGCCCCCTTTTCGGTCTCAAGATGATCATAGACCTAAGGGATGCCCAAACGCACGCCGCACGGCCGGAGCCTTGTGCTTCAGGATGTTGGGATATCCCGACAACAACTTGGGACCCAGGCCTTCCTTCAGGGGGATGCGGGGAGCCCGTTTGCGCCAGGGATACAGGAGCAGTTGGAGCTGGGGATTTCATGGGATAGTAACGAGAATGTAATGGTACTGTATATATATATATATTTATTTATTTATTTATAAATCGTCATTGAAGTCCACTGTTTGGTCGCTTTTTTAAGGGGGATCCATGGGGATCATTTTACCATCCCAAATAGGGATCATGTCGGGTTAAACCCGGAGATCATATCAATGATCTATCTCAATAGAGATTGTTTCTTATCGGAACCCAGTAAAACTGTCGAAAACTAACCCATGTATGTATATATATGTATATATATATATGTGTGTGTGCAGGTCTTTTGACTACGGCACAAAATGATACAACATCATACAATGGAACTTGGGATCTGATTACCCACGTGAACCAAAACATGTTTATAAACTTCATTCATACTATCTATATATGTCTCTTTGGGGAGTCTCCTCTATTCTGAGCACTTGTATTATTTGTCATATGATGTCATATGTATTTACCTATATATATATATATACAGACATGGATCTTCCAGGTGTTCCTTCGTCCAGCCTCTAATCACAGAGGCAAAACTTATCATATTATCTCTGATTTTAGGAAACGCATCTGATTTCAAAAAAAAACATCTGTCACTTCTTGGTTTGCACCTCAAGTGAAAGGGATATTACACAAGCGGATTGGGGTCAAAACCTGAAGTGGTGCTAAATGTATCACGTATTGGGGAAAGTCCCAAACTTTGTCTGCAGAATTCACCAAAAAGACAGTCCCATCCAATAAGTATCATCATATTTATGTGTGTGTATATATATATGTTGACATATATATATATATATATATGTACATTCTGTATCAAAGACGTGAAAGCTGATTTCATGAAAATCTGGACTTTCACTGTGGCCGCGCGGAAACAGGGCATACATTAAGGCATCACAGGCCATGATTGCACCCGATCCCATCTCCGTGAAAACCCGTGATGGTTGAGGTGATGCTCCCACTCAAATCTCGGGCTTTTCCGGCCAACCATCTTAGATTGAAGGGTATAGACTATATAAATCTATATACAGTAATATATAGTAATATATAGACTCAGACAGAAACTGCCTCACAACAAGGGTGGTGTCATTGACCCCAACCATGATTTGTCTAACCAAGGAGAACATTTCACCTGTGAAGAGTACGTCAGTGACAGTTTCTGGCTGATTTTTGATAGAATAACATGTTCAGTGATTCAAAGGTAGTCCTCCAAAAAGAAACCATTGTTGTCAGGGTGACTGGTGAAGACATGGTAATCCCATTTATTGCCCAAGAATTGTGTTGTTGGTTCTGCACCGAAGTTTTGCTCGCATACATCCCGGTGATATTGTTCTCATAGGCCCATTTTAGTTTGTCTGAAAATAGGCTATAAGATGCTATAAGTTGTATAAGCCCTAAATCCACTTTTCTGTGAATCATCATTTCACCGAGTTTCCCCAAAATATTACCATTGCCATGGCCCCAAGATGGAGGATCATCTGTGTCAAGACGCCACGAAGCCGGAGCGTACCATGGACAGGAAAGCTGGGCCGCGAGGTGCATCAAGTCCCGAAGGTGGGTTGATTTCTTTCTGATACCATGGGTTTGACTGGGGTACCCTCTGGTTATTGAACGGTTTGCTATGGAGAATGCCCATCTTTGATAGGTAAATCAACTATAGAAATGGCTCATGTTCAATAGTTATGTTAAATTACCAAAGGGGCGCCCAATGAGGACAATCCATGACAATCCGCCAATTTTGCGACCTCTGAATAGGTTCCAGTCTTCCAGTCGTCTCTTTTATTCAAGGTAAGAACGGATCTGATTGGTTTTTGTCAACCCATCTGATAAACATATTAGTGATTGGGTATCATTCATCATTCCAAAGATGGTTGAACATAGATATCATGGAAACCAGCAATTGGTGGAATCGAAACAAACGGTTCCTGGTGAGGACAGAATGGGCCAGGGTTCCACCAAGCCTGTCTCAGTTGGTATGTGCTAGAGTCGGAGTTGGATGGACAACATAAACATATACAGTATGTATATCAATTTCTGCCAATGCATAGTTTGAACGGATGGAAAAAATCTGACCATCACATGGAATTTGATTCTCTTAATCGCCATGGTGGTTTTCCAACCAGTCCCTTCAAACCTCTGTGTCACCTCAAAAAATGAACCCAACAATGCAACCCAAAGACCGGGCCGTTGGGAGTCTGATCAGGCAATCATAGTATATATCTATGATTATTTATGTATATTAATGAGTATATAATATTTTACAGTGTATTAGCTAATTACAACAATTAAATTTCGGGTAAAAATCATTGATTTGTTGGCAAATCATCATGCAATGGAACATGACCAAATACATGATGTTCCCATTGAAATGTAGGTTTTCAATTGCCATGTTTCATTGCCAAAGGGTCAAACTTCCAATGTGGAAAGGTCCATACCTGTTTGAATCGTCTTTCAGCCAATAGGTGGCCCTGGAATCCAAGGAAATCAACTCAAAATCGACCACAGACTGCAATCGATGTTGACTCATCCGTGCAGGTGGTCCCAGTTGATTTATCTCCCGTGAATCATAGAATACAATAAAGATATGAGCATATCATGATATATCTATATATATATGTGTGTGTTACTGTATATATCTACCAGAAAACTTTGTTATTGGATTGTTATTGGAATTAGAATTCAAGTGAACTATGGGGCACCACCTGATTGCAGGCGGGTAGGTGGACACCGTTCGCTTCCCCATGGGAAGTCCCTGTTTTGGTCGAGGAAGAACACATCGCCCCGCATATATGCTAAATGACCCCACATGGGTCCCAAAAATGAACCGATCCAATACTATAACACTATAATTCAGTTTTTGTGTTGGTTTGCACCAAGTAGCCGACCTCCGGACTCCGACTGCAGCCAAGAAACCGAAAAACATCAAATCAGCCACCGAAAATCCCGCCTGCCAGGCTGGCCAGGTGATGTATGCCATGTGGAGGCGAAGGTGCCAACAGCTCATCAACACAGCAATGAAAATAACCAAATTTTGTCCTCTGATGTATGGATGGGATCATTGACATGACGGTAGCTGCTGGGTGAAAAAAATCATAACGATGGCGAAACTAAGTTGGCAATGTTTATTTGTTTTTTTGGCATGTGTTGTTTTTTTTTGGTCGTCCAGGTTCCCTTCCTTGGTTTTTGCAGCTAAAATATTTCATTTGCTGCATTTTGTAGCTAAAATCATTCGCACTGTTCATCAATTTTTCCACTGGTTTCAAGATTTGTTTCAATGGTTTTTATCGAGTTTTCCATCGTTTTCATTGTTTTGTCCATGATTTTCTTCAATTGTTCTATGTTTTTCTTCAATTTTTCCATGGTTTTCTTCAATTTTTCCATGGTTTTCTTCACTTGTTCTATGTTTTTGTTTTCGATTGTTCCATGGTTTTCTTCCATTTTTCAATTGTTTTTTTCATTATTTCTATATTTTTATCAATTTGTGCATTGTTTTCATTTTGTTCCAGAGTTTTCATTGATTTTTACATGGTTTTCATGTTTTCCGAAATTTTCATTTATTTTTGAAAATACACGATGTGCAAACTATAGATTGTAGATGTAAAAATGTATATGCATGACTAATCATGACTATATGTATATGTAGATCAGCGTATTTACACGTGTATTTTAAAAAATTATATATATATATATATGCAGGGTTTGGTTTAGGGTTTATATAGGGTTGGTTTCTTCTAGATTTGTTTAGGGTCTATTTAGGGTTGGTTTAAGGTCTCTTTAGGGTTGGTTTAGGGTCTGATCAGGGTTTGTTTGCGGTTGGATTAGGCGTTACTTAGGGATACAACATGTACATACAAATAACTACATTTATGTGGATGCATATCCATGCGCATGATTATCTATAATTTATTGTGGAGTGAAAATTGTGTATAAAAACAACCATAAATATGTCATACATATATGTGTGTACATATCTATAATAAGTATATACGTATGTGTATTTGTCTATAAGTATAAACATATATATATATGTATGTATGTATGTATGTATATGTGTGTAAATATATACGTATATATAAATAAATATATATATGTAAATGAATAAGTATTTATATGTATATATGTATATGTAATATATGTATACGTATATATATAATATATATATATATATATACATATATATATATTATATTATATACATATATATATATATACATATATAGTCGAATCAAACTAGTGTATTGAAAAGTGTGCAAGTTTGCATTGATAATTTAACCAATAAAAAAAAGGGAGAAGGGGATTGGGGGAAGGGCTGAAGAGGGGCACTAGCGTCTAGATTAGATGAGCTAGAGCGTCTTCCCCAGACAGCCAGACAGCTAACACACCTTTTATACTCGGCCAATAGCCAGTCGTTGCGGTGTCTACAGGATTACTCTATACCTCTCTTGAGCCTTGACAGCGTATGAAAATGTACTCAATACTCATGCTATATCCACATAGGATCCAAGCCAAAACAAAAACGCAGGCACAAATTCAAAGGCGATGAGTAGAGCACTACGCTTTGTCGTACCCAATTGAGAATAAGAGTTAGAGCCTGTAACTATACTACACGTTGGCTAATCAGCAAAAATGAGCGGAAGTCACGCAATGGTTTCTTTACAAAAACAACGAATCGAATGTTAGCGGATCGAATGCGACAAACCTGTCCTAAGGACATGTCGAAGTGAAAGCAGCGGATTCGCTAACTATTTTTCTCGACGATGGTGCGCGACGCTTGGTCGATCTTGGTAAAATGCTCTACCGGTGTGAAAAATTCGTCCTTCTAACGTTCGAATTGCAAGATTCAGAAATTGAGGTCAGATGGAAAACAATTGACCGAATCACAAAGTAAACGGATACAGCGGATCTCCAAAGTCGCTCATTCAAGCGGACAATAGACAAAATTCGGAGTTGGTAAAATTGATTCGTTGACTTCCGAACTAGTCTGATCTAGTCTGCTCGGCGGAAAATGTGTGAAGACAAAATGCATCAAAATGCGACATTATCTCTATCTACAAGAGTATATATCTACATTAATTGAAACTCAGACACAGTAGAGGCATTATCTCTATCTAAAAGAGTATATGCCATCTTGTGTAGAAATAAAAGCTCAGCTGTGGTATTATCTCTCGCTATCAAGGGTTGGTGTACTGTATATTCTGGCTTGGTTCAGGGTTGACTTGGGCTTTGAACATCATCTCGATGATAATGCAAACCTTTGAGATAGATAGATAGATAGATAGGTAGGTAGGTAGGTAGATAGATAGATAGATAAATAGGTAAAGAGATAAAGATACAGATGTAGATGCAGATGTTGATGTAGATCTAGATGTAGGTGTAGGTATAGGTATATAGATAAAGATGTAGATGTTGATGTAGATCTAGATGAAGACGTAGATATAGATATATAGAAATAGAGATATAGATGTAGATGTAGATGAAGACGTAGATATAGATATATAGAAATAGAGATAGATATAGATGTAGATGTTGATGTTCATGTAGATCTAGATGAAGACGTAGATATAAATAAATATATATATATAGATATAGGTTTAGATATAGATGTAGATGTTGATGTAGATCTAGATGTTGATATAGATATATAGATATAGAAATAGATATGGACAAAGATACAGATATAGATTAAAATAGACATAGAGAAATTTAAATAGATATATAGATAGATATTGACATAGATATAGACATAGATATAGACATCCATATAGACATAGATAGACATAGATAGACATAGATAGACATAGATAGACATAGATAGGTATAGATAGGTAGAGATAGATTTAGATTTAGATTTAGATAGATAGATAGACAGATAGATAGATTTTTAAAATAGATAGATAGAGATAGACATAGAGATAGAGATAAAGATAGATGGATGTGTGTCTAATGCACAACATGCACCTGGTGAACTTGCTTCACTGATAGATTGATCGATAGATGATAGATGAGCCATAGGAGCCAGGAGCCATAGAAGCCATAGAAGCCACAGAAGCCACCAGAAGCCACCAGGAGCCACGGAAGCCACAGAAGCCACCAGGAGCCACCAGGAGCCACCAGGAGCCACCAGGAGCCACCAGGAGCCACCCCACCAGGAGCCACCAGGAGCCAGGACCGTAGAAGCCACAGAAGCCACGAAGCCACCAGGAGCCAGGACCAAAAAAAAACAAGAATCAATGCCAAAAAAACACAACCCTCCTTTCATAACTGTGGTGGGGTGATCCTAGCCAAGGAAGACGAAGTGGCCCAGCAAGTCACGTAAACCCAGCCATCTTTTGCAGCGATTGGTTTGCACTACATTCTTGTGTGGAAATTGGCACGGCAAGTTTTTCATGTGCATCGAACAGGCACGGAAGCAAAGCTGTTGTTAATGACTTCGAGCAAGGAATAGTACTCCCTAAAAAGGACAAATCTGCATCACTCAGCTGGACGTGCTCAAACAAAAACCTGTCCCCTTGATTGCAAATGTGTGATCTACAGGGGACATCGTTTATTGGCGACATTGTTTACTGGTTCTTGGCACTATTGGGCACTTGTCAACTTGTTGGACACAGAAGGGCTGTTCTTGGAAACTTTACGATATTCTGCGTGAATACTTCAAAAAGAAGGCCACCAGCAGCTGCACCTGCACAGCAAGCAGACGCTGTGCAGGATATTGCCACCGACCAAAAATTAGACTTAGAGCTCCACATTTCAGCGTGAATCCGTCAAAAACCACGGCCTCTGCAATCACGAAGCCGTTGGTGCTTTTTTCCAAGGTCTTTTCGAAAATGTCGATCCTCAGAGCGTCAAGGCTGAAAGTTAAAACTGGCCGTATGTTTTTACATGTTTTAACAAAATCTTGTGCGTGAAGCATGAAAGCCCGTGCCTTTGCAAGACCCCGAAAACCGCCCTGGCAGCAAACTCTGCTGCGACACTCTAAGAAACATCCAGCGAAAGCGCAGTGAGTTCGAAATCTGGCTGCGGCCAAAGGCTTTAGTTGAGAAAATTAAGCACGGGACAAGAAGGATTTGTGCGTCGTTTCTTTTCTCATCACGCATATTTTCCTTGGCCTTATAGAGCTGGTTGTGAAGGCGGCACATTTGCGCATTTGATGCAGTTGTGCTTTCAACTAATTGTGTTCATTCAGCCTTATTGGCACTGTCTCCGGCATGCACACTCTCGTCAACCAACCGTGGTGAAGAAAAAGGAACCAAAGATCAGAAGAAGGGCTCTGGCGGAATGGCAGGAATTCAAGCTTGCATACCGCACTGGCTGGAGTTTGATGACCCAACAAGCGCGATAACATCCTGCTTTTAGAGTCCACCCATCGGAAACGTGAAACGTTGCCTCATCAGCACGCCTCGTGGCTTTAGTTTACTTTCCTGGTATTATGCGCACTAAAGGATACTACAAGTTTATTTTTCAACAAATGGTAGCCCATTAGAATCCGCTTCTGATTTCTTGTCCCGAGTCCCGACCTTTTAAGAGCCCATGGTAGATGCATTTCATTACATTGGACTTAGATGGTTGAACTTCGGTTGAATTTAAAACACAGAATTCAGACATATCGAACATGAACATGACTCTTCATTTGTTTTTTTTGCCTTGATAAATATATAATTGAAGGGGGCAATTGGGATGTTGACGTCATTCTGGTTTCTCAGATGATACATTTATTGAAATAATATGACGAATCGTGACTAATAATGAAATCACCTCCTTATAACCCAGCCATCCAGTCCATCGACCAAAAGCATTGCCAGCCAATATCAAATCTTGCTTAGCCAGCTTGTCAAAAAAAAGGCTGCGCGAAACATATATGGAAAGATCGGGTAATTATATGTTACTCTGTACACCAACTTCAGTGCCCCGTACGTCCATTTGAACCGGGTAGAACCCCCAACCCCCTCTGGAGTTGCGATGATTCATCAGAATCTCAAGATTAACTTGGATTCATATATAATCCAAGTTAGCCTTGAGATTCTGGTGAATCATCGCAAATATGTTTATGTGATGATAAAATGATGGATGCTAAACGATTAAGTTCAAATATATATAGACATATATACATAGAGTAAATAAAATATCACCAAAATCACCAAAATGTATGATCTTTGCCAGCGCATGCCTACACCCGCGTTTTGAGTAGAACCAACCGCAAGCTCTCACTTGCAATGTGTCTGAAACGTTTCTGACATTTTAACCCACTCCACCAACATTCTCAGCCTCTGGCTGGATCAGCCATATGCAGCCGTGAAAACAACAACAACAACAACAAACAACAACAACGACAACAACAACAACAAACAACAACAACGACAACAACAACAACAACAATCAAAATCAATAACAACAACAACAACGACAACAACAACAGCAACAACAACAGCAACAACAACAAACAACAACAACAACAACAGCAACAACAACAACACCAACAACCACAACCACAACAACTACAACTACAACAACAACAACAACAACAAGCAACAACAACGACAACAACAACAACAACAACAATCAAAA
>Ga0126342_10004412_pt1 | contig 23985 bp, 17 predicted proteins | sample Cyp1metagenome_FD_92528 | JGI IMG/M metagenome (GOLD analysis project Ga0126342, IMG submission 92528) | Coral microbial communities from Lord Howe Island, Old Settlement Bay, Australia - Cyphastrea 1 metagenome | ecosystem: Host-associated > Invertebrates > Cnidaria > Coral ...
AAAACATCATAGATCACAACCATAAAATACTGTAAATTACAGTGTAAAAAGGTAATTTTTGATTCAATCACCAAGTACACAATTGTAGAAAACCCACACCCGCCTCAAGGCGGTGTTCCCTTGATTTACCCATTAAACATGGAGATTTTCCTTAGTTATGTTAGTTTACCATAGGGTAATTAGTACATTTCCCCCCTAAGGTTTACCTAGAAATGAAGTCACTTGACTCGATGGAGGAATCCGTTTGACTTGGATCGTTTTCACAGCAAGTTTTCACAACGTGCGTTGTAAGTGCGATCTGGGGCCACAAAGTCCATCGGAAATCTACAGTCTTTAAAGGGCACAAACAAGTATCATAGGAAAATTCTATGCAAATCATGTCTCTATGATGTAATATATATATATAATGCACATAGTTGTATGCATATATATATATATATATGTGATCAGGGGCCAAAACTAGTGGTCACAAAGGCGGTCATTTTTGCAAAAACATAGACATAGTTGTGACATAGTTGTACATCATCAGACTTTTTGGACACTTTGGAAGACTCTTTTGTTTCAGACATGGGAAGATGACTGACTACAGCATTTTGACGCCCCGTCGTTTCATCGGATTTGGAACCATCGTTTCATTGGATCTCAAAGTTGTTCCTCCACCACCAAAGCCAGCCTGGGAAAGATCCGTGCAAGGCACGCCGCGGCAGAGTTTCTGTGAACTTAAGTGGCACCAATCATAGTGATATGTATATATATATATATACAAATATCGATATAGAATGATATAGATATAGACAAACAGAGATAGATGATTATATCTATAATTATCATAGATATGATGAGGATTTACCACCACGGTCTGGTCATTTTTCTGTTTAAACATTATGATGAACCACCAGATTGGTTCATATATATATAAATATATATATATGACTCATATATACACATTCATTATTGTCCGTAAGTATATTTGGGACAAAACCAAAGAAACAAAGAGGAACCTCCAGCCACACGGATAAAAGATTATAAAAGTGATGTGCAGCCCGGATCTTGGATCTTGATCCCAATCCTCAACTTGTTCATAAGTACATAGTACAAGGTGAGGCCCCCCTTGACGAAACCATAGAAACGTGGTGGTTTACCCAACAAAGGTGTGCTTGGTGAAGGTGTGGATGGGAATATCACTATAGTTATTATAATTGGTTTATAAACCAACATAAGTGGGGGGCCTCACTTTGTATGAGTTTTCAATGATTATCACTTTCTGACTCTAGTTCTACATGGAATGCCATCTTTGAGAGGAACTTTTTGGGCCCCGATTTGCGAACAAACATTCACACTGACTAGTTTGATGGGCATACATGCATGGTTATATATGGTTACATATGGTTACCAGATTTTATTTAACTATAATGAATGCACTACAATTGGAAAATATATGCACCGGTTGATCATCAGTCATAAAACTGGCTATTTGATTGGCTGACATGTCATCATTCACCAACCTGAACACAGGTCTTACAGCCATGAGGTCGCTAGAATTGATGCAGAAACAATCAGAAACCGGTTTTCTTGTCCATATCAAGCCAATTACCCTCTGGTAAACTACTAACATGGCGAACTGGAAAATCACAATCTTTAAGTTCGGTAAATCAACGAACTAAATTTCTAAATCGTCCATTTTCAATAGCTATGTAACAAATTACCAGAGGGTAATCCACATATAAGCCCTATAATCCATTATAATCCCATACATAAGTGGGGATATTCATGGATATTCCATATATGATCGGGGGTATAACATCCTATAAACCATTTACCAGAGGGTAGCCTCCAGCAAATTAAGATCGACCCAGACAGTGCTGGGAACTCATCTTCCAAGTCATGCCAGGGTCTATGGGGATGTTTGGGGGATGCTATTTGAACCACCTCTTGATTTGTAGTGTCACATTGTATTCTCATCAACCATGACATAGATTGTTATATTATGTTCTATTGATGTTATATGATGTTATATTGTTAGACATACTTACACCATATATATATATATATAAATCCATTATAAATCATAAATCCACTATAAATCCACTATAAACCCACTGCAAATCCACTATAAATCTATACAATATCACTTCTGGGAACCCGTCAAAATCTTCGTCTCCACCTCCCGACTCCAGCAATCTGCGCAATCTGCGATAAAACTCCGAGCCACAAGTCTTGCACCAAGCCGCCCTTCATGGCTTCCTCGGGAAGTAGCATCCAACGGACACTTCGCCATTTCAAGATTGCTAAACGCTGCTAAGTTGAATGGACGATAGATGGACAATTCGCACATTTCGCCAATCATTCGCACTATATTCAATAGACAAGTCGCAATTCATGAGCTGTGGTTTACTTTTGATATTTTAGTATAAAAACAAGGCATTTTCAAACCAGCCAGGTTTGATTGGTATGTATCATCCTAGAAGGGACGCAGGGACCTGGGTAGTTTAAACAAGTTTTTGCTGGTTCCATCGATATGTTCCGTTGCCTTTGTTGGCTATACATATTTTATATCCACCTTTTCACTGTGCGGAACCAACTTTAGCCTGGTATTATTTTTTCTTTTTTTCCTGGGTTTATCATTGTTTCTTGAGAAAGTCCCCTTGTTCGAACATCTCCCCGTGTTCTAACGCCTCCATGTTCGCCGTTTCAATATCAGCCGTTCCTGTCTGGCGTAGTCCACTCGGAATCATTCTAGCGCGGTGAATGAGAATAAACATGAACTTAGTGTATTCCCGACACATGACGCAAAACGCGCGTTCGGAACGCGCTTCCACGACGCAGAGCTACCTCATATGTCTACTTGCATTTCTTTGGCCTCGAAAAAAACAATTAGTACTTTATCGGAGCCCAATATCTATTATATGCTTTCCCCGGACGACATACAACAACTATATATGTCTATATACTTGCATTTCCTTTGCCTTATAAAAAACATTTCGTAGTTTTATTCTGTTATATAAGTTCCTATTTGCATTTCTCTCCCCGAAGCGAAAACAGATTGAATTTGTTGGGACATTGAATTTGGTTTGTATATTTTTCAGAGATTTAGGGCGCGGGCACCTCAGGCAGCCCTGGATCTTCATCGGAAGCCACATTGGGCAAATCAAAATCTGCCTGTAACCAATTTCCGTTCTGAACCTGTAGGCTTGTAGGGTGCCCCCCATGATTCCAGAACCAGACTTATTGGTATTTTAACCTGGACCCTAAAAGCAAATGAGTGTCTATTCCTCGGGATAGGACATAGATTTACTTTTTGCAAATAGATACGTATTATGTTGTGTCCTTTTGCTTTAATACAGACCTATAGATTGTTACTAAATTGTCGTTTCAAGGGACCTTATTGATATTTATTTTCATCACGAAAAAGCAAATGAGTTTGTTCTTCCTGGAGATAGAGGGGTGCTTGTATATAGACTATTTGCATAGCGGAACGGACATTGGTCAAATAGTACTGGGGTGCTCTCGGGAAACGATCATAACAAACATCCTGCTCACAAGTGTATCTCTGCCAACACGACTGCTCACGTTCCAGTGTGCAGGATGTTTGTTATGATCGTTTCGCGAGAGCATCCCAATACCCGGTGTGTCGTGTGACGCAGTCCTTGTTCATTATCAGTCTGCTTTTTGGTAGAGCAAAAAAAAGCACAAATAACTCCATCTTGACGTTTCTGCACACCTAAAGTATGGACTCCGCTCACGAGTGTATCTCTGCCAACACGATCTGCTCACGTTCCTTTGTGTGTGTGCAAACATGCTGAATCATGCTACTGTCCATGCGGAGTCCAGCACCAAAACGCACGTCATGGAACGCACCGCCAAAACGCACGGAACGCACAGCAACAAGACACTAAGAACATGAATAAACAATATATTTGAAACATTTTGAAACCACCTATGGGTTCTGTATGGTTATGGGTTCGTGTTGCATCACTATGGGATTCCCACTTTAAAATTGCTGTCCCCAGTTTGTCAAACATAGTCAAACCATCAAAGCAATATCTAGAACCAACAACGAGTTGAAGAAAAAACATACATCTTAGAATTATTCCCATGAAAATCATGAAAATGCTATTTTCAAATACATTCCCCATCTGAAAATTTCTGACAAAATAATTCCCCTTAAGTAGTGCATTTCCCATCCCATGACGGATCCATGGTGCTGCTATATATGGTGTGCCATGGATCCCATCAATATACCCCCTTCATGTTAGCATTACCAGCACCATGGATCCGTCATGGGCATGAAAATATCCTAAACCCAATGGTTAATGATCATTATCCCTATTAAATGGCTATAATTGGGAATATACCCTATTTTCAGACAAACCCATCTCATCCCGGCCCAGTCTCCAGCTTTGCCAAGATCTTACGGCAGCGATCGTGCACCGTTTCGGCCTCTCCCATCCGCTCCTGGCTGGGAAAAACGATGGAAAAACCCATGATCCATGGGACAAATCCATCAGAAATAGTGGGAATATGGAGGAATCTCATGGAGAGATGTGAAGTAATCATGAAAAATGTAGATCTTAATTGTATTTGACCAACTAAAGTACTAAAGTGTAGATTTAATCATAAAGAAGACAGGCGGTTTGACATGGTTTGACCAGTAGCGGATATGGGATTGATGTAGTTGGTCTAAACATGGGGTATACCACAGCGCATTCAAGTGGGAAACCGATTAGAAACTGTTGGATTTTGGGGGTCCTCAGTGCCAAATTGGACAAACGCCTCAATAAACCTGCAATGTAAATGTATATCTCTTATTCTCTCAAGGATGGGGTTCATTTTGAAAGCAATCGCACAGAACTTGAGAACAAAACCAACCTGACTCATCCAAGGGGAAGGCAGAAAGGCTTTAACCAGACAAAACATATCAAAAAACGGATTGAGCAACCAACATATAGATGTAAGCAGCAAAGATGTCAGATGCGGATTTTAATTTAGCCGATAGCAAACGACAAGGTGAGTGCAAACAACAAAACGGGGATATACTCAGCAACTTGGGATACCAGTGGGAAAAAAAATTACAATATACAGGGCCTTAACCCAAAATTTTGCTGTACAACCTTTGTTGGGTAGTTTATCATCTTGTGAATCTTGGCACACGAAATGCCCCAAACAATGCCCAAACCAAGCTTGAGGACTGACATTGAAGATATCTTTTAGTCCAGCGACATGTGAATCCACTTTGCGATCCATTTCGCAATCCCAACATCTTAATTAAACATAGCTGACATAGCTATTGAGCATGGCCCTTTTATAGATGATAAAACATGGCAGGTGATTTCCAAAAACGCACAAGATTTCCAGGTCACCTGCCTGAAATCTGGCACATAAACGCGCAAAACGCTCCTCCAGCTCCTGGTTTTTAGCCGAAGTTATGCATCCGGGGGGACATTTATGGAGAACAAATGAAGATAGGAATGGATAGGGATGGATCAATTGGAAAATGTCTGGTAAACCCAAGAAAAATTGCTTGTCATTGGAGCATCATCCCGGGATGGAAAAGTGATGAACCATATTTCTATCATTTTCTAACAATCAACCAGATTTCTGTGTAGGCAAAATGAGCTTCACAACATCAACATGAGTCAACATGAGTTTCATCTGTGGGTCACGTGCGTTTGAACTTTGGGACCATAGTCAAATGGCATGACGGGAGTGCACACAGCAGAGACGGTGAGTTGACATCGAGGATGGAAACCAATTCTCTGATACACCTGGCTAGGAAACCCCGCCAGAATGGCCCATACACTAGGATGAGGGGTTTGGCCACTGCTATGACATGCTATGACACTATGATCTCGGGACAAGATTACCAGAGTGGCTTCGTCTGTGAGTCTTCCACTTACAGAATCTCACCCTCCCCATATCCGGAACTGACACCCCATCATTGCGATTTTCATGGGAAAGAACAAGGTCCCACAGCGAGGGAAAAGAAAAGTGGTTGACTTCGCTGAAATCTCTGGGGACGATTTTGGGGGATTGTTCCACATATATCACCACTATCATTGCTGGTAACGTCGGCTGGTCAGGTCCCTTTATTCTCTACGATAGATGTGGCTTGTCTGAAAACATGGTATCTGCAGACGAAAACTTACTCATATGTGGGTTGTCTGAAAACAGGGTATCTTGCCATACAAGATATAATAAACCGAAATATATCTGCAGTATCCAAATTTTGGTTTAGCATAATCTTATATAATCTTCCCTCTTAAAATGGCCATGTCAGCGAGTCGAAAAAACAAAAAAAACAATTCCCCGAGTTGTAGCACCCCCTGTCGAAGTCGTTCAACTCGTTCAACTCGTTCGAGCTCCTGCCCCAGGACTTTTGAAGCTTCCAGCTTTCCTGACAGCTCATGCGCGAACTTCTCTGACCTGAGGCGCCAGTGAGGATCAATAGAGATACCATGGACGGTGTCACCAACAGAAACCATGTCATCTACAATATACGTTATATCTATCTGTAATCATGTAATGTATATATATATATCTCTCTTCATATAATATACATGCGTGAACTGAAACGTACAAGCTAAACACATGAACAAAGTTCAAAAAAGGGACACCTGACACCGATACCTTGATATGTCCCGTAAGTATGAGCAGTGTCTAAGATAGACATGGTGACAAGTCAAACGTATACTGTATACTTCTGAATTGTCAATCATTTAATTGTATGTAATCTTTTATATATGGTATCATTGTCTATACTTCTGAATTCTGAAGTGTATGTAACCCTTCTGAAGTGTATGCATATGTAACCTGTTAGAGGTTGGAAATTGGAAAAGTCATCAGTTATGAATCAACAGTACATGGTGAATCTTAGATACCTGACCACCATGTTTTTTTCCGCTGGTTAGTACATTTTACCACTGAGAGCAAAAGATTAGAGTAGTTTGTATCTAACCGTTAGGTTCACGGGTTGACCCAGAGACGGTGTTCTTGTGGGTCGAGGCTTCCTAAAATGCGACAGTACACCCAAACTGGTTGGTGGTTGAGCCACCCCTCTGAAAAATATGAAAGCCAGTTGGGATGATTATTCCCAATATATGGAAAAAAAAACATGTTCCAAACCACCAACCAGAAATCATCCGTTTTTCGTTGGAGTTGGAGTTTCCATGAAGTAAACCAGCCAGCTATTGGGGTACCCCCTTGACTTAGGACAACCCAGCTCCCCTTCATACCAAGCGTCTCGTGATGTTCACTTCCTCGTACCCAAGCAGAGTAAGATGGGAGATGGCATGGCGCACGGTGGGAGACCCATAATTATACCATGATATACCATGGTCAATCTTTGGTAGTCCACAAAAAAAATGTAGTTTTTTGCTGGTTGGCTGGTTACTTTCCATACAAATTTCCGCAAAAAAACATGGGATTTTCCATTTCGACCCATCCCAGGTCGGAGATGATAGACCTTCAATGAGGGATTGTGAAAGAGCAGTAATTCATGAAGTAATTCAGCAGGGATATCTCTGGATATTTCTGGTACCTGAGATGATGAATTATGAGGACGGCTTTACCACCTTACTCTGAACATTAGATGGTCAAGTTACAACAAGGTCACCCGGTGGAATCCACCTATCAAAACTGGCTGCAGGGCCCTGTTGATTGCCGTTCTAGAGGGGCATCAAAGTGGTTTGGAACCGTTAGTGCACTTATGATAGAGACCCTGTAGAAAAAAACATATTTCATATTGCAGTTTCCAGCTCTCGCTCCTAACCAAAGAAGCTACCCACGCTGGAAAAACACTTAATGTTGATAAATAGATTTAAATGGCTTACATCGCATAACATCTCCTCCGCTCATCAAATATCGGCTGGAGAATCCACCATTGAGTATATCACATTATCACATCCGTAAATTGTCCCAGCTATAAAGATTCATTCATGGAGAATTGTCCCAGCTATAAACAGCCATGAAAACCGGGAATTGTCCAGTGCACCATGTTAACCAGAGGCATTCTCCCAATTCTTATCCCATTCTTAACATATAATATAGAACAATAGATCCCATTTAAATCCCCATGTCCAAGAAGAGATTCCCAGCAAAATTCCCAACCAAAATTCACATGAAAGGCACTTCTGCCTTAAAACCATCCTTTTTCCCATGACGTCCCTGTGACCTGAGGGGTTTCAGTAGCCCCCCATGGCATGGCCGGTGGCGCCACGTGGCCGCTACGGAAGCTCCGACTGCGCGAGGCGGTGCGCGACTGCAGGCGCCGCGGCAGCGGCGCCGAGGCCGTGGGGAACGGTGGGTCCGGGAGCAAGGCCAAAGTGTCCAGGAGCGCCTTGGAGAAAAGGGGGGACCTGCAAGGTGGTGCCCCCGAGATAGCTAAGTTGGTGCAAATAACTCTAATAACTATGGTTTATGGTAGATATATCTATACTTACTATGGTTTATAAACCAACTTATAACTAGGTGGGTACCACCTTGTGGGGAATGGGGAAGTGGAGAAGATTTCGGAAGATCATGGAGAAAACAAATCTAAAACTTGAAAGTGATTTTTTGGGGATAACGGATAACTATCTATTACGATGGGGGTTATAAAGCAACAAATAAAACTCTGAGGATCTGGTTGGGCCCAGAAGCAGCCCACTGTTGGGCGGACGCCACGTTTGTTTCATAAGAAATCCGATAAAAAAAGAGGCCAGAAGCTTCCATTACCCATAGGATCCATGGTGCTGCTATATATGGTAACATTTACCATCAATATACCCCAAATGTTAGCATATATACCATACATGGATCCTATGGGTTATCATCAATCTGTGGCCCGCCATCCTTGAAAGCCTTAGACCAGAACAGCTTCAAGGTGATGTCATGCCATGTCATGCCAACGGTGCTGGGTTTGCTCCACAGATCGTGCTACTAACCAATATCTATAGGGCACATCTAAACAATGGAAGTTACTGAACGGATAATCATATCATATATTCTCATGAATTGAGTGCTATATTCATAGATAGCAATCATCAATGAATATATCCAGTGGATAGCAAATGATATACCAACTGGATATAATTATACAATTGGTAAATCCACACTTCGAAAACATACTATTTTCATAAATGCAAATATATTCCTAAAACACTCCAAAACATAGATCTTGATAATTTCAAAATGTCTTGATAATCTCAATAATCCAGTGGATATATCATTGAATAATCCAGTGGACGATAGAACCAAATTCACGGTGATGTTTGTGAGTATATGCATGTAGTGATATGTCCAATCCATTAGATAATAATGATCATTGAATTATTATCAGCTATCAATATATCATGTTAGTCAGCTATAATCAATATATCTACATGAATTGACATTTAATCAATGAATAATCCTAATTTATGTATATATATATATGTATGTATATGTAAATCATGAATCTTAATTGACAATCCTAATAATTCCCATTATCGATGAATAGTCATATAATATCATTTATCGATGACTCTTCCAGTGGACAATGGAATCATATTGCCAATATTGATTGTGAGTATATTCATATAATCGATAATGTCAAACATATTATTGCTGTGAATTATCGCTATTGACTATTATGCAATTCATCAATTCGTGTATTCATTGGATGGTTAAGTCATTGAATAACATATTAAGACTGATCATTGATGCCGCTTATTTTTTCATCAGCTACAAACAATATGTCTACATGAATAAACACATTTAATCAATGTATCTTAATGTATATATTCAAAACCATAGGTTTGTACATGTTTATTATTCACTTTTTGCCATGTTTATCCAAATTTGAAATTCACAAACCAATGACTGTTAAACCATATACAATTATTAATATGACCATATTATATTTGACCATTAATTATAAACCAATGTTAACCATATTATTATATACCATAGGTTTGTTGAATTCAAGGTCAATTAGTTGGTTAACATTGGGATATACTAAGTATATTAATTTGACCATTGGTTAATTATATACCAAAGTCAAATAATTATATACAATTGGTTAATTACATACCAGGTACCATAGGTTTGTTTAATTCAAGGTTAATTTGACCATTGGTTTTTGATATTATATACCATTAATTACCATATTAAATATTATTATTCACCATTGGTAAATTTGACCATGCTAACCTAACCATTGGTTAATTTAACCAACTTATTACCATAGGTTTGCTTAATTCACCCAAATTCTTCCGGCTCTCCGCAGACACCAAGGCGCTGTTGCAGCCAGACCCTCCGCCTTCGACAGAAGCGGTTCAATCTCCAGCTGCGCCGTCTCTAAGCCTCAGAGCCCAGGTCCGAGCCCGGTTTTGGGGCCCCGGGGACCCGGTCAGGGCACACGTGAGGCCCAGAATCAACGGAGTTTACGAAATCTGAAAGAAAGGGAATTTTAAGGGTGGATTTTTGCTAAATAAAAAATCCAGGGAACATCACGAAAATCAAGAAACATGAAGAGATGTTAGACCGAACATCTGGTGTGACGCCAGCAAGAATAAGGGATTTCACCAACTAAAGTGTGGAGTCCATCCTGAGAAATTAGCATTTTGCGCAGGAAGATTCGAGAATTCAGCAAGAAACTTATAAGTTCTTTTTGGGGAACTCAGCAGGATTTAGGAAACGACAAAAGGTGGGTTCAAAATGGTTCAACATATGTTAATCAACAAACATCATGATAGTCACCTACAAACACAATTGGGATTCATGGGCGAATAATTCACAAACATAGAGCAAATCACCAAAACATGAAGATCAATCACATGGAATTTTAAGAAAACACGTGAACATGACCAAACACACATTGGGACTGAACATGTCTAACCAAACTGTCTGACTCACCTAACAATGGAATTGGCCAACACATCAGATTAATGAACTGAGATGAACTGAGACGATCTGTATTGGGGTTGGTCATTCAACCTTGGGAATTGGTGGGCAGGTCGTTGCACCCAATGTTGTGTTTCAAACCAACGGTGCAAAATCATCATACGCTGTGTGTACGGCCAGGCGCTGTGTGTTGCCCGGAAGGTTCAAATGGCGTTTAAACATCTTTAAACATGATCCTTCAACATGCTCAAACACCTGCGCAGGGCCAGTGTTTTGAGATTTCCCAGACGACGAACCCTAAACCCTAAAACCCTAAACCATCCTAAACCCTAAAACCCCAAACCCTAAAACCCTAGACCCTAAAACCGAGGCTCTGAAAACTTTGAATCCTAAACGGGAAACCACTGCATATACGGAGAATTTTCTGCAATCTCTCCTATCATATATTCGACAGCACGACATTCTCAATGTTAATGTCTGGGCAACACACGGCGTCTGTGGGTATATGTATGTATAGCACTTGATTGCGGTTGTGACCTTGTGAGGGCTTCATTATGCCAGGATCAATCCTGTACGAACATAGGGAGAAACGTCTGGAAGGACAAACAAACACATGGAAGATCAGACCTTTTCCCTGTCAAGGCCGTCAGCTTAAACATGTGATAACTTATATAGATATTATATGATATTTTATCTGGGTAAATGATAATAATTCACTAACCTGAAATAAGGCTATGTTGGGGATGATTCCCCTATACAGTACATTCACCATGATTAGAGTCAGGGAGAACAGGCTTCGGTCGTGATCAAATTTATGTAATTTACCCGGATTTTATGATATTTTTATGATATTTTTAATGATATTTTATGATATTTCTAATGATATTTTGAGCTGTTTCAACAGACTTGATCCATTGGAAACTGCTGGATCTGCTGGAACGGTGGAATCTCCAAGGCCCGCCCAGCGAGGCCCAGCCAGGCCCAGCAGCTCAAAAGGTTCCTCGCTGCAGAGAGGGTTGCGACAACACAAGCGGAATGATCCGCATGCGACGACAAAATGATGAAATATAATATAACATATATAATTTAATAATAAATATATATATATATATATAGACTATATACATATATATATATAAGTGATCATATTAGTGTATACACAATTATAGAATAATTCAGTGACCTGAAATGTTGGGCTACTTTGGAATAGCTACCCCTTACAATTCCCATCCTGGTTTCATCATTCCAGTGAGGTCCCGACGTGAGGTTGAAAAAAACAATCCCCGGATACATACGAGATAGTACCCCCTGGTAATTTAACATAGACCCTGAAAATGACCTATTTATAGTGGAAACTAGTCTTCCAACCCCTATCTGGCAGGGTCTATGTTAATTTACTGGAGGGTATCATACATGGTCAAGCTTTGCTGGTACACAAACAATTGTCATCTTTTGCTGGGTATGGCCATTTTCCAAACCCATTTTCCATAGCAAAAACACTGAGGAAGCAAAAACACTGAGGAATTAAACATGATTAAACTACCTGTCCAGATGATGGGGGATAATTATAGTTATATAACATATATATATATAGTATATAGACATACTTATATAAATACATATATATATACACAAGTATGTATGTATGTATGTATGTATATATATATATATATATTATTATATATTCATATATTCATATGGGCGCCTGAAAGTACTTTTTACTCCGCTGCCTTGTTTGTGTTTCTGTCCGTCTTTGCTTCTTCTAATTGCTTCATGTTGGGGTTGGGCTGGCTGGGTGGGGTGGGTTGGGGCAATAATGCAGTTGCAAAAATAACGCGCTGCCATAAGAACTTCTTTATTGCATTTCCACATCCTCTGCACGCTACGTTATATACTTTTGATGGTGATACGTCATACCGCTTGGGATGGGGTTGGCTGGGTTGGGTGGGTTGGGGCAATAACGTCCTTGCACTTGCATACCCACTTGCTGTTACGTCATACACTTTTCTTCTTGCTACGTCAGAAGAAGTTCTCTAGAACTTCCATCTCTTCTGCTCGTTACGTCCGTTACGTTATATGAATTACTTAACGCAATGTCACAAGAACTTCTGGTAAATCTACTACAACTTCACCCTACGTTAAATAAATTACTTGATGCTACGTCACAAGAACTTCTCTAGAGTTGATGATACTTCATGATAATTTATCTTGTACTTTGAATACAAGTTCAAGCTACGTTATATGATTTATATCCGACGTGATTCAGCTATGGCTAACAAGAAGTTTGACCCGCCAGAAAGACAGGGACAAAAAGTGCCTAAGTGTTGGAGAGGTTGTCGAAAACACTTTTCCAAGCAAATCCTTGCAAAGGTTTTGCATGTTTTTCTAATATCGATTTCGAATGAAATCCTTCAAAACCACCATTTTTTGGAATCTGGAAGTTGACGCAAATAATTAACGTGCTTAATATTCTTAATATTTGCGGCTAATTATCGTTCATGAACCAAAACACATCACTGATTTTCCCATGTTCTTGGTGAAATCACCCATGTTCCTATGTGGCTTCGCATAGGGTGCCGGACACCCTCTGATAAACTCGCATAGCGAACTGGAAAATCACCATCATTAAGTTCGGTAAATTAATGAACTAAACGTGTCATGGCTTCCAGTTCGCAAACTGTTAGTCATTACCAGAGGGTACCATCAAATCACCATTTATAGTGGTATCCATCCCATGAAAAATCACCAATTCTAGTATTCCCAGGGATTAGTATTCCTATGTATTCCCATATTGTTTGGTGATTATACCATGAAATACCATTATTATACCAATTTTCCCATAGAAATCCCATTCTAGCTGGATGAAATTTCCTTAGTTTATGGTAGATATATCCATATCTATTGGTTAATGGGAGCTACATCCATAGAAAAACCAACAATGGGGGCTATAGTTTTCATGGGGTTTATCCTTCCCATATGCTCCATGGTGCTGGAATATTTACCAACATGTGCCCTTATCCAAAATCACCCAGTTACGTAGGATTTTATATTCCAGCACCATGCTTCGCAGATGTTTTTTTTTATTGATCATTCTCAATTTGTCAATGGCTATGATGGCTATCTTTTCAATAACCAGAGAACACTCCAAAAATCATCCAAAAAGGATGGGCAAACAATCCCTATGGATCCAAGCACTGTCTGAGAAGGTACTTAACCCTCCAAATTATAGTAAATTATACCCCAGTCCCACTTCCTAAGAAGGTACGGCTGGATCCATAGGGAATGAGAATCACTGGGTTTAACTGGTCCCCTTGGCTCCAAGTCTCTGCAAGGACTGCAGCGATGGCAGCTCCGCTTCCCCTTTCACCAGCTCGGCTAACTTCGCAGGCACCGACGCTGGGACTGGCGATCCCACCGGTGCCGGGCACACGGCGTACCTGGGAGGGAAAAGCGGCCCCGGGTTTCCCATGGGAAGAGCATGGGAAAATTATGGGAAAACCATAGGAAAACCATAAAATCATGGGAAAACCATAGGACAAATATCGAAAAATGGATGAAACTGGTGGATTTCACCAAGAAACCATGGTTGGATTTCCTAAAAACATTGCGGTTGCTGATTTATGCGGGTTGTGGACGCACATAACTTAAGATTGATGGGGCCTCACCTTGTGGACGCCCCGGTTTGTAAACCTCAAATCACCTCAAAATAGCTGGGATTCGTGGATGTTCATACCCCAAGTATGGAAACATATATGGTCATTATATGGTATATAACTTAGAGGTTTTAACGAAATTTCAATCACCATAATATAGCACATGTTAGCGTACTACGTTGTATGAAATCAAGAACGTGCCAAACAACAATGCGGATATCAGCAGATTTGAACACACTAATCGGGGTATGAGAACCAACATCAACGTGGTAAGCATCCACTGTCTGGTAATTCATTAGGAGCCCTACAAATTGCGTGACATATCTTAAAATCATCCCCCCCAAAATGCTTAAAGTTTCTCCAAATCGGGATGATATTCTTTCTTAGGCAATGGAACATAATACCTTAATAAAACATATAGCAAGAACGAAGCGGAATGCGTAACCTTACTATTTGGGGACGGCAAATGGCTGACCTCTGAAGCCTCGCCACAACATTTCAACATGTTTTAATCATGTTCAAGCCGGTTCTTTGATATGCTGAAGATCTCAAGTCCCCATGAATTGCCATAAAATATCGTTAAATATATCATTAAATATATCATCAAATATATCATTGAACATATCATATAAATATATTTATCATAATCATCATTAAACATCATTCATCATCATTAAACATCATTAAATAGATATTTAAACCACGTATATTTTTTTTTCTCTGGCTAAAGGCTCCATTTTCCCAGCATTTTCCATCACCACGGCCTCAGCTTGTCCAGCAAGAGCCGTTGCTCCTGCAGCATCTTGGTATGGAGCTGCAAGACGTCCATCACTTCTTCCTTGACCACCTGGCTCTGCCCATGGTAACAGGGGCCACCTAGATGGGGTGGCTGAGACCAAAAACGAATCTGGGACTTATGATATCTTATGCATATGGTGCCTCGTATATAATATATGTATATATATAATATCATTATCTATCTTTCTTTCTATCTTTCTATCTATCCATCTATCTATGTATCTATCTATCTATCTATCTATCTATTTACCATTTACCAGTACATTTATTAAAGAAAGCTCGGGATGATCCTAGTAATCTGTTGCTTCATGTTGCTGCCCAGATACAGGGGCCGAAACATTTGACCTCCCTTGCGATCATTTGCCTATTCTGGGATACAGTAAGAAGACACACTTTGGATAGTTCTTTGGGTGCCTTGTTTTTTTTGCTAAAAAAACATCTAAACATATCTAAACATGGTTACCATCTGGTTGTTTAACATAGCCATGGAAAGATCCACCATGTTTAAGTTCGGTAAACCATCTATTTCTATGGGTCATCTATACCATGGCATTACATCATGTTCCAGGAGTTGGTAATCAAAGAATTCACCGACCGGACCTAGCGAATTCACCAAGCTGGACTCCTGGCCATGGACTCCGAAAACCATGTGGTACAGTAAACCAACCATTAAACTGGGCTCCCATCCAACCATGAAAAACCTGGGGTTCCACGGGTTCCACTCAACCATCTGTGGAGGTAGCGGGGATAGCTGCTCCTAACACAGACACCAGGCTGACATTGCTAGATACAATGTGGGGCACCCCCAGTGATGGGAAAGTTGGTTTATAAACCCCAGTAACATCCAGTAACTATAGTCATAAGTATAATTATAAACCATACAGTAGTTCTTGGAGTGCTGTGGCCCCTGACTTGGCTATCAAACGGGGCCCCAACTTTGTAGGTCATGTAAGATGACCGATTCCAATTGCCGCGCTTCGCCCGTGTCCCCCCATTGAAAGGCTGGATGTTGCTCGAAGGTTCTTGAAGCCACAGGATTGTCGACTTGGGCAGTGGTTGCAAACCCTTGACAACATAAGCCTTGCTGGAAATGTTCACTCCCACTATCCAAGCTTAGGGACGATCTCAAAAATACCACGCCACAGCGTGGAACGCGTGGAAAGGTAACCACGTACTTCATCATTCACCTATTGTTGCAAGAGACTTCCCGGGATTACATTTTTTTGTATCCGTCAATACCTTAAGATATACTACTTGTTTTCGTCACATTGCAACCTGTTAACTGCAACACGGGCCGTCGGTCACCGGGCGCCTGCTTGATTTCCATCATGGAGTACTTCACCACGGAGCCGATGATCTTCGGGTCACGCTCGAAAAAACTACCCAGATGCTTGCAGAACTCCAAGTACCTCGGGAAACCATGTCCATTCCAAGGCACAAACGCCAGGTTTTTCAATGGACATTGACAAAGTCATCCAGCAATACTAAAGGGGCCCAAAAAGGTGATGTTTGATAGTTGATCACCAATGAACTATACTTGTATACCATAAACATCCATAAACCATAGAATTCACCGAAGTTAGTTCAACCAACTTAAGCTCTCGGAAACGGCGGAAGTTTAGGACGTACTGGCCAGGCTTGTGGATACCCAAAGCAGCTTCTTGCTCCAGCAAATGAAGAAACATCGCAGATCATCGGACTTTTGATGTAGCTGATGGAAATTGATGGAACTTATGTATATGAAATGTTCATTGAAATTACGGAACTAAGATTGCTGAAGGCACCATTCGATTGAATTTCTGATTTCGAAGAGCACACATTGAATGGTTCTTCCCAAGCAGGGGGAAACGACAAGATACCCTCTGGTAATTTGTTACATAGCTATTGAAAATGGCCATATAGTGAGTTTTCCATTAATAGCATGGTGGATCTTTCCAGTAAACATGGTGATTTTCCATGATTTTCTTTGAGCCCCTTCGATGGCGACTGCCACGCGCCACCCAGCGACGAAACCTCTCCTGACCGATCTTCGTCGAGGACGTTGAAGATGGTTTCGACCTCCAAACGGTCCGATGCGATGCGTCGCGTCGCAAACGAAACACGTCGTCGCGACGCTAGCGTTGACGTAGACATGACATATGTTGCGTGGTGTTATGGCCATTTATCAGTTATAAGTACTAACAAAACCCCATTTATAGAATGTATAATCGCATTTATAACCACTTATAACTGGTAAATGGCCATAGCTGTGGTGTTTCAATGGATTGGTTCTGATGTGAAAATTGAATCTAGAGGAAACATCAGGTACCATGTGTTTTTTCACCAACGATCAGAAGGGGTTTCCTGCAGCTTTTTTCAAGAACCAAATCCAGAGTGTTGGGTGGATGTTGCCAACAAGACAAGGATGCAACCAACCGCTTTATGACGGGATGTATGGCCAACAATATTCCGACTAAACTGGCATGAGATGATATGGAATATAATTATCGGATAGTTTAATGAAGTTCAATGGGATACTTCAACGGGGATGTAGTGGGGATATAACAGAGATTAATACTGGAATATGCTGCTATGCTATATAACCAACCTGATTATTCTGTGGTTGTTTCTCTAGAAATGGTATATGATATGTAAAAAAATAACGTAAGACTATGTAAGACTGGCCATCAAACATGGGTGACAAACATCTTGGAAATGATGCTAAAATCAATGGGAATTCCAGGATCCTAAATTGGAGGTACTGTACCATATAAGGCCATATTTTGGGGGTATATCTCCTTACATAGCTCTTACATAGGCCTTATATATGGTAGGTACCTCCAATTTAGGTTCCTAAAATGGCCCTGGCTCTGGTCCAGTTGGTGGGCTATTGATATGGGACTAGTCAGTCAGTTCATGTGACTGACCTTACCCTCTAGCAAACTAACATAGCTATGGTATAGATGGATCATTACAGTCGATTTATCTATTTAAAATGGTGAATTTCCGTTGCTATGCTAGTTTACCACAAATCTAGGTATATGGGGTTCTTTTATGACCCTATAGCTTTATTGACCCTATACCATTATATAATTTGACAGTCAAACTCGCAGATTTATGGATTCTGATCATTTTCCTTTTTTTGCTACTGGTCATTTTGGAACATCCTCAGTTTTGAGACAAAACCAGATGCGTTCGTCTCAAACTTCTTACGACCCTGGTTAAAAAATAGGGGGACCCCACGGGTTTGTAATAACTTTCCTTCTTTTGTTGCTGGCCATTTTGGGGGATACATATATATATATATATATTATATATATAGCTGTATGCTTGTAAAATGGCATATAATATGATATGTTATGAACATCAAAATTTGAGACATTGCCAACATATGGATCATTATGGATCTGCACTTACTAAGCTACTATGTGAAATCTGGTTCATGGGCAACCAGTTTTATTTTATACCCTGTTATATATATATATATATTGTATATAATCATATATAGTCAACATTTAAGAGTTGCTCATACAGCAACATATACAGTAAACTAATCAGAACTTTCACCATTTCACAGAGTTTTACCTGGTACGTAAAGCAAGCCCCGACAGAACAGTCAAATCCTAAATGTTAAGGCGTACGTAAACAGCGGTAAGGCACTCACCTTTCCTGCATCTTTCTGGGGGTTGCTTGCGCAAAAACTGAGGTATATCCCATATGTAGCTGGAAAATACGCATGGTCAATCTGTGATGGTTCACAAAAAAACGTGTAATCTTTTGGTGGTTAGTGTTATGTTCCATACAAATAGCAAAAACAACTAAAGGATTAGTTTCTACCCACCCAAGGTTGGGAATGTACTGATTATGGTTATTACCCAGCTAAGTTGACTTCTTCCACAAGGGTCCAAGGTGGTACCACCCCCCCAGTGATGTTTGTTGGTATATAACCCCCATCAACCAATAGATATGGATATATCTACCATAAACCATATAATTTATAGTATGGATAAACCATAGATACTAAGTATCATACAACATATAGTTATTGGAGTTATGTTCACCAACGATATCGATAATAAACATCCATAAAAGATAGAATACACCCAGTGAACTATGCACCAACTTAGCTATCTTGCACCACCCTGTGTGAAACCCTTGAAGGATCAACCAAGACACATCGTCGCGCTGAATGTCCTTAGAACTTTGCCATTTTGGATGTTTGATTTGTTTTTTTGGGGTGCAACACATCTTTGGACATGTATACGTCAACATAATCATATTTAATATGTGTATATACTATGTGTATATATATATACTTGTACATATATATATATATATGTACAAGTATGGAAGACTTATAACTGGTTGCAACTTGTGACAACAAATACCCAGACAGCCACCCACCCCGATCCCGAAGATATGGGTGCAAACATATAGTATATATCCACACGATTCTGTGGAAAACATGCTGAAACATGACCCATAGGATCTATGTATGGTATATATGCTAACATTTGGGGTATATTGATGGTAAATGTTACCATATATAGCATACATGGATCCTATGGGTGATGATTTAATACCATGTTCTTATTATCTCGAACAAACCCATATCAGTTGTTGGTCAAAACCGTTAAAACCGTCTCAAGGAATAGTTCAACATATTAAGAAGATATACATTAACACAAATTAAAACGATCACCAAATCATGTTTTGCCCCAAACCATTGGTTTCATCTATTAGAACCAAACCCACATGTATGATCCACCAGGTTATTTTCTTGCATCATCCCAAATACTTGATCGCATAGCTGTGCCTCAGCACAACCACGGCAAAAAATGATGTTATGGTAGTTCGCGGGACCATTTAAACGCCTTGACCTTAAATACAGTATGAATTTCCTTCAAGATTATGGTCATAATCTTGGATTTTCCTAGTCAGGACCTCCCTTAAGAAATCACTCAGAACGTGAATTTCCTTCATCGATTCCACAGTCGTGTTATTCATGGACATTTCCGGGAAAATCAACCGTTGATCATATGGGAGTCTCCATAGTTTGCCAAGTCTCTGGCCATTCATTCAGAATGGATGTCTCACCGATATTTCGATGTACCAAGTTGGGAGACAGATTTTTCTGTTCACCAGACATGGATTGTTGAACCATTTAAGAATTTAAGAATCCATTTTTGTTCATTCACCAGACACTTTGTTAAAGCATTTAGTTGAAGCATGTTGAAGCATTTAAGAATCCAGTTATCAACCACAGCAAAAATACATAAAAATACCAGATCTCGGATCTCAACGGTCAAGTCAGTCAAGTCGCCATGCAGTGCATCAGTTTCTGGAAATCTTCCGATGTCTCGAAGCCCTCGAGCATTTCCTCCAGTGACAACGAGCCGCTGCCGTCCATATCCATGCTGGCGCACAACGTCGCCAAGCCGACCATGTTGCCTGAGCCACGGCGAAGACGAATCTTCATTTTTTAAGCCGCCTTTTAAAAGGAAAATAACACAGGAAGTTGATCAGCAAACATGAAGAATCAATAATGTTCTGGTTTTTGAACATTAGGGTTTAAAAAATGTTGTTATGTGTTTTTCTATCAGCATGGAGAAACAATAGCTTCATGGTCTGGCTAAATGAGAAAAAAAACATACATAGGGTTTCACCGCTCGCTGGGAGTCACACAGACGTGGGAATCACACATTTCTGAAAAAACAAATGCAATGTACAAAGGAAGGATCATTCTAGCCAGACCCCGACTGTATTTTTTTGGATGACAAATATATTCTAAAATGTGATACACATGATATACAATCCGCATATATGAATAGACTGCTCGTTCACTTACTGCTTCATAAGAGGATGTTTTGACTGTTGAATCTCCGTCTTCAATGGTTGAGGCAGTCTCCTATGGTTCAAATACAGTAACATCTCCGTTGGTGTTGAAATCACTACCCATTCTTGAGCCTTCCATGGATAAACCTGAGGAAATCATCAGCAAAACTTCAACGGATTGGTGAAAACTCAAGAGGACACCGTGCTTTATCAAAATTGCTTTTCATACCTCAAACATCTGTCAAGAAATCACGTGGAATTGGGATCATCATCCCAAATACCATCTGGTAATTCAACATAGCAAACTGGAAAATTGCCATTTCTAGATAATTTACCGAATTAAAGTTTTGATCTACCTAATTATGCGGAAAAAAACAGAGGGTAGTTTTCTTTAGGTGTCATGAAAGATCTGAAATGATGAAACCCAGACTTTCTCCTTTGAATTCTTTTGTAATTTCCGATTGGGGTGAAAAATGACCGTGAAATCCCAGCTGCGAGCTCGTTCTTCTTCCTTTTGTTTCTGTTTCCTCTCCTGGGGCGCCATGAACGGCCTCCTGCAAAAGTCGGGAAAAACCATGGGTTTCTAGAATGGTCAATGGCCGTATAACTTGAACCTAGGGGTTCCCATGGTTCCAAATCTCGTGTCCCGTAAACTCATGCAAGAACAAACTTGCTTTTGCGATCATGAAACTCGAAGGGTAACATCCACAGTAGCGGGTAGAAAACAACCTTTCCTATGTCCACCGAAATGGACCTGAAACACTTCTCAACCCCACATCATTCCTGATCGATTCCCATTTGACCCCAGTTTCGCTCATGTGTTCATCATTTCATTGGTGGTATGCATCAGTTGCAACATCCTTTTTGTAACAAACTTAAACCCCACTTTAGTGACCCAATAAATCGGTGACTGTAAACGCAGTTAATATTATTAAGACCATCATTTACCAAAAGTTTGAATAATTTCCAGAAAAACCATGGGTGTCAACCTGCACAAAAACTAATCATAATTACATAATCTTCCAGGTTTCATAAACCCATCGTGAATAATGTTTACAAACATCTATCAACCCATGTTGTTGATCACAACCCAAAATAATGAATATGGATCCCATCTCCCATAACAAACAATGGGTTAAAAATTAAAATTTTGTTCCTATAATCTACGACTAATTTCTGTCATGCATCCTACTCCTCATTTTCCCATGACAAAACCAAGTAGAACCTCGTCTCCCTCATTCCATCGGTTATGAAACCATTTCATCCCATTTAACCTTCAATAAATCATCGTTTCATAGATATTTACCTTGTATTTCCATGAATCCATGTTACACATATTTACAAATCATCTTTTCTCCCACAATTTCCTAGATTTTCCATATAAATCCATGTTGTAAATCATATGTTTTTCCCATTTACTTTCTTAGAAATTCCATAATTCCATATATAAATCCATAAAAATCACTGAAATGTCCCGCTACTTTCTTAGGAATTCCATACAAACCCATGTTTTTCCTTGATATTTCCCCCGTCCCTTCCGCAACGTCCTGATCGTTGGCCCTGGCTTCGGCGGCCCTTTCCACGATGACAGCCAAGATGAGGTTCATGACGCCCAGCGACACCGTCATCATGATGAAGAAGAGGAAGGGAGCCGTCCAAGGCGCCTCTGTTGAAAAAAATGCACGATGACAAACGGCAGGTGAATTGCTGAGCATTTCTGAATCGGATCTACTTTAGTAAATATGTGTAGTTATAAGTACTGTAATGTTATAATACATATATATATATATATATATGTATAGGTATAATGTATGTATGTATAAATAACAATATATACATATCATCATCATATATATATATATATGTACCTCTGTACATATACATATAATCAACGATGTATGGGCTTCATGTATATACTGGGATATGATTGGGATATTAACTGGGATAAACTCAGTTTATCATGATGATGTGACATGGGAATGGATTTCGAACCATTTTGGCGATGTAATGGGACATAAAGGGTGCTTGGGCAAGTGAAGCGATAAGATATCTTCTGGGGGCTGACCATGGTGTAGTTGAATACTTACCGGGATGCTCGTTTGGAGAATCAAGGATAAATTGTGTACATTATTCATGGGGGTATGAGTCAATTAGTTGAAATTATAGGGATATCATCAGTCTGGAAGAACAAGGAAATATTTATAAGTTTAGATATCCCCAGATTAGATTCTATCCCATAATTTGTCATATATTTGATCAAATTAGATTACATAAATAGAAGTAAAGCAAAACGGCACTTGGGAAATTTAGGGAACAACAACGATGGGGATCCCTTAACACAAAACATATGGGGATGGGTCAAAACCCTACTGTGGATGGAAGAAATGCTGCACCAGTTGGCAATTACTGGTAACTATGAAACACTATAAACGATGGGATTATCATGGGATGTTTACCATCTACTAACTGGTTCAGGATTTCTTCCCACAGTATGAACTTGCCATATTTGGAGGAAGAACCATCCAATAACCAGCTATGACTTAGGGTACCTATCATATGTCATCGTATACATTTATCATCCACATACCTAGGCTATGCGGGAGTAACGTACCTGGATGGTACCTTCAGGATCATCCCATTGATCGTGACTGGTGATCGTAATCGAGGTGATCGTAATTCCCCGATTCGTGAGTTATCCGAATCCGATCTGTTGTCCCATCTGGTAAACTAACATAACTACGCCGGTGAAACTTAACGTAGCACCGGAGGACAAAAAACCAAGATATTAACATAGCCCCCGTTCATCGAAGACTCCTGGGGAAGTCATATATACTGGATGATGCTGAAAGCTGCCAACATC
>Ga0126342_10004413_pt1 | contig 23984 bp, 22 predicted proteins | sample Cyp1metagenome_FD_92528 | JGI IMG/M metagenome (GOLD analysis project Ga0126342, IMG submission 92528) | Coral microbial communities from Lord Howe Island, Old Settlement Bay, Australia - Cyphastrea 1 metagenome | ecosystem: Host-associated > Invertebrates > Cnidaria > Coral ...
ATATGCCAGATAGAATGTTAGAAGATATGCCAGATAGAATGCCAGAAGGTATGCCAGAGAGAATGCCAGATAAAATATCAGATAGAATGCCAGAAGATATGCCAGATAGAATGCCAGAAGATAAGCCAGATAGAATGCCAAATAGAATGCCAGAAGATATGCCAGATAGAATGCCAGATCGAATACCAGAAGATATGCCAGATAGAATGTCAGAAGATTTGCCAGTAACAAAACGTATAAATGTCATGGTGGGGATCACACGAAGTAAAGTAATTTTGGGACAAGCGTTGCAGTGTGCAAGGACTTCATCCGGGCAACCAGCAAAGACTGGTGACGGTACTACTGGCAAGTTTGCACTTCTGGTGTCAATGATTTGAACACGTCCATGTCACACATTTTTGTCCAGAAGTATCAGAAGTCACATAGCATGGCGAAGCGGTTTCCAGCGCTTAGGCAATGTAGATCAGACTGTTTAGTGGCATCAACCTGGTTTGACTTGATGCATTGCTGCATTGCAGGCAGTAGCGCTCTCAATGCAACGGCGACCAACTCAGTCCAGATCCCACTCAGCAAGTTCAGCTTGTCCTGTGTACAATGTGTTGGATTCGAGGCTTTGCCCAATACTTCGTCAACACCTCAGGATGCAAAGACAGGAAACACTGGACATCACTGGACACACGTCATACCACATCCCACAAGTGTCGGTTTCACTGTTCCGGGTCAGCCCCATCGATTGAATGGTTTGCAAGCCAACTTAATTTGAACATATTCGAATTATGTTACGCTGGATAGAAAACCTGCGAGATTCTGAAAGTGATGAAACATCATGCAACACTTCGATGGTCAACCTGTTTGATATGTCTATTCGCAATAGTTCATTGGAAGATGGAACATTCATGCTTTACAATTTGACAGGCATTCGTCGGAACCAGCAGAGACTTTTGCCAGCACTAAGCGGGAGCAAGGCGAAATTCAAAATGACTTCTCTATACTTCACTGATGTTTACTGGTCTTGATCGAGACACATGTAGTTTTTCAATGTTTTTCAGTGTTTTTGCATCACCTTCAGTATCTTTATGTATTTTTCAACTCGTGCCTGAAAGTTTGGCCAGGGTCCAGCAACGCCAACAGCAGCAATGTTAGCTCTGGGTCTGAGCCAGGCGAGGATCCCAGTCACACCAAAACAGGCATCAGTCGTTCGCAGTCGTTGCCACAGGTGCTGGAAATTCCACTGGGAGTGCCGTGGATGGCAGCAATGTTAGCTCGCACAGTGCGGCGCAGCCCTCAGACGTCTGTTCGATCTGTTTCTTCGTTTCATTTCATTGCACTTCTTTCTGTCCCTTTCAAGGTTGAACAGTTGAAGTAGACAAGAATTACATAAATTTACCGAGTGGCACAACGGGCATAGCATGTCATTATAAATATTGTTTGAGGCTGCGCCAAACTCGTCAGTGTTTGATCCTTAGATTTCCAGCAACGAATTTGCTTCGAAGCCGTTTGCCACCACAGAATTGCTCCAGGCCTTCAGAAGCTGAGCAAGTGAAGAGTGGCGACGCTGTGGCGAGTTTTTTCGGACGTCCTGGTGAATCCTCAATGGTCGATTGCACATGGCAGGTGCCAGCGTTGCAAACCGCAGCGACACTTCGAGTGCCCGCAATGAAACTATGAACAGCTCAGTCCACGGCCCAGGGCCGACAGCCAACGAAACGTTGCCAATGTTTGTCGGCAACGTGCTGCTTGTTTCGCGCACGCATTTCATGTTGGTGATGTTGGTGCTTGCAGGCTTCCAACATTTCGTCAACATCTCAGTTTCATCATGGGAACATGATTGGAACACGAATGAAAACAGATGGAAAAAATACGGAAACAATCGGAGGTACTTAACCATATGCATATTATTTCATATTTATCTATATAAAAACACAGAAAACATCAGAAACCGGTTTTATTGTAGAACTGTGAAATATCTTGGGTGGCCAGCTGTGTCGCGGCACCAAGGAAGAACCGAGACTCTGTGGCACTGGGTGATACCCGTGGCCTGGTGGATCCGGTGGATGTAGACCCAGGTCAGGGCACCACAGCAGAGCCCACACAGACCTTTTGGGCTGCATTTGTGGGAGCCTCAGGAGCCTCAGGGGCCTCAGACTGGTCTGGGATATGCTGGGATATGCTGGGCGATGGCCCATAGATCCCATTTATGCCATTTCTGGTTTGTCAAGGTGTCACTACCCTCATGCACTCCCAGAGATGTTGGTCATTTCGTTGATGTTTAATAGTTTAACCATCTTTTATTGATAGGAAAACCACGGAAGGCCCACAGCACCACACAGCGGCTTGTCTTAGGTGGGATTCGACACGACTGAGCTGCAACCCATGGCAAGACGAGCAGGCTGATGCATTTCGTGAGGACGAGATCACCTTTGGAGTTGTTTCAATATGGGCCGACACAAAGATGCTGGATGTTCTTTAATGATTTTATTGTTTGTAGAGTTTGTAGATGGTTGTAAGAATATTTAGCCATGAGCATTGCGAGGGGACTTTTGATTTGTTTGTAGACAGTAGCTGAATGTAGCTGATTTGGTGTATGGGACCTCATGGCCATTGCTGTGTGTCTGTGTTTCCTTACTAATGCCCAGGATTTGCGTGTAGTTGGAGGGGTGGATGTGTCTGATGGCTCAAAAGCCCTGCTTTTGTGGGTGCTGACCGTTGTTGACTGGAGGCAGAGCTGAACGATTTCTTCCAAGGTGGGTTTCCTGCTTTGAAATATGTTGAAATCCTTTGAATTCATATATAAGGTAAATTTGTACTGAATACCGATATTAATATCCCAAAGTTTACGGACCAGATTCAGAAATACATACAAGAATGATAGAGCTGACAGAGACAGGCCTTTAGGTCTTGGAAGCAACCTGAAGTCCTGTAGAATATGTCCAACGTGTTGCCCCATTTAAAAGAAGGACTTCTGATTCATCAAGACAAATATGACTTCGTAGATCTTCGTAGAATTTCCTACTTCTATATTGTTTTTGAAGCCTATCATTTAAGGTACGAGAATGTAATAATAAGACTAGGAGGTAACAATAATAGTACATAAATCTGATCTATAAATCATAATGATAATGTACGACATAAGTTTTGGATCATGTCACCAAGTGTTCCAGACCTTTTGACCAGCAAGGTCGGCCGCTGTTCAGCTGTGAGTCCGTGCGGTGGGTGGGGGTTGAACTCCCTGGCGGCGAAGATTCCCACTCTTTACCCTCTGATAATTTAACGTTTTGCTGCTTTGCTATGGAAAATGGCGAATTTAGATGAATTCCATGAATTCCCTTCCCTGTTCAAAATGGTAATTTTCTATAGCTCTGTCAAATTACCAGAGGGTATATCCTTAAAAACCTTTACAAACTGCCCTTGATGCAGCTTAGGGCGCATGCCCAAGACGGGCATCCCGACCAGCCACCGAAGATCCTGAAATCACAGCTGCTTCAAGACACCAGGATAAATGACAAGAACATCATTATGTTATAATCTGATATACATGTATTCAATGGAATATACAGTACATAATTATATAATACATAATATACATTTAATGTATATATATATATGCAATGATATATATATATATATATATATATAACATAGTCAGCAGCGATCTCCTGCAGCATTTGGTTCAGAGAGCAGCAGCTCGGGAGCCGATCCTAGGAGCGGCGTGCTCCTAGGACACAGGCGCGACTGTCGCAGGGAGAACTGCGATGTTTCAAAACATGGATACCATGGATGTGCATCTAGCGGCGCTGGTTAATATGATTTAATGATCATACTAAAAAAAAACATTGGTTTTTGAGATTCTTGGAGAATTTTACACATCTGAATGGAATTGAATGGAAATCATGAGGATTGTCGTTGCGACTTTCTCTTTTGAGCACAGTTTTTGAAACGCTGGCGGTGCGTTGGACCAAGGCACACCGGAGCACCATGCCATACTTGGAAGATGGAGAGACCTGGCCCGACTCCTCAGTGATGCGGGTTGGTAAGGCGGAACAGCAACGATTGGTGACCGTGTGACCGCTATCAGCATGAAGGGCTCAGTCGTGAATATATTGGATATTGATGTTGATAGCCTTCTAAGATGCAAACCAAGCATTTCATTTTTATTGCCGAGGTGCCAAGACTACGATGTGAAAGAAGATGGCATGGCCGAAAATAGGTTCGGTGCAGTTCTGCATCTCTTGAAACATCTCGAAACAACCACTGGATCTTTGGAGAGCAGCCATGTTTGCCAGGCCGGGACATAAGAAGTTCGCATCCTACAAGCTTCCCACCTGGGCAACTGGGCACGCACAGAGACTGTTCTGGAGAGCCACTTTTGGAAGTTTGAGCTATCCATCCTCGTTCGAGAAATACTATGTTATACTATATTGTACTATACGTAACAATATTGTACTATAATGGTATAGTAACTATAATAGTATAGTAACTATAATGGTATAGTAACTATAGTAGATATTGCATGGTCCTTCAACCCTTTACTATCCTTTAGCCCATTCCTCGTGAATCTGAGGCAAAGCACCCTTTGACACATCCCTTCAACGGTGTCATTGTCACTGCAAAGGCCGCGGGAGTTGGAATGGGAAATTGGACGACAGCTGATGTGATTCAATGATCTGCAGTTAAGTTTGCTTGACATCTCTGGTTCTTTTCTATTTGGCAATCTAGGAAGGCACTAATCGGCGGCAACAGAATCTGTAGACAACCTCAGCAAGTGTCGTCCGTGGCCATGAATCCCCAGCTCCCCAGCTCCCCCACGGCAGGACTACATGTACACCGCAGGGGATGGTTTTGTGAATCCCCTGGGATGGTCCATAGCTCACATCGCTTGTAAATATGGAGATGTCCAGGCCTCAGGATCCTCAGCTGGGTGGAACAAAGCACTAACAACCATGGGAGGTTTCCCCCAAAATCCCGGTAGATGTATCCTTCAATTAGTGATTAGCGAACCATATCAAAACTTATTTCTAAGTGTGGGTCCTGGCCTGTGGCCATGCAGATGCCCCATATAGCACTTCCATTTCCGCTCTTTTTCAAGACGACTGAAACCTGCTCACTTTCGTTATCTCCTTCGAAAGATAATATATCACCTGAAGTGCCAGAGATGGAAGTGATAGGAAAGGCCAATTTGCCTGAAAAGGCAACTTTCTTCACTTTTCCGATGGGTCAGAGTGTGGATGGAAGAAATCCTGCACCAGTTGATATAGGTGGTAAGCTTACCCCATAATTGTCATTAAATTTTTTCATAGGGTTTCAACATGTTTCAACTTTCAACCATCCTTTTAGTGCAGCATTTCTTCCATCCACAGTACCCTCTGGTAAACTAACATAGCTATTGAAAATGGCCATTTATAGTGGATTTTCCCATTAAGAATGGTGATTTTCCATAGCTATGTTAAATTACCAGAGGGTAGTTTCTGTATCTGGCGACGAGGTTGCCATGCTGGACATGTGCACCGCGGAAGAGTTGAGCCGACCCAGCTCCATGGGCGACCGGCCGGCTCACTATGCCGTGACGCGGCGGCAGTTTCCAATTGAAAACGGCATAGATTGCCATCTGTTTACCATAAATTGGGATATGATATATCATGCATGATATCTATCTATCTATCTATCTATCGATCTATCTATCTATCGATCGATCTATCGATCGATCTATCTATCTATCTACCTATCTATGGTCAGGTCACCCCCCCAGAACCTACCTCTCTTGTGTATATATATATATATACATATGCATACATATATATCTTCTTGAACTTGATGTATATATATATACATATACTCTTCAATTTGCTGTGTATACAATCTCTACCTACATATGGTCAGCGCCCCCGTGACCAGGTGGTTATTTGTAAGATGCTTCGCAAGGTAGCACTTGCAAAAAACTGAAAAAAACTGAAAAAACTGAAAAACTTAAAAACACTGAGAAACAATCTTTGTATCTATCTATCTATCTATCCATCCATCCATCCATCCATCCATCCATTTTGGGATGTTTTGAGACACACTGATGTGGAGATGGTTTTTGGCTTTGTGTTGGGGTATTCCATGGTATTCCTTTGTGATAATATCAGCCCCCATATGACATCCTGGCTGTCCAGTCATGAGGTGATGTACGGTACCAGCTGGTGCCTTCAGAAACTGGTCGAATTAGGCAAGCCGCTGGTGGTCACAGCAGTAGTGGGGAATAGTGATGGTATAAGTGGTATAACCTGCACGTTTTCCAACGAACCCTTTTATTAGCTGCGATGTTAAAAACTAGGTAATTGGTGGTACAACCATTTGAGGTGGCACGGAAAACCATTCCGTACCACCATACAAAAATAAGTGATCCTGATCGCCACAATGGTGCGAGGGATGACTGTTGCAAGGTGCTGACACGGTCTCAAGGAACAATGCTGGTGACACCCCAGAGAATCGAATTTGGCCCGGACCTGAGCAGATTGATGGCACCAAGACTTTGGCAGGGGCTGTGTGTCTCCAGATTTGCGTGGTTGTGCCAGTCCTGGTCCGAGGAAAACTAGAGATTTACATACTTCCGAACAAGAGTGGATTTTCCAGGCCGGAGTTTATAGAGGGATCGCATGAATCGGGGCGCGAAATCATGATCTTTCGTGAAACTAGCCACAACCCTTGATTTTCAGATGGTGATGATGGTGATGATGATGATGATGATCATGATGATGATAATAATGATAATATTATTATTGTTCTTATTATTTTCATTATTTATTTTTATTGCTCGTATGCGTATTTGTTGGTTTTATTGGATAGAATGATGCACAGACACCAATAGGTCATAACTCTTTATCCACATTGATGTGGTTGACCTATGTGTTGATTTTGCCAGGCCCTAAAGGGAGAGCTCGTGGAAAAGAATTCCGTGAAAGCACAGGAGTCGGGCCCTCTCTGATGAAGGGATGACCTGTTCATGGGCGTTCATGCCACTGGAAAATCGGACAAATAGGTACATAAAATATCATAAAATAAGCTGAATTATATACTTTAGAATGTAAACACAGTTTTAGTTTGGTTAACGTAAAGTTAAAGGTCATGACACAGATATCATAGCAGCCGTAATTTCATAGCACCAATGTCGCACTCAGGTATAACTTGGTGAAGCGTCGAGCCATGGGCAATGATGCAGTTGTCACGGAGAGGTTGGGAGCCCGGTTTGTCCCACTTGATCGGGGGAGCCCCTGGGGGGAGCCCCCAATTTTCCATGGGAAAGGAACGCTGGTGCAAAATTTGATACAATTCCAACTTGCTGTTGCTGGATGTATTCGTGGATCATGACTATCATGACTCATCGGCACGAGAGTGGATGCCAAAAGGTTGCAACCTTGGCGACAAATGCCAGAGTGGCAAATGATCTTCCTGAACGACATGTTTTCTATGTTTTTTTTGTTTCCGTATCTATTTACCTAGAAAGTGACAAATAACCCGTGGAGAGGTTGGACAAAGATTTGCTGAAACAGCGCAAGTACCTCTTTGGCACTGGCGGCTATGTGCGGAGCTCAACCGGTGTTTACACACCAGAGGATGTTTGGAATGATGATGATAATGATGACGACGATGACGATGATGAGAATGACGATGACGATGATGATGAACGATGGTGATGGTGATGGTGATGGTGTTTACGATCCTTAAAACTATGTGCAAACGTTCCGGTGGTAGTAAAATGTAGTCAGTTCAACTCCTTGCGTTGAGGATTGGTGTCAGGTGTTAGAGGGGGCAGCTCTAGTCTGGAGCAACCTGAAGGAATGGAATAGGTTGAGTTGGTGAAGTTATGGGAGCCACAGATTTGGGTCATTCAAATAGTGAACAGATTGGCGCCCAAAGAATTTTTCATTGGATTGGTTTACAGGAAAATTTACAGGAAACCCCATGTTTAATGGTAAAAACCATGGTTTCCTGTAGATTTTCCCTTAAACCAATCCAATGAATTTTGCAGGGTTGGAGATGCACCCAAAGCCAAACTTCGATTGTCTTTCGATGGTCTTCTCAATACTCAGAAAAAAAAAATGGATTGTGCTTCAGCTCAGGAGAAACCATACCCCGTTCCAGAACAACTGAAGGGTCGACTGGACCTGCCCCTGTTTGGACAGCCAAGGGGGGAGCCGGTTCGGAGTCGATTGGAGGGATCAGAGATGACTAGATATAATCAGATGGTGGGTATGGATGAGTAAATGATAGTAAATGGTCCAGCCGCATTAGCTTGAGTTGAGAAGCATGGGGGAAGATCGGAAGAGATTTGCGATGTGGAGTCTCTGTCAACCTACCTGTGTAAAACAAGAAGCACATGTTGAACTTTAAACTGTTTCGATGATCTACTGTAGCAGAAGTGGAGAATACAGCCCGAACAAGAGAGACCTGAACAGGATGATCATGGAATATCATGGAATATCATGGATAAAAAACAACCACTCAGATTCTTCTCCCATTTGCTCACCTTTGCAGTCGCCAAAAACTCACTTCCTCAAGGTCCAAGGTGGAGAAGCCGGAGAAGAAGGTTCGACCCAGGGTGACTTGTGGTCGACTGGGCTCTGGGCTGCTGCTAAACCCCCAAGAAAACCCTAAACATGGCAGTGTTTCATGAAGCAACAATTATCAACAATTCAATGCTCTTTGATCAGATAATTACGAATTACATCGAATTACCATAACCGCAGAACTGCAGCGCTTGAAATAGATATCAAGATATCAAGTGATATCAAGTATACTTTTTGAGTATTCTTTACATCCTCCAACACGTCTGGTCCATGGTCTAACGCCAGGAGCCTCCATTACCAGTGGCCCTTCTCTTCCCGGGACAGGGATCACAATATGTTGGGACCTTGGTCACTCCCAGTGGCGAAACATGGGATCCTAATTTGGTTTGTCTGAAATATGTTAAACTACGGTAAAATTCCCCTGGAAAAAAATCCTATTGGATAACATGATTCATGATTGTGATCTGTTATCCTTGTCCTTTCTTTGATGGCAATCTCTAGGGGGGATAGTTCTCCCATTAATGTTGGTGCCTACTGAGATCGGCATGTTGAAAGACGTCATGGAGCGACCAGCCGCCTGCCACTCAGAGCAAGCCAGTGCCATGCCACCACGCAGCTGCCATGGACTCTGGCAGGTCAAGAGCATGCTGGACAAGGCCGAGTCGATTCTTGGCCCGCGCCCAAGCTTGAGCTGGATTTGAAAGGCTTCAACCCCAACGCCAGGCCCCAAACTGTTTGTGATGATTCAACATGATTCAACATGATTCAACGATATGCAAAGATTATCAAAGATGAACAAACTTCTGAATCAGATTAACAAAGATATATTTGTGATGATTGCAGATGAACAAACTTCTGCACCTCGCTCCATTCCCCTTTCCAGGTTGGGATGTCCGGGAGCTCTGCTTGAAAGGTCCGGAAGAGAAGCTCAGTGAAACCAAGTGCGCACAGCTCAAGGTCATGTTGGGTCAAAATGATTGAAACCCCGATGAGTAGATGACATGTTATGTATGTGTGTACGTATATATAATATATAATACATATAATATATGATATCTATATATAGTATAGTATATATACTACAATATATATATAATAACATATATATATATAGTCAGTATGGTTATTTAAACTATTACTGTATGTGGGATCTAGAAATACACACTTAGGGTCAAAATTGATGCTTCTAGATCTTCTAGCTATTTTTAGGGCAGATTTTTTGACCAAATTTGTGGTTCAGGTTCGAATTTATGTTGTATTCAGTTTTCCAGTGTTTGATCAATACTTCATCGATCAGACCGAAGGACGGACAAGGACTTTGAGGAATGCTTAGAACATCGCCAAATGTTTTGGTAGCGATTTTTGCACGGAAACAACACTGGTTGAAGGCACAATCCAGTTCTCCATTGACAACAGAAGGCAGCCATGAATCATCAATACTGACAATAGGCCAACAATCATCCTGACATCAATACTGAGGCTGATTGTTGAGTCATCAATACTGACAAATCAGCCTCAATACTGACAATAGGCCAGCAATATCCAAGAATCACAATCAGCCTCAGCTCGCAGGTACTGTCAGCCCATCATGTTCATCGCCGGCCTGGCCGCGGTTGAGGCTGGTCCCCTCAAGATTGAACTCACCGGGTTAAATAGACCAATAATAGTGCTTTAACATGGTTTAACATGGTTTAACATGGTTTAACATGGTTTAAACATGGTTTAAACATCAATAATGGTGGTTTAATAGAATTGATCCATCCTGACATGAGACTGTAATATACTGTCATTTTTTATACCCTTTTATGAATGGATCCAATGCTAAACCAGAGTTGTGTTTCCGAATTGTTAAAACATGTTAAGGGCAATGGAGTAGCCATACTACGAACCATGATTCAATAGTCTTATAGTAATTAAAAGAGATAAGAATAATACGCACAGAACCGGAGGCTTGCCTGGAGCATGTGTGTTCTTGCATATTATGTCAGCTTGGGCGAACCTTAGGTTCTGCGGGGAATCATAGTGGTCCAATGGTGATATATTTTCTTGATGATGATACTATTTACTATTAGTGAGAATAACTTACATAGTGATAGCAGCAGTACTGATGATAATCTAGGGATGATAGCCATGTGGCGGTGACGATGCTATCAGGTACTCAGAGAAACGAAGCCAGAAGTGGTGGATAGGCCCTTTTGCGTTGCTGAGACCTTAGTGATGCGCTTGCACTTGCCCAGCTTCAACGGAGATCTCATCCTCAGTGATGGGCTCTACTCCCTTTGGTTCCAGGTCAAAACTCTGGTACCCTGTCTTTCGACCAGCAAAATAGCTCTGACTTAGCTGGTGCCATGACATCCCCATGAACCAATGGTCCGTTACGTGGCATGACCCATCTCCATGGCTAACCTTAATAATTCATAAGCCCCAACCCATCGCCAAGGCCGGCCTGTCGCTGGGCGAGTACACGGCCATTGTAGCTGCAGGGGTCAGCTGCCTGGGCGGCGGAGGATGCCTATGTGAAAGGATCTAAAGAATCTAAAGTCAACGGGTATGATGGGATATGGAATGATATGGATATGCTGATATGCTCCATTTGTTTCTTGAGCAACAAGAGTCATGACTTCATAGCACTTCAACATACATCAACCGCAACACCACTTCCGGGTTTCTTCCTCCAGCATCCAAGGGTCCAAGGACATCCCTGGTAGCTCTATGGACCGCTCCAGGTCTTGTCCTTTGAGGATGGCCTGAAGCTGGTGCAGCTGAGGGCGGAGGCACAAATCCAGCGCTTGACGATTTTCCCCACTAAAAGATGGCCAGTATGTGGCCAGTAAATTGGAGCATCCAGTCAGTATACTACATAATGCATTATAATTTACACACATACACACACATATATATATACACATATATATATACACATATATGATGCGTATGAGGTAATATCTGCGATGGACAAAAGGTTTTCTCTTTAGCTGGGTTGATGGACCGTAGAATTGATAGAACATTGAACAAACGATCAAGGCCTGATTCGGAAGACGGCTCTGTTTGACAAACCTTGGTCCCATTTGGCCCATTTGGCTGGGGACAGCTGGGGATTGGTCCAGATGACATGCACGGCTGGGTGCTCTAAGAGAGGCTTTCAGAACATTCAAAACACCGATTTGGGTTTGTCTGAAAAATGGTGTCTTTTCCCACATGATCACATTTTTGATCAGGAAATGATGCTAGTTGCTGGATTTTGGGGGGTTCCCTAGATTTCCTTAGATGTCAGGCGATGCAAGATGCTGCAACCCGAGTTCCTCAGGCCATGTGCTCTGTGCGACCCTCAGGCAGCCCCTGGCCCCTGGTGCCCCTGGTGCCCCTGGCCTAGCTCGGCTGCAGGTGGCAGGATTGGATCGAGCAAAGGTGGACCAGCTCTGTTTGGACGCCAAAGGGGCAGATCCCAGCCCTGACCCGCAGTGTCAAGCGTGACTCTCAGCACAGAGAGACTTCAAAGGATGCAAAGATTCAAACTAACTCTGAAGCCAGTCCAGTGTTTCACGGATTTCCAAGGAAAACGGTGCCATGACAACCCGAAATGGTGGTGTCTATTCAAGAGTCATTTTTCACCTTGCTAAGGGCAAAATGATGAAATGGTCTTGTTGACAAACTGAGGTCGCAAATTTCCTGTTTCCTTCAGGATTCACTTGTGTCTGGTGCTGAAAATTTCAATAGAATTCCAAAAATGATGCATCAGAGTTGTGCACATCATTGATCCATATTGATCCCTTTATTCGTTGTTGTTTAATGCATTTGAAGTGACTTTAAAAGTATGACTTTTATATATACTTTTATTGGTTTGTACAAGGGCAAGCCTTCGTGCGTTGTTTGGAATTCTATGGAGTTCTCGCATCTGGTTTTGCTTCTGATAGTTGATAGATCAGGTCCATTACAATGACATATAAAGACTATGCCCAGATTATGTTGAATTCATCGTGCTCTCCTATAGAGTTCCAACGGATGATGTTTTGAATCGCTTTGAAGACATTTGTAGATTTAAGACTTAATAGGAAAATAAACAGTTTCGAAGCCGATGTCATCCTGTTTTCCTCTGGATTCTTGGGGTAGCCAATGTGTAGAAGTCATAAAAGTGATGGTATGTTCAACCATTGGGTTTTACTTGTCTCTAGTTGTACGGACTGATGCATCAGCCTAGCATCAATTATACCATCAGTTCCACATCAGTTCCACCGCAAGGTGATGCCCCCTACTTCGCGAAGTCGGTTTATAACCAGGCTATCTAGGATTCATGGATATCTATATGACTAATTATATGATACTAAGTAATACTAGTAGATGATATATCTAAAACGTGTCTATAACATTCCATAACTGGGGGGCACAACAGTGTAACACCTTGCAGTATATCTATAGCCACGATCACCAGCATCTCTAGCCCGGCCAGTGCCCAAGGCTGGCACCAAAGTGGCGATCGATGAACTTTGTAAGCGGGCCACTGCAGCGAAGGCCTTGCAGGCGCGCGGGCCGATTCGCGGTTTTGCGGTTTCGCAACCCCTGGTTGCTGCTTGGTTTTTGTGATTTAACCAACAAATATAGGAGGTAAACCAGGTGGCTTAATGGGATACATAAATGTGGATCAATGGGATTTTACCGAGACAATATAATATAGGAGATAAACCAAAACAACTATTTGAATATACCATGATACAGTACAACGCATGGATCATATCAACCAATCTGCTTGGTGGTTTCATAATGTTTCATATGTTTAATCGATCATCCCTATTCGCACCAATCGTCTCATCCAATTGATAAATCTGCGGTTGGTGGTGTTTATTTGTTTCTCCACTATTTTGGATCCCACTTGACTATTATGTTCGGATGAACCACGAAGCGATGCCATCATCGAAACTGAGGTACTGATAATGGGATGGTTATCAAGTAAGTATTGAGAATGGCTGTGGAAATAAGCTTTTTTCGGGCTTTCACCAATCTGTAGCCATACCCACATATGCCAAAGATAAGGGCATGGTGCATCTCCCAATCGAGGTATTTATATTTTCCCAACAATTGCGTGGGGAACACCCAACAGTGTTTGAATGCCTTCTCTGATGTGTTGGGTGTTTTGACCGAGGTACTTCCGAGGGTAAGCCATGTTTTTCCAATGGGGTTACAGTAACTGGGAAACTCATGGGTATCTGAAGACCGGCCCAATTTCATTGGGGGGGTTGTCCATAATCTGTTCGACCCATTTTTTTGGGACACAACTGCAAGATGCATTGAAAGGAGCATCTTCGAAACAGTCAGACAGAACTGAGAGGCCTTAAGCATCCTTAAGCTGTGCGCCAACTCCCAGCAGACGTTCAGGCACGACTCATTAAGACCAGTGGAGCGTTTCATACTCCACTGATGGCTCCTGCACAGGAGCCGCTGGGATTTCTAGCAAGAATGGTGAGATGGCACAGGGTAGCAGTAGCATGTCGTTGCAGGCTGTACATTAACACATCATCATACATCCCGGGACTTAAATGACAAACACAAGTCAAGCTGGGTGAGTTTTTCATGGCCATGGAATGCCATAGACATCCATAAACCAATCACATATCAACTAATGTGGCAAAACCAATGCCATAAACCATGCTCAAAATACCAATTTGTATGGGTGGTTTTTTTCAACATTTTCAACCATCCCCTAAATGGTTGTTGTTTATGATTGGGTGTACCACATTAGCAAATAAAGAGGTATTTTGATCAGGATCAATTGGCCGCAGCTGGAGGAGTTAGAGTCGGAGGGTCCTCTGGGAGGCAGCTCATATTATACTATATTTATATATGGAGTTATATAAATAAATATATATTATATACAGTATAATCAGTATATTAGATTATTATATTGTCCTGAAATATGATATACAAGTAATTTCAAAACAGTGGATGCAACCAAGCTCTGATAGTGCGCTGACCAAAATGCTCCGCCAGGAGCAGCTGTCTCGGGCATTGGATGCCGCCTCTCAAAGGATGATGCCCCCGAGGTTCCAGCAGTTTTGGATCAACGCTGACGGTTCACTATAGAAGAATTACATTTTGAATAGGGGAGTGAAGTGGACTATGATAGATTGATACAGCTGTTGATTTCTAGTGTTTTTTTCCGGATTTTGAGTCATTTACTTGTATTATTGATGGTTAAATTTTGTGCAGTTTGTACTTGTTTCTTTCCCACAGGTGCAGCATCTACTTCAATATCAACGGCAGAAGGGCAGCGGCCCTACGGGACCCATGGAGGAACTGTGTACGATTCTCCCAGGGGCCCCTTTGGATGATGTTCGAACGTGGTGAACTTGGTACTTTGTATGATCCTTTTTTGGGATGACATGGATCATACACAATATTCATCCCACACAATAGATTGGCAGACATTGTCATGGATCGTAGAGAAAATTGGTGACATTGTCATGTCATCGGTGGAGCCAGATCCACGGCCGCTCAGGTGAAGGAGAATTCGGATCCAGCAACCTTCATCGAGCTGATGAAGTCTGGCCCCTCAGGTTGGCAAGGTCCCAGAGGTCCCAGGGTCCCACGGTCCCAAGATGTGCCTGGGGTGGCGATTTTTGGACCGTTTTGAATGGCTTGGTTCAAGTGGAAATCTACAGGAAACTATGGATTTGCCAATCAAAGATGAGGAGTTTCCTCTATAGCTTTCCCGTCTTCCCCAGAACTAAAGCTGGGATGTTCAGTAAATACTAGAGACACCCAGTACATCATTGGCCTAGTTAGCCCCTAAGAATTGTTCCTTTAATAATTTTGATATTCTATTTTTGGGATAAGCCGGGATAAGCACCACACATAAACCAACATAAATATCACATCATAAGAGGGATCGTCCATCAGATAGAAATCTGATGATTTTTCGACCATCCGACCAGGCTGCAACTGACCAATGAAGTCCTCTGGGAGCCATCCATTCGGGTCGGCTCCGGGCGTTGGGACGAAGTGCTACAAATGACGGTGGCATGAAACGCGTTGCTCCATGTTTACTTTCAAGAGGTGATGTTGAGTATGGTGGGGCTTGGTTCTGGAACATAAGATTCTGCATTTGATTTCGATGTGGCTACAAGGCATTCCATCATATTCCATGGAATGGGGCGAATTCTGTCAGAGCTGTGGATTCTGGCTATGTCCTGGCTTCGCAGAGCTGTGGATCGTCGCGGAAGTTTTTGAGATCACCTGACCCATAGGATCCATGGTGCTGCTATATGGTAACATATGGTAACATGGATCCCATCAATATACCCCCTTTATGTTAGCATTAATATACCAGCACCATGGATCCTATGGGTGATAGCAGATAGCTTCGCCTGTGGTTTACTTCCAGCCATACTCCCCCTATGGAGATCAGGATGATCAGATTCTCATCATCACAGGCGATGATCATGGATGGAGTCAAGGATTTCTTCGAGCCCCAGCCTCGGCCAACTGGCCATGGCCCAATGGCGCCCCCCAGATATCCCTTGACTACTCAGAAGCAAGCCCTGGGAAAGGAAGGGAATGACAAGCTGCTTGGGAACTTCAGATTCCACTTTGAAGCCTTAAATGCCTGCCGATTCGATATGGAGTTACTATGAGTTATTCTAGCCAGGAAATCAAGGAGTTTGGAGTCTCCCAGTCTATAGTTTTGGCTCAGATTCTTGTCTATACGCAGCTTTGAATAAGGGTGGGCCCGCTGAAACAGCTCAAGTCCATGCTGAAGAGTCTGGGGCTCAGCTGGTGAAAACTCCCGAGAACAAACATCACATCCAGGCATTTAGTGGTTTTTCAGTTGGTTTTCGATTTTGGCATGTTCAACCAGAAACATACAGAAACATACAGAAACATACAGAAACATACAGAAACCATATTTGCATATTTAGGATGATTATATGACTACACCTTTTTTCAACCACCAACCAGATCAGACACTATCTAATGTACAACCAATCAAACTGCAGGCGTTTGAGCGAGTTGATCCAAAATCAGTATTACGTACCCTCTGGTTATTTAACAGCTTGCTATGGAAAACTTACATTTTTTAGCAGGGGCATCATGAGAATTGTGCCATTTTCGATAGCTGTATCCGATAGCTATGATAAGCAGAGGGTAGTATTACTGTTACTCATGAACTGATCGTTTTTGCAGTCCATCCCTGCGCAAGGAATCGATGCAGATGCCTTCAAGCGCACCGAAAACGTGAGTGTGTAGGTCATGTTAAATGTCTTCCCATTTATTTCAGAATATTGGAACTTGGTTTCACCGCTGGAGAGAATCTGCAGCTACCCCAGCTACAGATCGCAGTTTGGTGAAGAAAAAGAATGGCTGTGCACAGCGGCCTCGCTTCAAGGACCTCCTGACAGCCGACAGCCTCCCGATGTTGGCTGATCAGAGGGGAGTCCAATTCTCATCAATTCTCCAGTGTTTCGTTGCCGGCTTTCTTTGGCAAGTGACAAGAGCCCCTCCGAAGTCAAAGAGATTTGTCCGCTTAAGCTGCAGAGTCAAAATAGAGACAATGAGGTATCACACAACCCTGGGAGCCAAAAGCAAGTAGTAGCCCAAGAAAATCCCATAAATCCCATTGGTTATATATATAATAGGCATATAGGGTACAACCTCCTGACCACCAACTTAGCAATCAGCCCATGGCCAATCCTTGCCTCAAGTAGCAAGCGTCATTGCCTTTAGCGAGCCATGGTCATATGGGAAACTGGAGTTGTCTGCGTTGATGGTCCAATTTCTTACGAACCAAAGCTGAAGACAACATCTCAGCTATCTCCTGAGGCAGGAAATATGAGCAGACTCTGGGCCACTGGGTATGGGATTTCCATGGATTTCCATGCGGGTGTGCAACAGATTCTTGGAAGAACTTGGCAGTTGCAAGCGTAACCTTCAGATTCGTTCAAGCCACACTGGCCATGTTCTGATCAAGTTGGCATCCCTCAGGTGACCGTGGGGGTTGGACGTTCACCAAAGATCCGCCCTGGCCCCAAGGCCCCAAGGCCCCAAGGCCCCAAGGCAGCCCCAAGACCCAAAAGAACCAGAGATTAGATCCCCTCAGCCAGCCATTCACAGGCAGATTTAAGAAAAGACTTGCCAGTCTTCGAAGTTCTGAACCGATGGGGAGATTTCCCTTTGCAGGTTGGGAATCCAGGGCTGGGGAGTTTTCAAACATCACTTGGCAATCCAAGAGGAACATCATGAACCATTGGTTTTGAAATAGCCAGCTTTGAGAACGAGGTAAAACGATGTAACTCGCACAGCCGACTGCCAATGCCTGTTGCAATGTAGTATGGCTTTCTGCAAGCGTTGACCATCAATTGAGCCAGACTCCCGAAGTGGCTGATGAGTTGGTGACAAGAGACGCGAACTCAGATGTTGCAGGACTTCTTCATTTCCCACATGGCATGTTTGGTATATGGAATATATGATTATACCTATATAATATATATTACATATACGACTTAGATCAGTATATATATATATATTATAGATACACGTTGTAGACAGGTGTCAAGTGTCAAGATTTCTTGGTAAGATACTAGCAAGGCAGGTGAAGCATCATGGAGGGTATGGGAATGCCCTCCATCGCGACTGAGACCAGCTATCTCGGAGAGCGACTAAGGCAATTCACTATTCCTGTCAAAGTGCAAACCTTATACTGCGGAGAGAAACTCTGCCATAACGATTTACACTTTGGACAGATTTGGGGTCAAGGTCTACAGGCTTACTAGCTGAAAATCCCGCAATTGCCGTAGTTCCGTGGTTCTTGTCAGCCTTTTCTGGTGGCTGACAAACATGTAAAGTTGTCTCCTGGTTGGGCTGCTCCCCAGGTCAGACAAACATGCATCAGATTGTTGAAGCACCTTGCCTCGGGAAGTTTGAGCGACCCATGACTGCCGACCTTTGATACTTTGATCAACCCCGAGATTGTGGAAAACTGGAAAACTATAGCCTAGTTCTAGACTCACGAGGAAGTCCAAAAAACATTAAAAACAACGGGCAACACAATTTCCCTTTGGTGTTGCAACTCGTTGGGAAGTTCAATCCACGAAGAATTTGATGGCCATGTTGAGATCTGCGGTCATCCCGGTTCATCCTTCAAAAGCGGCTTGTTTCAAAGTACCACCATACAGCCGCGTTTCTGTTTTATCAACAGTTTCTGGACGGCTGATATTTTATGAATCATATATTGAATGTATATGAATGTATGCCATTGTATTCTATACACGGGATTGTAACTTCGCAAGAAACGCGACACGGAAGGATGCCAACAGATTCTTTCCATGACTGATGACTTGCAGCCCATCTTAGGCGCTAGTCAAAGCACTGGCAGATGGCGGTGTATGGCAGGAGGCCCCTTTTGGCATTTCGCGAGTGTGGGAGGAACTATGCCAATGGTAGAAGTTGGTCATTAGTTTGTATGTTATGGAGGTTTCCAGAAATGCGGACACCCATGGATGGTTTTTTGATGGACGATCCTATGAAAATGGATGATGACTGGGGGTACCACCATTTCAGGAAACCACCAATATGGATGTATATATAATATATGGTTCCAATCCCTTTTTGCTTCGCACAGAAGTCATGGAAGATATGGAAGATGCGCACAAAGCTGGCCAAATTGTGCCATTACGCACAGCATTTGATGGTGCCATCGTTGACAATCTTCTTGTTGGTTCGATCACCATAAACTTCCACCCAGGAAAATCCCAGGAAGATCCCAGTAAATGTACATGATGAGTATAATCCCTAGAAGATATATCCGAATTAATCACCATAAAATCCCATGAAATGTGGCATATGATTAGTTTTTTTGAGTCATGGATAGTCATGTCATGGTGCCGTCGTTGGACACGCCGAAACTTCGATCGCGGGCAGATCAACTGCGAGCAGATCAGTCTGGGCGGGATGAAATTCCTGGATCGCCGCGAGCTGAAGGTGGGCCATGGGCCATGGGCCATGCTGGGCGATGGATGTCATGGTGGGTGGAAACGCCAAAATGCGTTGGGCAAGCCATGGCGCCATGGCATGTGAACAGTGAGAAAATGACTTGGGATATCTTGGGATCGTTGAAGTGATAGTTGGTTTAGTGACTTAGTGCTACTGCGTTATGTTACTCTTTGTGTAGCCATAAGAGTCAAAACCATGCCAGAGATTTGCGGATGCAGGAACCTTTTTTAACCTTTTTGTGCATTTTTCTGTAGTGACTAAAATGGGAGTTGCAGAAGTTCATCATGTCATGGGGTGTTTTTTTTCCTGGCTCACCAAGCCGGGACTGCCGGGGCTTCACCAAGCCTGGGCGCAAAACGGCCAGGCTTGGTGTCAATCCACTCTGAAATCCTACCAGAATGGCGAGCTCTTGAAGGAAGAGGCGCTGCCGCCAGAAACTGTGGCTGAGTGGTGGTTAGAATGTGTTAAACCAACTAAAACCCCTGGTTGATTGTTCGAATCATCACCTGAGTGTGGATGTACTTTACGGGAGATGATTCTCGAATATTATCAACATAATTCAATATATTCTATGATTTCTATGTGTGATCAACGCTTAGATATTCCATCTATCCCCCACACATTCTCTCAATCCACTGCAGGATAGCAAGAAGATCAAGGAGCTGCTATCACATCATCCGCGTAGCGACAAGAAGGTGGGTAGTCCATGGTCCCGGCTTCCCATTTGATGGTGGATGTTCTAAGCCACAGGATGAAAGTGGTGATTTTGGTACATCATTTCTGCCGTAAAACTGTTTGAAAGCATCCAAATGAGACAGTGGTCTCAATCACTTGAAACACAGTCAATGCTTAAGTGTTACTAGGGTGTGACCAGCTACACTCAGCCACCCTTCAGCAATGGTTTTGGATTACGTAGAACCCAGAGAGTTCGGCAACTGTTATCAACTTGCTATAGCATCCGCAGCGCTGGTTGGACAAGTCAGAATGACAGGCCCAAAGATTGGCCACTTGTTAGATCCCCATGTGACACAAGGCTGCCATGAGCCGACATCCTTTCTGTTTGGCTGGTTTGGTTCGAAGGGCAAACATGCAGATTTGGCCCCTGAAAGCCTCATAAAACGCTTGCACCCACAGATACAGGCCGAATTTGCCAAGAAGCCGAAACTTCGAAGAGGCTTCATGAAAGAGATGCAGATGGGATTGAAGCACAGTCTTGCCCATGGTGAAGAAGCCGTTGAGGACTACCGCGCCTTGATGAACGAGAACATCCAGGAACTGAATCGCGTGGTAGATGAAGAAAGCCCCGAACATTTGCAGCAACTATTGAAGCATGCGGAGATGACGATGTCTGAGCATCAACAACCGACGCCATGGCAGATGGCACAGCGCCTGGGTATTGCGACAGCACCTGTGCTGCTGGAGCCGCCAGTGGATCTTGGAGGCTTTCGTCAGGCGTTGCGCCATAAAAGTTGTCGCTTCAGAGACTTCCTTTGAGCGCCAGGTGCTGAAAAAAAAGCGTGGTGCTGCCGTGGTGTTGAGGTTGAAACGCTTGAAATGGGGAACTAAGAGCTTTCAGCTATGGGCCCATGGGTCAACAATGGTGCAAGTCCAAAACAGCCAGCTAGGCACTCGTGATCATTGCTGTTTTTTCTTTTTAAGGCACAACATCCCAAAGTATTGAAGTCATCAATGCCGCACTGTGTCAGGCTGAAGGATGTGTGGCTATTCGAGCAGGCCGGGGACCACTGGTTGGAAGTGCTGGAGCCCCATAGTGTGGGCAAAAGATATCTGCCACTTGCAGTGTCGGATGGATTTGGGCAGACTGGTGGGATTTTCTTGAAAAACTTCGATTTGTGGTCTAAAATGGTATAAACCTAGAATTCAGCAAAAAATATGTCAATACCTGCATCTTCGCAGCCTGTTTGAGCGCTTACCTTAAACTTGTTTAAGCACCATCACCCCAAGTAGCCTTCTGCAAGGGCATGAGGTCCTTTCTGTCCCTGCATCTGGACACATGCACTAGGGGTCAAGATACTTGCATGACAAGGTTGACATGGTTTGATAATATCATCAAAGATGTGTGCGTTGAAAGATTCCATGACGTCATGAAGCTGTTTGTCCAGGTCAACATCCCACCTTTGCGTTGAGATGTTTTTTCGTGGTTCGTGGGGATGGCAGTGAGGAGGACATGCTGCAGCTGATTTGGGGAGGCGGCGTTGAACTTGGCGTTGATCTTCGCATGTTGTGTGCGTTTCAACATGGCATGTTGTGAGAGAACAAGATGAAAACATGCCGAAGACTTCTTGTGATGAGAATGTTGGAAGCGGTATGACAAGAAGATGAATTCTCAGTGGGAGGTGCTGTAAGTTCTTCAATCTTGATTTTATATATTCTTGGATTTCTTGGAGTATATCCAAAAATATCCAGTGTCACACTTCCAGTGGTTCCACTCCATTCCGCTCCCAATTTCAGAGGACTTTAGCTACATCCGTTGCGTGGACAATACTCCGTCCTTTACCGTGCACCACTAAGCCTGGAGCATCTGCAGCGGTGACCCCGGTTTTCCGTCGAGGGGCGATTTCTGGGCTCCGGCAAGGTAACTGGTCAGCGACGAATCTGCTACGCATTGGGCAAGATTTTGCAGGTGGGTGAATTCACTGTGGGAAACCATGGGGAAGCACGGGAAATCCAATGCCAGTGATCATAAACAACTCCCATTTAAGGGATGGTAAAGGTATATAGCACCCATTGATGGTGATTTAGGGCATGGTAAATTATTGGGTTTACCACATTTTTTTGATGTGATTCCACCCATTCTCATGCGAACTGTGAATTCACTGAAACATTGTCCAGCAGATGCAGCAGCTCAAGTGCCCTTGCTGCCTTGCTGGCCAGGAATGTGAAAGCTTGAGAAGTCATTGTACATGCGGTATATTCTGTGCTTAAGTTGCTGGCAATGGCTGACAATGTGCAAATGGGAAGATTCCCTTTGACTCTTGACCCAACAGCAATGTTCGAAGGTAAATCCAGGAGCGATGCTGAGGGCTTAGCTTTGCAACTGGGTCCTCTGGCACTGTCTGGCAACTAACCTGAAAGTTGAAGATCGACATGCTTCTCGTTTTTGTTTGATGCAAGAAAAATGCTGTCCCACTTGAGTAACGGCCATCGAATTTTGTGAAGATGGTTTGCTCAATACTCGTGATTCCCCAGTGATGATGACTCCATGGATTTACCAGTGGATTTACTCATTATTAACCATGATTAACCATGATTTACCAGTGGATTTACTCATTATTAACTATGATTAACCGATTTACCAGTGGATTTACCATTATTAACCATGATTTACCAGTGGATTTACATGGATTTATCATCATTTTCCCAGGTTTACCAGTGGATTTCCCATCATTTTCCCAAGGTTTTCCCCAAGATTTTCCGACATTTTACTCTGAGGAAGAGCCTGGCGGAACTCGCCGCCAGAAGGTCACCAGAAAACGGGGGAAGTGGGGAGTGACACCAACCAATGGGACCCATTGGGACTTCAACAGATATGAGGGGGGGTTTTAATATGAAAAATGGATGGGGAATCAAGAAGAAGAAGAAGAAGAAGAAGAAGAAGAAGAAGAGGATTTTAACAGCACAGACTCAGCAAAAACCCTGGTTTTGACACCAAACATTGCTTTGTAGGTAATTTTACGTGTGTATATATATATATATGTATATATATATATATATATATATATTATACAATTGTGTCTGTTGCCGTATTGCCCACCACCATCTATATAACCTTCAATACTTCCAAATATTTCTTCCGCAGTGAATGGATGGTCTCATGCCATGGTAACACTCATTTTGATGATTCCTTGTACCATGACATACTTGAACCGCACTCAACATGTTCAAAGAATACCCATTGACTATCTGGTGACAGATCACAACACCTTGGTAAAGAGGGTGTAGTTTGAGCAGAAGCAGCTCCGTTTTGTTGAACAATGAATCTGTTCCATTTTTGCTTGAGCAGGAAGTTTGTCCAAGAAAAATTTCCAGTTCTGCTACTGATCCAGTGGTGATCAACTGGGAGAGTCTATCAACATCATAGCCGTCTTAGTCAAGATTCATCAAGTTAGCCAAGTTGAATCATTCAAGAATTCTTCAAGATTCAACATCATAGCCGGCTTACATATTTTATTTGTTTGATGTTCCCCCCCTTTTTATGTTCTTCGAGGTTTCCACCCCTTCGCGGGAAGTTCGCCACGGTTGGAACTCAGTGATGCCTTGAATTTGGCCAATATAGCAGAAATGGGACGTTATGGGTATGGTTATAGCTATAAACATCTAACATAGACCCGGGCAAGCCGGCGGCGGAAGTTTCCCAAACATAAATGACCTATAGTTCAAAGACAACCTGTCCCGACCGCGTCCTTCCCTCGACACTCCACACCTCACACTGCACAC
>Ga0126342_10004414_pt1 | contig 23984 bp, 29 predicted proteins | sample Cyp1metagenome_FD_92528 | JGI IMG/M metagenome (GOLD analysis project Ga0126342, IMG submission 92528) | Coral microbial communities from Lord Howe Island, Old Settlement Bay, Australia - Cyphastrea 1 metagenome | ecosystem: Host-associated > Invertebrates > Cnidaria > Coral ...
CTGCGCAATCACAGGCAGTTGTTGCACTGATAAGAACAGATACTTCACCTGTCCAGCAGTGATAAGAACTGATACTACATCTGTCCAGTTGTACATGCATGCACATGAACCCTTTTGCACATATAAATACATTAATCAATAAATGTGTATACCTGCATGCATATATACACATATTTACATACACACATGGGCATTCACACGGATATACAATATAACGATGGATGGCCAACTGCTGAGTCTTGGATTGCTCGATTGCTCGTGCCGCTTAGGAGTCCCGTCGATTACTTATTTAGTCCAGAACGTATGCCTCCAGGCCAGGGCCAGTGCAGGACAGCTGGCCACATCAGGCTGTGTGACAGCCAGGTGGCATACCAAAAGCTGGATGGCATCGTATTCAACATCCTGAATCAGACGAAGATGCTCTTCACTGCTTTGTTTGTCTTTCTGATTGTTGGAAGTCTGGCCCTCAGAGGCGTTTGGTATTGCGCATGAATAGAATGAATCATAATGAATCCATGAAAGAACGAGTTGAACACGTTGAACTTGTTGAAGTCGTTGAACGCAGAGTTGAGCTCGGACCGAGGACGGCAGTCCAGAGTCCAATGTTTGGCACTGGTGATCCTCACAGCGGTCGGTGAACCCAGACGACACTCTGAGGACACTCAGTGTGGACTCGATCGACTCGATCGACTCGATCGACTCGATCGACTCGTGGATCTGTTCCTTGTCGTTTCGTCAGCGTTTCGACTTTTCGACGTTTTTCTCGATGTTGTCTACATTTATCCACATTTATCTACATTTTCTACTTTATCTATGTCCATCTATGTCTGTTCGATCTTTTTTGTTTCGTTTTGTTTTCCTCGCTGTTCCTCGCTCTGGAGCCGCGACTCGACTCAGGCTGGAATGTTGGCCAGGTAGCCCAGGCCCAGGCTAAGTGACGAAGATTTCAAGGAAAATTTTGAGAGAAAGGAAGAGATAATAAGAATTAATAAGAGATGAAGGGATCAGTAGGATCAGTGGGATCATGCATTCCCTTTATCGCCTTTATCTTCATTTTTCTTTGCAGAACACAAAGCATCAACTCAAGATCACCTTTTCACGTTTTCAGGTGTCAAGAAATCAGAGCGGGTAGAAAAGCAGTCTGTCAGAATCAAAAGGTAACCGCATCACAAGCGAACTGAGAAGATATGAAAAGATAGGCTCTCAGTCACATCCTGCTAAGCTGCAGAATCGAACTTGACACAATTGAGTCCTCGGGATGGTTGGACCTTCCACCATGGAGCTTTTTGGAGAGCATAGTATATATAGACATCTATAGACTATCAATAGACTCTCATACAGCCGGTTGATGCAGGTTGATGCAGGTTGAAGGTTCAAACATGTTCGAACTTACGCCGTGTAGATCCGTGTAGATCCGTGAAAAAAAGGTGCCGAGTGTAGCCTTCTGGCTGCGCCCAAGGTCAGCTACTCGGAAGTGCCGGACCGGACCGCCAAGCGGGAAAACTCAGAAGATCGAAGTCGAGCGAGAAGGTGCCCGAAAATATCGAAAATACGGAATCTGTATTCAGACTACATCATACTACATCAGATTACACGATTATATCGTGTGAGATTGTGATAGATTGTGGGATATGCCGGAGATATCGAATATTTCGTATATGTGTGATCAAGATCTTGGGTCTGCCATGCAAGAGGGTCAATGGCAAGGTCAAGAAGCTTCGAGAGTTTTGCTTTGGGCCGAGAGCTTAAAGCTTGAGGCTTGACAGGTCATATCACCGGTGTGTTTGCTTAACATAACATGCTAGGCTTGGGATTGTGGGTTGAAGATTTCTTGACAAGATGATCATTGAAAAACATAGATGAACGACAGGTTTGGAACTTCTAGGATCTTCAAGGCTTGCAGTTGCACATGTTGCTCGGAGTTGCTCGTGTTGCCCATGTTACTCGGATGTTACGGCCGAGGTTCTTGCTGCATTCTGCTGGGGTCTGCTCTGCACGGAGCTCAGATGGGCCCCTGGAACAGCCCCTGTGACCACTGTGACGTGCTGCGACCAGTGTGGGACGTGCTGCGCCGCCTGCGCCTTTTTGGTGTTTTGGTGCCCAGGTCCGGTTTAGGTGGTGCCATTGCTGAGTGGGTTCTGCAGAGGACGCTGCCCAATCTCGAAAGAAATGGGCAAGAAATGGGACTGGTCGACTTCCAGGTTGTCAGGTGATGCCCACTGCGCCAGTGATTCGATTGATGATATTGATGTGCCATGTAGCCCTCAGGAAACGACGGGACAGTTACCTCTTTAGTTCGGAGATGGCAGTGCTCGGCAGCGTATGGAGCTTAGATTCTTGATGATTCTTGAGAAGGGTGGAGACCTCAAATTGGCTTACCACGGCAAGGCATTGCAAGGCTCTTGTTGAACACTTCCAGCAACAGGGTATTTGTTCGCATACATGCAATGCCATGTAAATTGTTTCTTGAGTAGAGAGCCCGTGATTTGCATCACCTGTTGCTTCTTCGAAGTGTGTGTCGTCACTGCTAAGGCTGTGATCTTAATAAGTATGGCTCTCAAGTCTCTGAAAACAGGGCTACAGCATCAGCAACTAGAAGTAGCCTTCCTGAATGTTTTTCTTCATATTTTTCATGAGTTTTGATCATGCCGTCCCAGATCATTGGACGAATTCATCTTCAAGCCACTTGGCAAGGGATTTTCGAGACGGGATGGAAATGCTGGAGGGTGGCATGGAGGTGGAAAGATGTGACACCTCGAACAGTTTCGAAGGGTCCTCTGTGAGACCCGTGGGATATCATGGGATATCGTGGGATACCAGCATGGTTACTCAGGTTACTCTTTGCCTTGAAATTCAGCCCATGCTTCTCCTTTGCCAATAAGACTTGCAATTTTCAACGTTAAGGCTTTAAACATCTTTAAACCATGTTAAACCTAATTAACATTTATGAACATATTATGAAAATTTGAAAATTGGAAGTCTCCTGCTGTCTTCCTAAGCTGGTGCCGCTGGTGCCGCCAAGGTGACGGCCTGTTTCAGAACTGGACGCGTTACACGCCACGGTCTCAGTCTGTCGCCCGAACGTTACGCCGATGATGTGATGATGTGATCGTTGCCGTTGTCGAATCGAGGTTGATCCCTGTGATTACCCAGGGCTGGGGTGGCATTGTCGTGGGTCTGATCTCCAAGACCGCTGGCAGTGTGCGAAAAGGCCACTCTCAGACTTTTGCTAAAAGGTCTAGAACTGTTGAGACCTCTGCTGCTTTGCATGGCTTTTTGAATGGCATGGGCTTTGCTGAATGCTTTTGTGTCAGGCTTTGCCATCATGGTGGGTCTGATTCTGTCCTGTGTGAAGGGCCAAGTCAACACCAAACGCAAGCAGAGAGAAACTGTGAGATGAAGTGGTCCAGAGGCGGATTCGGATTGCAGGATCCTTCCCTGTGTGGATAATTTCGCCATTTCGTCCATGTTGTCATTTCATGTCATTCCGATCCATGTCGTTTCCATCCGGTTCTTCCATCCACCTCCCACATCTTTCGTCTTTCATCGTCTTTCATCGTCTTGACGTCCAGGTCTTGAAGTGGTTGGTCGAGGGCGAGTCGCTGCGTTGGTCCACATTTGTGGCTGTGCCACTCGTCGCCGCCAGCAGCCCCAGTTCCATAAACAGCTTGATGAACTTGATGTTTGTTTCGCAAAAGCCTTTGACAGATCTGAGATGCAACTTTGCAATACTTAGTACCTGATTGTTCAATAGTGGATATAGATGGAGATAGTGTTTGTTGATGTTTGACATGTTGCAAACACTTGCTACCCGAGAATGGCTCAATTCCATGTCATGACGACTTGGCCGTTTGGGATGAGCTTTGGATGAGCTTTGTTCATCCATGTTCATCCTTTCCAAGGTGAGCATCTATCTGCATGCAAAGTACCCTCCAGCTGCAAAGCAGGCGTAAGGACTGGCGGGAAGCCACTGGCACACGAAAATGCCAAACACATCCAAGCAACTTGCTACCAAAAACCGGAACATGTCATTAGTCACATCACCTCACATCATTGATTGCTTATGGTTATCTTGGTGAATGAACGTCACCCAGACTGCGTCAGACACGTGAGGAGGGACGTCTGATCCCCTGCGTAGGCGCAGGGAGCGCAGGCACCCCCAGGCGAGCGCAGGCGAGCCGCGAAAACAGTGCGCCAAGCTGCGGAGCGGGTGAAAGCTGCAGAAAATCTGGGAAGATCTGGGCTTCTGGTGGACTTCGGATACTTCGGTGCACAGATTGACAGCCTGCAGCGAAACATCCAAGAGAACTGAGACAATATGAGACAATAGATGATAGATCATGGTAGACATAGTAGACATGTAATGATGCAATACTTGTTGCAAAGCTGCATTTTGGGGTCTCGACTCCTACATTTCTTCACATGCGGCCATTTCTCATCAAACTGCCAGCTTGTGTTTGGAGGAGATTTTCACCAGCGGCCACACAGATTCCGACGCAATAAGCCAATGTCCACTCTCCCCAGACTAGTTTGGTCAAACATTTCATCCCGTTTATTCATCTTCATTCACCCTCTTGTGGGCGTACCATTCTCTTAGCATGAGTTGCACAACGTTTGCCCTACACAAGATGATTAACACGGCAGGGTGTGCATATGATGGTGAGGTGCTTCCTATGGGACACCCGGCAGGGAAGTCTTCGGAAGACAGGGGGATTGGTGGCTAATTATTGCTTGAATTGGGCAAGGGTAGGGTTTCCGATGTCAGTGCAATTTTCATACCATAAGTCACTGAATAAGAAGAGCTTCGCAAGATTCTCAGAGTTGAGTAAAGCAAGGCAATGAGTTTTCGGCAGAGTTTGGGCCAATTTCAAACACATAGTTGTGACATGTTGTGACATGTTGTGACATGTTATGACAAATGTAATCTGCTGACATAGTTGGAAGATGTTGGAAGTTCCCCAGTTCCCTTTTGGACTTCCAAGGAATGGTGGGTGGACGGCAGCAGCTCGAAGAACTACAGCGACAAGCTGCGCTTCAAACGAAGGCTTTGAAAACAACACCAGATTCATCCAGATTCACTGCATTTGTTACATCAAGTTATATCACGCAACATCGTACTACAGAGGTGATGAAAATTCAGGTCCCAATTCGAGGCAATTCGAACCGTTTAGGGCTGCTGTTTGGGGGCTTGAGGTCCTATCTCTCCAAGAGCAAGCAGAAATGCAAGCTCGCCGTGCTGCTGCGGCAGAAAGGAAGAAACAGATGGATGGCAAACCCAACCAGCTGCAGGAAGAGCTGCAAAAGCCGCTTGGAAGCGACATCGTTTCTTCATTCGGATGTTCAATGTATGCACACATATGCACAAGTTTGCCAACACAGAATGGATACCATGGATAGCTTCAAAGCTGGCAAAGGTCGCAGTGATTCCCCATGATTCCCCCGTATTCTTGAATCTGCACATCACATTTGATCACATAACAGATACATATTAGATATACATATTAGATACATATATGATCATATATGTCTTAATATATTTCATATGTCTATATCATGTTTGGAGGGGGTGCGCCTTTGTTAACCGGGCAGATGGGACAGGCGGATGTTTATCAAGAACTTCCTCCAACTTTCCGTGTCTCTGCCAGGAAGTTGGCGCGGCGAAGAGCAGCAATGGAGGCAGCTGAGGAGAAGTCGTGATCCGCCAATTTTATCAAAACAATACTGGAGATAGAAGATGGAGAGAATGGAGCTTGAAAAACAATGATGAAATCTTTGGAACAGGGAATGCAAACCATGTCCTCCAACAATCCCTAACAAGTTTCCCATTTCATTACAGTTGTTGTCATTTTATTTGACATCATTTTTATTTAACATATATGCATTATAATTTGTTACTTGTCCATCCTCAATTTTACAAGCGATACACTGAACAGAGCTGAACAATGAAGAGATTTCCGGCCATCCTCGGCTGTGCCCATGTGGCAGGATTCCAAAGCGGGAGAGGGATCACCGGCCAACGGAGACGCGGCACTGTCGCCACTTGATCCACTGGAAACTGGTCAGCTGCAGCCTTCGCAGCTCTCAGTTCCAACAAGGCCGATGCTTGGCAACTGGCCATGTCGCTGAGATTTGGGATAATTTGGGTCCAAGACTCCAAGACTCAGCAATTGAACTTCAAACGTGTATATAATAGGAAAATCAGGGAAGATCCGAGGTTGCCAAAGTGTCTTGCCCGTTGGTGCTGCACACCTAGTGTTTCTATATCCTTCTTGAAGTTTTTATCGTCCAACAGTTACCACGTGGCGATTGATTAACAACCAACAGATTTCCCGTGTGCAAGTGGGGGAGGGCACTTTTCTTTCGATCTCTGCAGCTGCTGCAGCCCAGAAAAACACACAGACCATCCACGGATTTGATTCACTCTTGCAGCAGGCAACGGGTTTGTTCGGGCGCGGATTTGTGACGTTGATTCTGAGTTGACGTTGATTCCCACCAAGGACTCTGTTAGAGTCGACCCAGTGACAACCTCAGACTGGCCATTGGCCAGAGTCAGGGCATCGGGTTGTACCAAGTTGCACAAGTTGCTTATTGGACCAGGCTGAGAGATATTCAGAGTTGCTGTGCAAGACATTGAGCAAAATTGAAATAAACTTGTTTGGATCAAACATTTTCCAACCACTTTCCCATACTTCCCATGCTTTGTTGGGTTTGAGGTCTGCAAAAGCCTCCCATGATCGTTCAGACCGATGTACTTCGGAGGTGTCCGCGTCGAAATCGAAGCCGACAGCTCCACAGCCCCCCGAGCCTGCGGTGCCTGCGGTGCCTGCGGTGCCTGCAGTGCCTGCAGTGCCTGGGGCACGAGCACAGCCCAGATGTCAGGTGACGCACGTGCAACATGTACAGTACGCTCAGCAGCACGTGCAGCACGTCCAAAATGTGCAAGAAGTCTTGGAGAGCGAAGGAGTCTCTCCCGGTTTCACCATAAGAGAGCAGGTTTGGGAGCAGCAATCTGGGCAGCAGAACGAGTGCTGCGCACTGCAATGACATGTTTGAGCTCCCTCCCAGCTCAATGTATTGAAAGTCCAGCGTTTTGATGTCTTCTCTTAATTTCACACACCTCCTGCAAGCAGAGAGTGTCTTAATCCCAAAGAGGATGCGCTATCGTACACTGCTTTGGGGAAAGAGGCTGGTTTAATGTGTCAGCACTTCAGCTTTTGATTCTATATTGACATGTTCAGCTCTTTCGAACAGGCATGACCGTAACGCGTGCTTGCATACTGCACAGCCAAACGTGTTGGTGGTGGTTTGGCTGCAATTGTTGCAGTTACAATTGTTTCTGTTCTTGCCATTCTTGCTGTTGTTGCTGGTGGCGGCGGCGGTGGTGGTCGCTGCTGCTACTGCTGCTGCTGCAGCGCATTTCCACGCATGCAGCTAGAGCTTGGAAGCGACGGGTAAGAGAGTTGTGTTTGCATGAAATCTGCATCCTACCGTACGCTGCCGCATCCGCCATGGATTTCCCTGTCTTTATTGTGCCAGTGATCACTCCGTCCGAAGAATGCAGTGAAGAGTCGGGGGAAATCATGTCGGACTGACTGTATCTGTATGGAGTGACAACGGAGCGTCTCACATTATCCTGAAATGCCAAAGACTTAACCAATGTTCTAATGACTTTTCAGATATCAGTTTGTCAGCAGATTTCAGACATGTATGGCTGAAGTTCATGCTTATAAAGCCACTTTGGTACGAGCCGCGCTGTAAAGCACAGTAAATGATTTCCAGCCTTATTTGATGAATCAACTGCACCGATCTGAGGCTTTTAAGATTTTGATTCTTCTTTAAGATTTTGAATCTGAAGTGTCACTATGATCGCACGACATGATCGATGTGGAACGCAGCCAAGTGCAAAGGGAGATGGTGAGAAACTGAGATGCTGTTTGATTCCATTTGCTTCGGGTGTACGATGTGTACCAATCAATCTGTTTTTGACAATTCGTTCTCTGCAATCGTTTTGGCCCAAAACAGACCGTTCAATCAACAGAAACAGACAACTGAAGAGGCAACGTGGGGCATGGGGGCACTTTAAGGGGGACACTCCATGCAGAACGAGAGAAATTGTGCATTTTCTTCGGCCTGTTCCTTTCCCATTCCTTTTGCAGGCCGACAAGATGCCTCCGAAATTTGTGAGTGATGGCCACTTGGAGAGAGACAGTGCGAGCGTCAAAAAATCAGATGATTTCACATGTCGAACAAAGATCTTCCTGTCTTGGACCTTTAAACTGCCACGCTAAGGTGTACATTTCAAGCATGCATTTTGCTCGTTGAACAACGGCAAGCTGGACGACTTCTACAAGGTCGAAACCAAGAAGAAACTTGGTGAAGGATCATATGGCCAGGCCCTCAGCACGCATAATTAAGACATAATCAACACTAATCAACCAAGTAACCAATCACTTCAATTAATTGGGTCCCAAAACAAGTTCTCAAGGGTGCCAAGTTTGAGCGAAGCGCTGCTGAACAGCTGCTGAACAGTTGCTGAACAGTTTGAATTGATTTGCTCTGACATTCATGATTTGCTATGAATCTGCTGTGAATCTGCTATGAATCTGTTTGCCTGAGACTCTGAGGCTCTGTCTCGAAGGGTGTGCACAAGTCCACTAACGCGGTTCGTGCTATCAAGGCCCGGCTGGGCACTGGATTCACTCTGTCGCATGACGTCGATGCAACTTTCAAAGGCAGAGACGTAGGACACGTAGAAAGTGAGGCTCAATCCATCTCAATCCATCTCAATCCAACTCAATCCAACACGTAGAAAGTGATGCTCAATCCAACAATGCCATACAAAATCACAACAATCAATCAACAACAATCCAATACCCACATCCAACAACAGTATCATACAAAATCCAACAACAATACCCACAGCTGTGGCAGCATCCCGAGGCCATTGACCGCACCAAGATTGCAGATGGAGAACGCTTCCAGACCGAAGTTGACATTCAGCTGCTTCCTCAAACGGTCTGGAAGATGAATGAAGATGACATTGTTTGTCTGTTGCAGTTGAAACATCAAACGAATCAGAATGGCTATGCAATCTATGCAAGGTATGAAACAGAATCAGTGCTGTTTTTTGACACCGTGGAACCTACTGACCACCTTTGACATTCTTTCTATTACCTCAGCCTTTTCTCTCGGTTAAAAACATATCAATATTTTACATATTACACAATATTACACACACACACATATATATATATATTACACACACAGATATATGAATATATATATATATAATTATATATACAGTATATACATTATATTTACAGTATATAATATATAAAATCTCAATTTCTTTAGAGTTCCGATGCGAGGTCGGCCTTGGACCACCCGAACATCGTCAAGCTCTACGAGGCTCACAGCACCGTCCGGCCGAGTCCTCGGCCGAGAACTCTCGGCCGAGTCGGGACAGCACCCGTGGTATGGTGGGTTAATGGTGGGTGAATGATCCCATAATGGGATTGATGGGTAAATATGCCCATGATAATCCATGAGACATCCACATTACAATATGTTAATTAATATGTTAATGATTAATATTAAATGTTAATGAAATCTTTAATGAAATATTAAATGTTAATGATTTGTTCCTTGTGGACGCCACGTGCACTCCCTGATGCCAGGTCTTCGTCGATGCCAAGAAGGCCGACACAAACCATGAGATCCCCCTGGGGCATGGTAAGATATGGTAAACATGGTTATGGCATCCTTGGCATCATCCACAGCTTCGTAGCAGAATAGCATCGTATTAGAGGTCTACTTGGTCATGGAACTCTGCACCGGTGGTGAGCTCTTCGACCGCATCTTGGAAGAGGCTGAGAAGCACGAAGGCCAGTGCAGTGCGGCCTGTGCGATGCAAACCGTGAGAAAAGAACAAGTCTGTAGAGAAGGTCAAAAGAATAACATGATAGAACTGATATCATTTTGAAAAATCTTGATGTATCCAGTCTAGCTTTCTGACTGTTTCTTTGTTGGCTGTAGATTGGCTGTAGACGGATGTTGAAGGACAACATGTTCTTTCTTGCAGGAAGCGATGCCGCCAGAGCGTTCGATGAGCGCGGTGCCGCATCTTGGCCGCCAAATGTGGGATTTTTCCCATTTTTCCCAATTTTCCCCTATTTTTCACCATTTTTCACCATGTTTCCAATTTTTTCCCATTTTTTTCCCTGTCCAAATGTCCAAAATTGTCCAAATGGCATGACCGTTTCCTGAGGCCACTTACATGCAGCAGATCCTGGGAGCAATGAGCGCCTTGGAGCATAAGGCATAGCCATAAGGGCCATGAGGGCATCGACCATGGCAGGGCATAGGGTGCAAACATGGCAGGGAATGACGGAATGGAAATGGATGGGAAATTCCGGAAATGGATGGAGGATTCTTGCAGAATAATGAATAATCTGACTAATCATGAAGACGCCTCAATATAGACATCGGAAGATTTGGAAGGGAAGATTCTTGCGGACTATGTGACGCCTTCAATATTGACACTATCATGAACAATGTCTAACATCGTATCAGATCTTGACTGTTGGACCAGGTTTTGGTTTTTGGCTGGTGAGCCGGTGGCTTTCCATTTTGGTTCCTCCAATCCAGCCTTTTCTTTTGAACAGATCAGCCTTCAATATGTCCCATGGTCGGATGAAATTCGTGGCACTTGAAGCTGAAGATGGTGTATGGTTTGTCTGAAAGTAGGTCCACGGTTTGATCCTGTTTCATCATGCATTCACCCTTAACATTGCCCAAGTACGGTATCTCCATAGCTACAGGCATCCCCATAACTATATCCGATATCCTTCCAAGCGTGCAGAGGTTGGCCAATGTTGGGCCACTTTGGCTAGGTGCTAGGCTTGAGTCGTTTCATGCCATTCCCCAGGCTATTTGCACAACAACGACTTCGTTCATCGTGACATCAAACCAGAGAATTTCTTGCTCCAAAACAGGGATCCAGATGTACCTTGGATGCGATTGCACAGCCGAACTGCCAGAGAAATTTTCAGAAAGAAACGCTTGGACCGCTTGGAAAGAAACAGGTAGAAGAAGGACACAGATCCAGATCCAAAACGATTGGGACACCTGTAAAGTGATGTAAAGTGATGTAAAGGTGATGTAAAGTGCGAATGCTTTCCGAGTGAAACAAAGATAAACAAAGTGTGTGATGTGTGATGTGTGATGTGTGCAGGCGCCCATCAAAGTGATCGACTTTGGCCTGGCAGCGTCCTCAGTCGAACGCCGGAGCCGTGACGCCGTGGCACGGTGGCACGGTGGCACGGTGGCACGGTGGCACGGTGGCACGGTGGCACGGTGGCACGGTGGCACGGCATGAGCCAACATGCAGCCAACATGCAGCTATAGCCAAGGCCAAGAATCACAAGGTGGCGTCCGGAGAGAAGATGAAGACCAAGGTCCCACCATGTCCTGGCAGCTGTGCAATACACCGCTCGTTGCCTCGTTGCTACGTGTTTTGCTTTGTGGTGCTACGTGTTCATGATGATTCATGATGATTCATGATGATTCATGATTCATGATATGTTTTCTCGACTTGCTTGGTCTGATGAAAAGCCAAGCAACCCGACCTTGCCTTTACATGGCAGTTTGCAGCTTCGAAATGAATGCTTTACTGGGCCCTCTGATTCTGCGCTTTTTCTGCCTGAACTCTATTGCTACTGCCCTTGGTAGGCCGGCACCCCGTACTACGTCGCACCGCAAGTGCTGGAGGGTTGTTACGTGCTCAACTCAGCTTGGACATCGTGGGAAAAGTGTCCCCGTAAGAGAGCTCAGTTGTGGGATGCGATTAAGTCGACATTTTAATTTAGGACTTGTATGGACTTGTCTTCTGAGTCTTCTGCAGGATGAGAAGTGTGATGTTTGGAGCTGTGGGGTGATTTGCTACATTCTGCTCTGCGGCTATCCTCCGTTCTATGGGGACCGGGAACTGGGAGACGGGAACAGACAGGAACTGTGAGCAGGGAATGAGACTGTGACATGACTGTGACTATGGAATTTCTTCTGGAAAATGCTGAATACAACTTGTGCTGTTGGCCAGGACAGTGATTCCGACATCTTGCGAATGGCCCCTTTGCTGCAGAGAAAGAACATCAGGTGAACATCAGGTATAGCTGCTGTGATCATCGTCGATCAGATGATTTTTCTCAGTACTTTGCAACGAAATGCCGGGAATTCGCCGGGAATCCTTCCGATTTTGTCTGACCTTCACCTGACTCACCTGACGTGTGAGACCATCAATGTGATCAAGTTGAGGTGAAGAAAGGCGTCTTCACCTTCCCCGCCGAGGCCGGAAGATGGAAGCATCCAGAAACATCTCATCTGTGATAAATTCACAGCATCTCTGAGATCTGTGAAATCTGTGAGGATCTCATCTGCCGTCTCGGCGCAGGACTGGGAGGACATCACGGCGGACGCCAAGGAGTGCATCTCGCTGATGCTCACCTTCAACGCCTCCAAGCGCCGCTCATCGATCAGTCAACGAAACGGAACCGGGCAACATCTGGAAAAATCTGGAAAGATCTGGAAAGATCTGTGAAAGCTAACTCAGCTAACTGTTACCTCAACTCATCCCAACTCATCATGTATCATAACTTAACTTGCTAACTTGCTACTTGCTGGTAACTTTCGAATCTTTCTTCACATGGTACATATGGTACTAGTTGTACTAGTGGTCCATCTGTTCCTGGCTAAGGGCCAACTGCAGCACAGATGCTGGAGCACCGGTGGCTCGACAAGAACGCAGAGGCGGGAAGCGATGCACTAGGGGATTTCAAATTGCAAATAGATTCAATCGATTCAGAAATGATGCAACACAAAACGTGACATGTCATGGAAAAGATGGAAGTCAGAAAGCATTGAGCTGCAGAAGAAGCTGCAGAAATCAAGACTGAAGAGACTGCTGTGTCGCGTTGTGTCGATCACACGTGAACAGGCTCCCAAGGGCAAACCTCCAAAAGACCTGCAACTTGGCTGAGAAACCTGAAGCAAAGAGCAGAATCTTCAAAAGTGATCTTTTTGGCATCTTTTTTCGCATCTGGTTTTGCTGCTCTATCTGAGTTGATCAACAGATACACGAATACTCAGGTGCAAGAACCTCAAGAAGTTCAATGAGGGATCCCGCATGAAGAAGGCATGATAGTCAAGTTCGTCCCGGAAAGAGATGGAAAGAGTATGAAAGAGTGGCAGATCTTGTAGCCGTAGGGTGGTTCACAGTGTGTATGCAGCATGCTGCATGCTGCACTCCGTTTCAACCAGTGCATGAGGAAATGTAAAGGCACAAGGCCAACGAGAGCCCTATTGACACCAAAACCACTGAACAAAGACAGTGAAATTCTTTAACACTCTTCAACCGAAGACACTGACCGTCACTGACCGCTAGCTTGGACAGTCACCAGAAAACCTTAGCCCTTTGAAATTTTGAACTCAAGCTCAAGAGTAGCAAAACACCTACTGTATTGAATGATAAATGTATGCCGATATGTCAGATTGTGTCAGTGTATTTTCTTTTTTATTTCAACAGTTTTATTGTTCCTTTTCAAAACTTTTTAATCCTGGAAGCCACCGGGCAGTCTGCGTTGTCGTCAGGTGGCCCTGACCTTGATCGCCCAGCAGCTGAAGGACGAAGATTTGGAGCAGCTGCGCAACACCTTTCTGGTCCTCGACAAGAACAAGGCGCACCGCCGACAAATCTGGGACGGATCTGTTGAACGGATCTGTTGGACGGATCTGTTGGATGATGCCCCAACATAGCCTTAAGGATCATTTATCCAGAGATATGCCAGTTTCGCACCCGATACCCAGGTATCCCGATCCGGCATCCCAATATCTCCCAATATATCCCAATGTACCCCCAGATCATCATTTTTTCCAACATTGAAATCGAACAGAAACAAGATCAAACAAGAAATCATCCGCACATTTCACCATTTCCCCCCATGGAGCCAGGGTGGCTCCCCTGTCCAATGGCCCAATGGCCCAATGGCCCAATGGCCTGGCAGGACGGCACCCTAAGCATCGAGGAGATCCAGAAGGGCATCGCAGAGAGCGCCGTGGAGATTCCCGGGGATCTCATTGAAATCATGCCACTGAGCCGATGATGTCACGGAGGGCCTTGATGGATGGCTTTGCCGGGGAGATAGTGTATATATAAACACGCATATATATATATATATATAGATAATGATATATACATTATACATACATATTTGAGTGGGTTGAACACGTGAAGGATCGTGAAGGTTTCTGTCAGGGAATCGATTTGAGCAACTCATACATGGGGCTGGTACTGGTGTGTCAAGTTATGTCGTGTAGCCATGTGCCAACATGCTATGAGTTGTTTGGGCACCTCACGGACCGCAGTTGAGCAGCAAAGAGGGATGAGGGATGTCATTTTGCTGATTCCGACAGCCCTGCAGGGCGCACAGCCATAGTTGATGCATGTTGATGCTGTGCGGCGCTGAGGAAGAACTTGGACACCGATGGATCAGGAAACATCGACTACACGGAATTCATCGCCGCAACTCTGAGTGTCTTGGCAGAGGGTTCAGTAGGCACCGTAGTGCCGTAGTGATTGAAAGTGGAGCCCCCGAGAATCCCAGGGTTCATTCGCATAAAAATGCGATAATTTGGTTAGACTTCAATTTTGGATGCATCCATGTATAATACTGGTATCATTCTATGATATTCTATGTATATATATTTAGTATAATTAATTGTGTATTTTTGTTCATGGAGATCTCCCCGTGGTATCCCCGGAGGCCAGAAGCAGTACCTGAAGAAGGAAGTGCTGTGGTCGGCTTTCAGGGTCTTCGACAAGGACGGCGATGGACGGATCACCAAGCAGGAGCTGGCCGCCATTTTGAAGGAGCAAGCCGATGGCGAGGCGACGAACATGTTTTTTTTTGGGGGGTTGAAGATTGAATGAAACATTTGAAGATGGTTGAAGATTGTTGAAAACCGCTAAACAGCACGTGTTTTTACATTGAATTTGTCTCACGGTTTCTGCAGGCGATCAAGGCAATGGTGTCGGAAGTGGACCTGGATGGCGATGGCGAGATCTCCTTCGACGAATTCGCCTCTTGGACGGCTGCGTTCACTGCGTTCACTTGGTCGTTTTTGGAGATTTCCAAAGGTGGAACCGAGAGATGATGAAAGATGATAAAAGATGATGAAAACTTGTAATATTCCATAGATGCCCATAGTATTTCATCGTTATCATAGTTGTCACGGATTTCCAGACTTGATGGGATGAAAGCAAGAACATTCTTGGTGGAGATGCCCCTGTGGTAGATTACCGGATTTGATTCGACATGATTCGACACGATTCGACTATGCGAGGTGACTTGCTGACTTTCACAGGATGGTTCATGATGGTCAGAGTGCAGCTGAGGTGAAAATGATGGAGAAGGGCGTGGACGTGTCGAAGTAGACAGACTCAACAGGCATTCGACAGAAGGCAGGAGACCGACTCGAGATTTTACCAAAACGTGCCACACAACGTGCCACTGAGTCACTTGCACCTGTATCAATTGTGTCGTGTCAACTGCTGAGTGTGAGAGAGTGTCTATGTAGTGTCTATGTAGTGTCTATGAGTGTGAGTTGACACACAGAATTGCATGGCATTGCGTGGCGCTCACTATCACAGGTGCAGCGACACTGAGCTTTGGTGAAGGAACAGTCTCAGCATAGCAGGCTCACCAGAGCGAACAGCACGACCTCACAGAATCATCAACCGTCAGGCTGCTTACACTTGTCATCACTGGTCATCACAATGGCATACAATGGCCAAGTTAATCCAAATTCCATGAGGTTTTGGTTGAAACAGATTGAAACATGGTGAAATCCAAATTGAACATATTGAAATGTGGTTGGCTCGGTGAAGCTAATTCAGCTGTCAGCACGATCAGCACATGGAAATAGCTGGATGCTGGAAGCTGCAGTGCTGCGGTCCAAAGGAACCAAAGGAACTGAGGGGTTCAGCGGCTCAGCGGCTTTCCGGAGCTTGCAAGCGCCACGTGTCTGGCCATGAACAGCGCCTGTGAAATATGGTGAAATGATTTTCGACATAAATCCACATCACAGTCATCACACAACAAGACTGTAACAAGACTTTGGGAATTGAGTTCAGGAGCGCATTTGAGACATGCCTTGCGGAGAATATGTGTTCCATGCGTTTCCTTTCCCAGACCGGGCGAGTCGGCGACTCTGCAAGCAATACGGTGACGGAGCGCTTCGAGTCATTCCAGTCTCACTCTTTTCTCAGATTTCTCATTGTTTCACGGCTGTCTCCACGGCCTCAGAATGTACATCTAAACCGCCTCGTGGGCTCACGCTGAAAAGTCGCCAGCTGGGTTGCTTTTTGCTATGCCCTATTTTGATCTGTTTTGCCTGAATGCGTGCTTTTACATGTTGTGATTGTATGTGTTTTTACTACATATTTATATTACATGCGCAAACACTGTTCAGTTTTGGAGCGGTTTCTTCACACTTTGTCTTGCCGTCCTGCGGAGTCTTGTAATGTTGCCTCAAGCTGCAGACGGTGATGTGAAATGCTGAAGCCATTGTCAGTGCGCAAGCAGAACCCTATTTCTCTTGTGTTTCGGTCGTTCTTGCACTTTGCCGGAGGGTTTGGTGCAAAGTCCAGAGCAAAGCTCATGAAAGCACGGGCGACGTGACGGCATTTCTGAACCCCCCAAACCAAAACCTGTGAGAAAACCACATCAATCTTGTGCGTAATTCCAGTTGTGCAACTTCTCTATCTATTTAGATCATAAAGGAATTGACGGACAGATACGGACATCATATATCACAGAATATCACATCTCAAGTAGCACATCATATGAATTTTATGAATCACATCTTGATTTCAGGTGATTTTTCAGTCATTTTGGGCCTCCATTTCATCCATATTTCACCATATTTCACCCATTTCAGACGTGTCTCATGTCATGGGCCACGGCGACATCGACGTGGAGGACTGGCTCCAGCGCGCCTCGCAGCTTCGCGGCTCGGCGCGGGACTTCCTGCGCTGCGCGCCAACCGCGGTGCGCGGCCAGCGCGAGGTCATGGTTGGTGGAAAGGATGGGGGTAGGATGATGGTGGGATGGTGGATGGATGGTGATATGGTGTGATGGGTCTTTTTGTGGATCTTTCCTTTGGCCAAAAGTGAGAAAGGGGCAAATATATGCAAATATGAGGAAACACGAGGAGAAGGATGGATACTTTTGCTATTTCTGATGGGAAATAAATATCAGAAAAAAGGATTGAACATATTGGAACGATCTCAGTTCAAACTCTTGCAGTTCTCATGTATCGTGGATATCGTGGTTTGTTGAAAAGCTACCACGGGATCGGGTCACCTGCAGAGAGATCACCACGGCGCGAGGTGGTGCTGGTGTTGGTAAAGAAGGATGGGTTGGCACTGGAATGGGCTGCTGACGGTCTGAGAGCTGATCGTGAAGTGGTGCTGGCAGCTGTTCAAAAGGGAGCGTTTGCATTGGAATTTGCTGCCAACAGCTTGAAGAGAGATCGTTCATTCATCCTGGCAGCTGTTTCAACAAATGGCTATGCCTTGGCGTGTGCACCGAAGTTCCAAGGAGATCGACAGATCGTTGAAACGGCGGTGCGTGAAGACGGCAGTGCTTTGGAATATGCCTCTGATGAGTTACGCGGCAACAAGGACGTGGCGCTGCTGGCGGCCGCGTCGGATTCGGCCTTGGAGCACGTGGCGCTCCATCTGTGGAAGGACCGAAGCTTCGCCGCTGCGGTGCTCAGCAAAAACGACGCCGCCGTGGAGTTCCTGCTGCAGAACTCTGCCGAAACGCTCTGTGATGAGAACTTCCTGTTGGAGGCCGTGGGGCGAAATCCCAATCTGCTGCCCCGACTCGATGGCACTGCGACAGTGTCGTTGACCTCGGAGTTCCTGGTGCGGGCCCTGCGGCGCAACGCCCGGTGCTTCACGGCGTGCCTTCGCGCCACACACACCGTGCATCGTCAGACGCAGGCAACGCCGGCAACGCCTGCACCGCCTGCGCCCTTCACTCGGGACATTCTCATCCGGGCCCTAAGTCTTGAGCTGCTGAACGAATTGCACAGCAATGCTCCAGAGCTTTTGGACAAAGACTTTGTGCGCTCAGCTGTGGAAGTGATTCCTGAAGCATTTTTGTATGCAGACTCGGACTTCAGGAGAGATGCCGAACTGGTGAAAGCTTTGTCATGCAGAAGAGCTTCGAGCTTGCAATATGCAGATGCAGAGCTGCGAAGTAACCAGAAGTTCCTGCTATCTCTGATCGAACTCAACGCTGCATGTTTGAAATTCTGTTCTCAGGACCTAGTTCTGTCCACAGACTTCAATCTGAAAGCACTCCAAGTGAACAGTGGGGCTCGAGATCATGTGGACTCCATGCTATGGAAGGACAGGTCCTTTGTATTGAAAGTGTTGGGATGTTCAGAGATTTCAACCAACACTGCTCTTGAGAAGGTGGCCGCAGAGCACCCAGAGCTCCTGGCAGATTACGACTTTGCCTTCCAAGTTGTTGAGATGCGAGGATCGTCTCTGGCATTTCTGGGTGAATTTTCTGGAGATAAGAACTTGGTCTCCGCAGCGCTGGAAGACGACCCCAAGGCGCTAGCTTGGGCCTCGCCGGCCTTGCGGGAGGATCACCGGTTGGTGCTTTCTGCGTTGCGGAAGGACGGCTCGGTTCTGCATGATGCTGGGCCCAGCATCAAAGACAACGTGGCCATGGTGTTGGAAGCCACGAAGTCTGTTCCGTCTTCGTTCCAGTTTGCATCTGAACGGATTCGAAAAGATCAGGACGTGGTGTGGCAGGCTCTGAAGCTCTCGCCCCAAGTTCTCGCTTTTTCTCTGCTGGCGGCTGATGGCAACTTCGTTTTGAGTGCCTCTATCCATTTTGAAGCTGCAGTTCAATATGCCGAAGAGGTGCGAAGTATTCTGAACTACTCTTATCTCTTTTCCAGGTTTCAGTGTGGTATAAGAACATGACACGTCTTGTACTTGTCTAAAAAACTTGTCTTGTACTTATTGTAATTACTTGTCTTGTTCATCTTTAAGAACTTTGCCAAGGTGTTTTTTTATTTTTTTATTTTTTCCTGTTTCTGCAGAATTTCTGCACCTGGCAGCGCGAAGAAATCAGGTGCTGCTGATGAATTTGGGCTTCTGCTTGTCCTGCGTGGCGCAGAACGCCGCGGTGCTCAGCTTTTTGCCCAACGAACTGCGGGCCTCGGCGTCCTTCGTGGAGGCACAGTTGAAACATGATGAGAAACATCAAGTTATGATGAAACAATGAATTCATGATGAAACCCTGGGATGCAACAAGATGCAACAAGCATGTTACGCTGATTTCATACGTATGGACCGTATGGACCGTATGGACATTGAAAATGTATGAAAATGTATGAAAATGCTTGAGTCTTGAGCAGTGACGCAGACACAAGCAAAGACTCCAGACATAAATTGTGAACGATCCCAAGCGATTCCTGACCTTGCCAAAAATGTTGGATTAGAATGAAAGTGGTGTTTTGGAATCTGTTGTGCTTTGCTAGACTCATCCAGACGCAAGCTGCATGAAAGTGGAAAGTTAATTTTACCTGCGGCAGCAGTTAGGGCCCAAAAACTCTTCGAAGGAAACGTGGAACCGAACAAACTAAATATCCAAAAGTGGCATTCGAGCAGCATCGACTGTAGAACAATTCGTATGGGTATCATAGATTAATGGGACAAAAACATGGGAAAACACATGATGTGATAGTGACACTTTGCTCCTGTGGAGGCTGCGGTGAGAGCCAACAGCCAAGCCTTGTACTTTGCACCCCGACATCTTCAGTCAGATCCTGCCCTGATCCGATTGAGCACTGGCAGTGGTGGCAGTAGTGGCAGTGGCTTGGCCTATCCATCCTCATTGTGTCGTGATGCACAGACGCTTCAGCAGCATGGGGTGCCACTTGAGCGACTCGGTCGATCCGGATCTGTTCATGCCGTAGCTGCCGGGAATCGAATCCTTTCTGACTGGGAACGTTTGGAACGACTTTCCGTCAAAGCTCTTCAGGAGGAATGCTCCATGCGTGGTTTGTACGGAAAGGAGTGCTTGGAGTGGTACGGCGTCGATTTCCTGATCCTGCGTTTGAAGAGGCTTGTGCTTTTGCAGGACCCAAAAGGGCTGATGTCAAAAGTGCAGAATGATGCAGAATCCATCGATGTTTCATGCAAGGAACGCACAAAGATCACAAACACTGAAGCGTGTTTCTCGCCTTGTTTTGAAAAGTGATCTGAGATGGAAAAAGCACTCCATGTGATTACTCTCAAAATATACACATAATTAAAATACAAATAATACACATAGTCAGAACATAGGTGTTTCCTAAAATAGCACACTGCCGAGATATGCGCACATATGCCGACAATGCTGTTGATGTCATGTTTTATTACCATTTACATCCATTTACATCCATTTACACTAACATAGCCTATCAATGCCTATCATATAGCACTACCCCAATTCGCCGGATTCTGTCAGGAGCTGCCGCTTCAGGAACTCCGCTCCGCGGCCAAAGTGGACAGCGCCGCAAGCAGCTCGGCTGCCACTGCCTTGAAAGTCGGGGCGTCGGTGCTGGTGGTGGAAGACTTCTTCAGCGTGGGCAACGTGAAGCTGAAGCGAGGACCTCGCATACCTCGGATGTTGCTTCGGATGTTACTTCGGATGTTACTCAGTGTATCTTAGTGACTTAGTGTATACTGTATATCTTAATGTTGCTTGGATACCCTCCTGGATGCCCCCGAGGTTCCGGGGTTGTTTCGCAATTTTCACATCAGGATGACCCAGAGATTTTGGGATTGAAGCTGTATCAATCTTTGGATTTCGCAAGAATTTAATCCAAAGATTTGGCTCGGATTCCAATCTTGGAGTGTTTCATGTTGAAAACTATCTCCATTTGTTGACGCCAACTTTGCCAACTTTGCCAACTTTGCCACATGCCCCCGTGGAGGACTCGTTGGGAAGGTTACGATGATCGACAAGATGGATGCCAAGATCGATTTCAGAGAGCAAAACACCAGCGCTGGAACATTTGCATCTCAATGGGTCTATCAAAAGGATTTCATCAAGTTGAAGGTGGAGGAAGATGAGGCCATTTTGATGAAACCCATTGAAACCTCATCGTATTGTGATGTCATTGTGATCATTTTGTGTCATAAACGCTTGGTTCGGCGAGGAGGAACAAAGCATGTTGCTGAACGAGCTCATGATCGACCTGTTCGCAGGACACGGTTTCATCGATCGCTTGAGCGGAGTGCGAAAATTCATAGGATCTGGACTTTGGCAAAGACGTGAGATTTGTTTTCAACATGACACAGTGTGTAGCATCTTTTAGCATCTGGTAACATCATGCAGTAGCTTCCGTATCACCATCTCCAGCTTGATGCAGCTCTGATCTATGAGGCGTCTATGAAAGGAAAGGTGTTCCCGTGAGAAGTTTGCAAAGTTTCCCAGCCGCCAGCGCAGTGCTCGAACGATGGGAAAGTCTCGTGGCTGAAGATTAACCAATGCCCAATGCTGTCTGCTGATGATCCTAGTGACATTGACAGCCAGAGAGGCACATCCTTTCGACATCCAAACTTGAAAGGCACTTTACCAAGGAGCACCTCAGATGTAGTGAGTTGTTCCCATTTTTCGTGGTTTTCTTTCGTGCTTTGCTCTGTTTCTGATCATTGATCATGTATAAGTTTGCACAGGTCTGGCCCAACTGCAAGACGATCAGATGTGGAAAGAGTTTTCTGAAAGTTTCGGAATTGAGCCAGGCCAGCCAGGCTGTCCGTCCGCATTTCACTGTGTTCACTGTGAAATCCACGTGGCAGAACGAAGTCATCGGAATCACCCGTGTTCCAGTTGAGTCACTGACTTTCCGGGTATACGGAGGATGATCCCATTCTCGTCATATAATGGCTGAACTATCCCACTTATTATCAAACTAGATCTGATTAAGCTTACAGCATGATACAATCGTGTATATATTTATATATATATATATATATCATCGTCATTAGCTCATATATAATTCCATATCAAACTATTATACGAACACATCTAAAATCATCCAAGTATCCCATAGATTTCATCATCAGATCATCATCAAATCATCATAGCCATGATAAACCTAATTATAATTTATTATAATTATATATATATATATAAATTCATAGTACATAGGTATATAAACCAAAATGGCTACAGTGTTGTGGCTCAATCCCCAAAACCAGGTGTAAGACTTTCATTTTGACCTTGAGCCTTGTAGTGACATGGAGCGAAGTCCCATCCATCTCGATGATGATGATGAGGATGGCCAACCAGGGGCCCTTTCCCGTGCACTTGTGCCGCTAGAATCAGGCAGCCCATCCAAACGTTCCAAAACGGGTCCTGAGCAGCCGGCCCTGATTGACGAAAGGCACTTGTTGAGCAAGATCCAAACCACTATCCAGGAGTCTGCTGCCTCTTCCTTAGGTAGCATGCATGTGACTGTGCAAACCTTGGTTGATGCCACCGCTGCCCAGAATGAGCGGCTGCAGAAAGTTGAACAGGCAGTTGCATCTCACCATGACTTGCTGGAAAACCTTGACTTGGAACATTCGCATAGGATGGACACCATGCAGGGGGAACTTGTTGAATTGCAAAAAGCAATGGCCAGCCCAAAGACTGCCCCACCTCCACCATCCTTGGCCGTTGCTGGCCAGGGAGCGGAAACGCTTGACATCGTGTTGGGAGGCTGGAAGGAAGGGTCTAGGCGAGAATGGGTTGAAAGTCAGCTTTCAGAGTTGCTTGATCATGTAGGGGTGAAAGCTTGTGTTTCCCACCTTCGGGTTGTTGGAAAGCGGCCCACCTTTGCCAAACTTGAATTGAAGTTTGAAGAAGGGAAGAGTTTGCGTGAAAAACGTGATTTCCAACTCAACATTCTCCAGCGGCTCCGCCGTGCTGATAGGGCCCCCGGCGGCTGTAAACTTTGGATTACCACGGACAAGACACCAGCCCAGAGAAAGGTCTCCAAGGCCATTGCCCTGCTCAACCAGTTTCTGTCCGACAGATTGCATCTTGAACGTGGCGTGCTTGACGTGTCTTCTTCTTGGGTGGCAGCAAAGTCCTTTGTCGGCGACGAGCGGGTGACTGGTCTTTCAGAAGAGCACCAGTATGGCACTAAGCCCACCTGTGCTGTTGAAGACTTCCGTTGGTTGGTGAGGGATGAAGCCACCGGTGTGAATGTGTGGTTGGACATGGACCGGCTGGCCACGGGCCTTGGCGTGAACAAACCTGAATTGCTTCGCTTGTGGGGGTTACAGTTCCCCAGCCCCCGCTCATGAATGCTGATGCCATCAGTTTCACCTCTGCCTGGGAACCCAGGGGAGGTATCACACTTTGCTGAGGGTGAGCCTGTTTCACCCCGTGATGGGTTGAATACCAGCTTGTTATAACTTGGTGCATGGAATTTGCAAGGTAAAACTTCGGACTCTGCAATTGATGTCTTGCATGATTTCGGCATGGATTTGCATGTGTTGGCCTTACAAGAGGTTGGTGGTGTTGCTTCGGATGACATGTCCCAGACTGTGAGCTTGTCTTTGCATGAGGGCTACATGTTGCTTACGGCGCGCCCAGCCGGCTGTTTCCGCGCCTTGTCCTTGGCTATCGATGAAGACTGTGTCTCCACTTGGTTTTCTGGTGGCGTGGGGCATTCCCATCTTTGTGCGCTCATTCAGCTTCCCTTCTTCTTTCAGAGGCTTTGTGCTGTCTCTGTGGCGCTTGCCACACAGCGGTCGCCCCATGGATGACTTTATGGCTGCTCTGGCCACCTTGGAAACTGACTTGTCGCCTTTTGGGACATCCGCTCATCCTTTTGGGGGATTTCAATGTTGATCTTGCCCTTGA
>Ga0126342_10004415_pt1 | contig 23980 bp, 28 predicted proteins | sample Cyp1metagenome_FD_92528 | JGI IMG/M metagenome (GOLD analysis project Ga0126342, IMG submission 92528) | Coral microbial communities from Lord Howe Island, Old Settlement Bay, Australia - Cyphastrea 1 metagenome | ecosystem: Host-associated > Invertebrates > Cnidaria > Coral ...
AAAGTTTGATGCGTGCTGTTATCGATTGCGCATGTCCATGGCATGTCACTTGTTTTCATCTCCATATTACGGAGCCATTCGGCCCTGGGTTGCAGCAGAAAAGATTAGAGCGGCTTCATTTGTAGCATGGCTTTTTGATCTTAGCTTGGCGGCAGCATTTCGCATATTGTTTGAGCAGAAGTTGAGTTCACCATGCCCAGGGAAGTGGTTGGAACGCGATGTTCCTCCTATGCTTCGCTGTGAATTTGTCCGTTGCTGAGAGATGACAGTCCTGCCTACATGATCAGATTTTCGATCTGTATGGGGATGGGTCAGTGTGTGTTGAGGATTCTCTCTTGGGATATCTTGGGATTTTTGGGGAACATCCGCAACAAGCAGCTACAGTATTTTTGGAGTTCACATGAGTTCACTGATCCATATCCAATGTCAGTCTCGCCATTCAGGTCTGGTGCTGTGGTCTTTGGTCTATTTTCCTCGGCCACAAACTTGGATCGCAAGGCCAGATGGGGTGCAGAAATGTGTGGTGCTGCTGTTAATGAAAGAAAAACATAGAACGCACTTGTCCCTGTTAATGAAAGTAATTCAGGGACAAGTGGAGTCGGAGTTGGATCTCGAACTTTGAGGCTTCTCGGCACGAATGATGCGAGAGGTTTCACTATGTGGATACTGTAGATACTGGCCGTATACGATGATGCCATATGGATGGTTGTCGGAGGATTGAATGGCTATTGAAAGACTTGTCTTGCAGGTTTCAATATGGGAAATTTCTCAATGGGAAATGCATGCTGACTTTAGAGTGCTCGTGTCAAACGTCTTTAGCAGGACTGAATGCGATGCGGTGAGACCAGCAAGGTGAATGATTCTTGGCCTTCTCAGATCTTCTCAGATCCTCTGGGGTTTGGGGTTTGGTTTTGGGAGAGTATTGCCGACTGGCTGTGTTGAAAAGAAATCTGAGGTGTGGTCCTGATGATCCTGTTCGTGTGCACCTGCACTTAGCACTGGGCGCTACCTTTGTCAAAAACGCTGCAGTCACAGCGTGTCGTAGCTGATGACTTATGACTTTTGCTGACACTTTCATATACTTTCTGCATGTGAGTAGGCCTCTAGAAACCTCCAATATCATCAAACAGAGATGCACACATGCGCAAGCAACGGGTACCCAGTCTCTTTTGACAATATGAAGGTTGGGCGTTCTGCGATTGATCCGCTGTTCACAGCGCTGAGTGCTCAAACTCACACGGGTGGGGCCGACCGAGCCTTAAACGTTAGCCAAGATGCCCATTGCTCGCCGGCCGTGCCTCATTTGCAGGTGTAGTCCGCCCTCCTCATCCTGACCAGCAGCACCAATCAGTCATTAAAGAAACAGCATTTTCATGCATTTTCATTCACGCACATCACCATGACCAAAGGACCAACCATGACCATCCCTGACCAACATTTGACTGTTTTTCTGAGGCTCGCACCCTGCTACCTGGGTCCTCCCAAGGAGGTGGACGGGCCGCCAGAGGGATATGCTCGCATCTATCACAACAGGACTGGGCGGGCTTTCACCGGCGTGAAGTTGCCAGAAATAGCAATGTGAAAGTTGGATGGATTTGACAGAAATAGCAAGATCTGAATCTGAACTTCTCTTCTTTTAATTGGAATTGTGTTGAGAGTGTTCTTTGCAATTGTTGATCCATATCTATTACTACATATATATATATATTATATAATCATACATATATGTACTGTATATGTGTATATATATACATATATATTTATACATATATATGTATATATATACTGTATACATATTACTATATTATTGAGTATTTTGATCCAGTTTTTTAGCAAGTGTCTGATGTTCTCTGGGAAAAGATTAGGGCAAAAACAAGTCCCTGTGAGGCGCCGCACAGCATGGACAGACTACAAATTGGGTTCCAAGGAGGCAGAGACGGCGAATCAAACGCTGTCAAGGCAGTCGACGGCGGATACGGAGTTCGGCCCCTCGGATTGACTCCGGTGGTTGCGCAATGCACATTTTCAGGATTTGCTGGACACCAAATTGTTAGTTTTTAGACTGGACACGTGTGCCTCCCCAAATTTGATCAAATTTGAAGGTCATATTTGATATATATATATACACATATATTACTATAAGATTTCATATTACTGATTCCCGGCCATCGGGGCCCATCGGGCTGTTCAAATCCCAGGAGATTTGTTTGCTGAGGTTCACCATCGAGGCCCGAGATCAAGATGAGTCCGTCCACGCGGAATCTGCTGGTCACTTTGGAGGCCCAGAAATGCATCGGCTGCTGCATCCAGAGGACCAAGGTGCTGGAGGATGCCCTGACCTACTGCAGGATCCCAGGCTGGCAAAAGATGGGCAGAACATGGCTGAAATCCATGGTGTTTGGAATAGGTTTTGTTTAAAAACCATGGTCTTATATCAGTGTTTTGGTAGCAGTGGATTCAGTGGATTTCCCATGACAGCCGGATATAGCAGGGAATATATGGTCTTACGACATCTGTCGTAAGACCATATATTCTCTGCTATATCCTGCTTATGACAATGATTGATGGGAAACAACTGAAAACTAACCAACCAACAAGGGGGATGGAACCAAGAAAGATCCGGAATTCACGATTGTTAATGGAGGGCATGAACAAGACTGGGATGCTGGGCCACTACTGGGTATGAATCAAACTTGGGAACCCAAACATGTGCGGGTTCAAACCAAAAAACGCCTTCAAATCTCTGAGTCCCCGGGCCTAAAGGTGATAGATGTGGAGATGGAGATGGATTGTCTCAAAAGGGGAACATCCCAATGACTGCAATTTTAGATGAAGACTATATGCATATATATATATATATTATATGTATGACATGAAGATACAGTATATACATGTATAAACATGTATATACATATTTCAGTCAGGGATTTGACGTGGGAAAAGATGATCAACCCCTGAATCTTTTTGAGCCATCTCCTGCAGGCTACTGTGAGAACTGCCCCTGCACAGATGATGGCTGGAGTCCCTTGCTGATCGCTACTCAGCGCAGAGATGCGGAGTCAGTGGAGACGTTGCTGTCGAATGGTGCGGAGGTGGATTGTAAAGAACCTCAAAGCGGGTGGCAGCTGGGTGGCATGAGAATTTATGAGAGATATTGATATTTATATTATATTTATATTATATTTATATTATATTTATATTATATTTATATTATATTTATATTATATTTATATTATATTTATATTAGTGAGATATTCTGAGACACAAAAGACGTGCAACTTGCTGCAATGCTTTCTCCACCTGAAGCACATTGAATCTCTAGGTTTGCCAGATCCATTTCCACCGGTAAACGACAGATGAAGTGGAGATATCCTTTCACTGTCAGCCTTTTTTCAGCAGAGGAGTCCAATTTGATAGCACTACAAACAAGGATGGTTGTGAAATCTAGCTGCTTCGTACAGCTAGCTCATGGTACTTTAAGCATTTGGGACGGGCAGAGGCACCAGTGGTCACCGGTGTTGGGAAGAACTGAGGACTCCACTGATGTTTGCAGCATCTTTGGGAGATTGCTATATCGTGAAGCTGCTATTGAAATACAATGCTTCCGTGAACGCCTTTGCCTCCCCGCATGACTGGAACCCTCTGTGTGCGGCGATACAGGCGAATAACAAGGATGTTGTTCGGGTGCTGTTGGATGCTCCTCGTCCTCTTAGAAGGGGCTGCAAATGATCTTTACATGAAAGAAGAATCGCACCATGCTTCCAAACTCCTCCCTGTTGAGAACATTTTGTGAGATCTTGTGTCACATCAGGTTCTGGCCACCAATACCAACATTACTAACAGACCTATGTACGGCCTTTTCCTGCATCCATTTTTGGGGCTTTCAGGCAGTTCTCCACCAATGTTCGTTCGCAGTTCACCAAGGCTGGGGCGGACATTTCCCTCATTAAGAAGAGACATCCAGCCCTGGCAGAAGTTTATGCTCCCTGGCTTTGTGGAGAGGGAACGGGGGACTGGGTTCGCTTGCGTTTGAGACTGGTGAGATTGGTGTGTTTCTGGAAGAAACCAAGACAATATCGCAACATGTACTGTACTGTATACATTATTATACATCTGTATACCGCATAGCATTGTACGACCCAATCAATCAGTTGTTTTTGAATGATTTTGATGGGTATGTATCACTGTCTTGCTGGCTTCTGTGGGATTGCCACGGTGGGAACTGCAACTGTCTTCCAGGAAAGCGAGCTCAACCGTTTGCAGTGGTGAGCGCCCCGTGGGCAAGAGTCGCACAGGTTGACGTTGGATTCGGCTGCCTGAAACATTGATGGGCTGAACAGTGGCTCCTCCTACTAGCATTTTGAAACAAGAATTCCACTCGGGACCTGCAATTTCTGAGAAAAGTTCTACTCGTTTTAACCTTACTACAGGAGCCCATGAAATTGAGCCAACATAGTATGCACACAAAATCCAGCAACATAACATATATCAACATATATCAACATGATTTCCACTCCGGCACTTGTGTGCCGCAGCCGAAGTCGCGCTTTGACGCATGAAACCTTTCAACTTTTGTGACTCGAAATTCATCGGCTTTCAAGTCGGTCCGTGTCCGTGTGTCTGCCATGTAGTCCACCGGATGTGACCAGCTTTGGCTCGGTTGTTACACTTCGATTGGAAGAACAACCAGGGTCCTGAACTCCAAGCAAAGTGGCCTTCCCGCAACGCGCCGTTTTCACCATTGCAACATCGGCTTTGGCCACGAGTCAATATGCTGAGCATTGGTGTTTTCGAGGGTTTCCATGAGAGAGATGACATGACAGCTTTTGCATGTGCAACACACAATTAATTGCACTGCATGTTCACTGAATATTCACATGGTTTCTTTTGGTTCTGAAGCTTTTGCTCTCCAGATTTTGGAAATCTTTTTGTTACAGGTCTGCACCTGTCAGGCTATGAAACCCTGGGAACAGTCAGTTGCGCGGAACATGTTCATATCATATGAATCATATGTGTAAAAAGCTGTAAATACAACGTCTCTTGGCTTTCGTCTCATGAACGAACCAAGCCAATTCACAATTTCTTCGTGCATGCATAAATATTTCAAAAGCATGTCGACTGAGTCCGATATAGTACGCCTACTTCTCGGAGAAGCAGGTGAGAATGCATGCAGTTTGTTTGAATGTCAATACCCCTGATCAGACAAGCTGTGAGGTGACACATCTTTTGTAAACCGACGGAGAGAAGCTCCTTCATAGACTGATCAGCCTGCATCTCGCGCAAAAGATGAAGGTATTGCACCGAATTGTTGCCACTTGCATTGAAAGGTCGTTTGGATTAACCATCTCTGATTATGTTCAGGGAGATATTTGGATTGGTGACGATGGGTGTTCTTGACTCTCGACAGTACCTGAAACTGCGCATTGTCCTGTTTATGGCAGCTTCTGAGACCAAGAAGAGAACATGGCAAAAGCAAATTGCATTTTTCAAGAATCGGAAGCCATGAGCCATGGTCCATCATGGTCCATCATGGTCCATCATGATCCATCGTTTCATCCTTCACTATTATTCTTGCAGATGGAAGAGAACTCACAACTCCAAGTTTGCACTGCAAGAGGTCCTCTGGCAATTTTTGCCTGCATATAGGCATAGCCATAGCCAAGTCCAGATGTTTACAGCATCAATTTTCATGCTCGGCAACGTGCACTAATATTGAATGGTTTGTGGATTTGTGATTATTTCATCACCCTGGACATTTTGTGGATTTTTGTGGACGCGGGTCGAGATTGGGTTTTTTCCGTCCCCAATTTTGGATGCTAATGACACAGAAAAGAAACATCCATTTGCGGGTCTGGCTGGGGTCTCATGATGACCCTTTGCTATGGGATGGCGAAGCTTGCTGCTGTTGCTGCAGGCCATGAAATCTTAGCATGGGACACTTTGCCACTTCAAAGTGTTGGATCCTTCTAGTGCAATGGCACGCAATCCATGACTTTGCGCGCACCACCCAACGATGACCCAATGATTTTTCCCAGCAAAAATTGGGGGCCATGAATGGCCATGAACATCCCATTACTATCGCAACGGAGGTCAAAGCGCCTGCAGCTGCAGGCTGGCGTGTGCCGTGGTACTTCGACTGCCGCCACAACTCCGAGTGGCGGCTTGGCGATGAGCAGCGCACCATTTTTGGGACCATGGTGCCGTCCCAGTGGGGGCCACTCAGGACACACTTCAAGACAGCCTTGGAAGTGCTTGGGGATGTCTACCAGGCGATGGAACTAATGGAACTATGATAAAAAATGATCAAAGTATATTCAAATGATTGAGGGTAGCACCCTGATCATAATATTCTGGGAGAAATCGAGGTGAAGTTGGAAGCAACTTTTGTGATCACAGTTCCATTTCAGAGGAAGTGGAAGAATTGCTACCAGCAGATTTGATGGAGCGCGGAGCCCTTGCCAGGAGGAAGTCTTTTGGTGGTCACAAGCCTTGCTGGAAAGGACTGACTATGATGTCAATTGATGTCATACACTTGAAGATTGCTTCTGTTGGTGAGATCTCCCTGCTGTGGCCATGTCCAAAAGGATAGAGCCAAGCTTTCTCCGAGTTCAGAATACAGATCACTTATTTTTCCTTTGTTGGAAGCTCGGCTCAGAGGGTGCTGTGTTCACTGTGCCATCTTGAATGAGCAAACTAATCATTGGGCCACGTGTGAAACCTGTCCAAGGTCTAAGTTGACTTAGCTGAATCTGTTAAAGCTTGCAGGTAATCCCAATGGAAGTCTTGAGGATGACGAGTGGGTGCCGGTTCAGGCTCGATGTCAGTGCAGGTGCTAGGTGAATTGACACGGCACCAAAATGCACTAACATCAACAGTTGCATGGTTGGGTATCCGAGGACTGTGCCCAGATGTGCCCCACTAAACACTTGGGGAATCTGGGCATTATTATTTTTTATTAGATTATTGCATTGTGCCGGTTCCCTGCAAGTGTTGAAAGTTGCTGCCTGCAGTCAGATGAAGACAGCATCTTCAGATTGAGCACCGGCACGGGTCAATGGCTGGGGTCCCAGCGGTACCCTGGTGGTGCCCCTGTTGCTGGTTGCAGCACGTTGCAGCACGTTGTAGCATGCTGAGGACTAAGGAAGAGCAAGAGAGCCGAAGCTATGCCTTGGGTGATTTCTGTCGCATCCTCAGCTGGGTGAGTTGTCCCATTTAAATTCAAATATCACCTACAGTATTCATTGGCAACATCATCTCTACAAACCATTACAGGGGATGTTCCATATCCATCCATATCCCCCAAAGAGGACATTTGAATACATGTGGACCAACCCATGAACAACAGAATATGACCGGAATGACTGGGACTTGAGGGTCTGAGAAAGGAAATTCTTATGCTAAGAAAGCCATGACAATCATGACACGCAAGTGCTATGAGTGCAAACTGCTAACTTCAACAGCAGAATCTGATGGATCCAGATGCCGCCGATCCAGTTGCCAATTCAAGCGGGTGCGATTGAACAAGCTTCAGGCTACTTCGGCTATATGGCTGCGATTGCTTATCGGACGAGGCAACTCAACATATGGTGGAATTCTACTGATTTGCTTGGACGTGTTATGGCAATGTTTGCATGCAATATGGACACCACCAGCCGCACGAGGGGGATTGATCGGACCAATTACATTTGACTCCTCCCAGTTCAGGAACACTGATTCATCAATTCCTGGAGTTTTGGAGGGTCGGAAACATGCCATGACCCTGCGCTGCACTCAGCAAGTCTCTTTGGCCACGCCGTGGCCATGGCCGGGAACGACGCTTGGACAATGGCCGGAGCTACACCGAGGCTTCAGAACTTCCTGATGAGTCGAGCGAACTCGGTGGATTTCTTGGAATCCTCCGGCTGGCAGGGCAGCCCAGGGCAGCCTGGGTAGCCTGGGCCCATGGACAGTGACGGGAGCGATTGTTTTTTTAAGCTATGATGAGCATTGATAAGTCTGATAAGCATTGATAAGCTATGTTTCTCAGCTCAGGATGAAGCATGAGACCTTGTTGAAGCACATCTATCCGGATGCTGGACCTGGAAGGTGGGAACAGTTCTCAAGTCTTGTCTCAACTTTGCAGGCCCTACCTCCATACTTTCCTGCAGAACTTGAATCAACTTGATAGACGTGGCTCCAGGCAATGGTCAAGGCACCTGCGTGACGATCCAGACAGGACAGGGTTCCATGGTCACCATGGTTGCAATACAACATGGACACCATGGCCACATGGCGGTGATGGCCTCTCCGTAAGCAACTACTGAACCCAACAGATGACAGGCCATTGGTGGAACTGGGGCTGAAAGCTGTTGACACAGGCTGGACACCACAATAACCATGGGGAATCCTGGGATGTCCTGTAGTAGATCATTTCAGGGCAGATGGTGGTTTCTCGATGTTTCTTTTTTTTTGAACGATTAGTTATTCAGTGGGATTTTAGGGCTTTTCGGGACGATGTAAAGATCTTCCAGGAACCAAATTATGGTACAGTTAGGAGATGTTCATAATGTGGGTAAGCCCGATCCTAAAGCATCCCAGGAACCATTTGGGTATCATTTACCATTTGTTACATCATCCATACATCATCCAAAATAGAAGTGCTGGGACCATACAATCCCAGTTACAGCTTCATCCTCTCCTCGTCCCTGCAAGCTGAAGAAACCGCCGCGCAAGGGCCGCAGCCGTTGGCACTACGCGTTGCGGCACGGATCCTTAGCTGTTGCGGCCCTGTGAGGGCCAGTTGTGTGACTGGTCCTGCGATGTGAAGTTGTGAGATGGATAGCAAGCGGTTTAAATTCCGGTTGATTGGCAGAGGAATAGGAGTTACAAAACCAGTGATTTAGGAGTCATAAGAATGTCAAAAGATGATACGGTGCAATTGATCGAGTTGCAAACCATTGACCGCAGCCTAGGATCACCCCCAAACAAGGCTGAATTTCTTTGGAGTTGGCTTTTTGAGACTTGAGGCCATTGGCTACCACACCACGCTGGTGCCAAGAGCTCAGCCTTACCGTACCAGAGAAACGCTGAACAGCGGAGGTTTTGGTAAGGCAAATCTAGGTCTTCCATTGGTTTGTCTGACACATAATGGGCATGCGATGCGATGAACATCAAAAACTGCCTATGTCCATGCAACCTCTAACTCTGATAAGTTCGGTTCGCCCTTTGCATAGGCACACACACACAAAGCTAAATGCACAAGATATCTAAAATATCTATTTTTGAAGAGTGGGAAGCCGGTGTCTTGCAGACCAAGCTCCGAGTCCTGGGATGAAGGAACTATGAGATACAGGATGGTACAATGGTACAGGTACTATATGGTGCTGTCTATCGAGTAATTTGAGCAAGGTCTCATCATAGCAGCTCTACAAACTGAGGTTGGAATTGATTTCCCTTTGGGAGGAGTTTCTCTCGGATCAGCCTGGCCCTTGGTGATAGCTGCCCTACCCAGTGGCTGACAGTCAGCATGGCTGTGGTTACAACCATAGGTTGTTGCACCTGTAATGACAAGGCCATGCTTGTTTGATGCTTGGATATTTCATGGACTTGAATTGTATAGACAGCTTGCAGAAACTTGCCTTGACTTCTCTCGGACTTTATTATTTCATTGGCAAGATACATGACACTTGACATGAGCTGTTCATGACCAGCAAGTTCATGTTCATCTTCAGTCCAGTTTAGACCTTCAAAAGTCTGCAATATCCCGATTTTCGCTTCAGATCACCGCCGCTTTGTCTGTCGGCATTTCGATGGTGTGGTCATTGCTGGCGTCCATTCCTGGCTTGCTGTGTCTAAGAGCTGATGTGGCGTTGGCTGTTCGAGCAGAGAGCGATCCGGAAGGCCTTCCGGACTGCAGTGCTTGGCAAGAGAACCTGCCCGACCAATGGAAAGCCAAGATAGGTTTGACTACCCAGAAGCGCAAGGACTACCTGGAAGACAACCCTGACCCCTGCAGTGAGTATGGCTTGAAATGTTGCAAAGGAGTTTGCCGTTTGGAAGGATGCAAAGTGTTGGACTGCAGAAAATGCAATGGTAAAATGAGCACAGTGCCTGCACCCTGGCAGAAAAAGATTTGCCAAGACAAACAGATCTGCCATGACACCGTCAACTTAGACGAAGCTCGAGGTTGTGCCTTCACGGTTGGCAAATGTGCTAGTACCAAATATTCCTGCGAGAAGTGCAACCTTTTCTACCCTGTGAATGAACAAAGCCCTGAAGTCAGCAAAGCGATGGCTAAATGTGAGGATACGACTTTTTGCTACTATCCTGGTGACAAATATCGCTATGCTGATGGTTGGTGCCAGTGGAACCACAGAAAAATGAAGTGTGAGAACGGCGAGAGAACCGAAGGCCGCTAGTTTTGGTGTGTCAAAGGTGCCCGATGATCCGGATGTGCAGAGGGTCAACTCAAGACAAGCGGTGGACAAATGCGGTCCTGGAAAATGCGTCCCTTTGATTTGCAAGATTTGTCACAGCAACGTTGCAAATCACGAAAGCTAGCTTCTGCTAGCTGAAGTCCCTCTTGCTTTAGCAAGGTATTGGGGGGATGGAATCTCCAATCGCGAGAAACTTCTCAGATAACTACCCCCCCCTCCTTTCACAAGCAGTTTGGTCGTGGGCTCAACCTCTCCCGGGACACGGTCAGTAACAGCACCGGCACGATCACTGGTATCCACCCTCTACACTCTACACTTCGCACTCTGGAGTCCACACTTTACACGCTAAACTTTACACTCCGCATCTTGCACGTTACACTCCGCACTTGACATGTTACACTTACCTATTAACGCACCTTACACTCCACACTTCACACGCTAAACGTTACACTCCACACCTTACACGTTACACTCCACATTCGACATGTTACACTCCACACTTTACACGCTAAACTTTATTCTTCACACTTTACAATTCGCTCTCCGCAGTCCACACTCTACACTTCACACTCTACACTTGGCACTCCCCACACTACTTTTACACGTGGCACTCACACTTTAAGGTTTACGCTTTCACACTTTCCACTATACACTTGACTTTAGACCCTCACAACTTTGCCCTTTTCACACTTGACGCTGTATATGGAATCTTGGCCTTGCTCCATTTTCATGTTGCGTGCGCACATCTACCTGTCGTCCTGAACTTTCGCCGCTCGCTGCGTGACGTCTTCCCGCGCTTCCAAAGGTCCACTCCGGTGCCGAAGGTGGACCTTTGGATTTTTCCGACTCAGTTGTCATGATCTTGTCTATGCTGAATGTCTGCTTCGTGTAACAGTAGACAACAATCATATGCTCTCAAAAATTGTGCTTACACTTGCGCTTTCTTCTGTGTTTCATGCCCATCACCCTGCCAAGCTAGCTTTCGCCCCTTACCCCTTGCCCTCAAGTGATACAAATGTTGACCTGCCCAATGGCCTTCAGTTTTGCATCTCTTTGTATTTTTTCTTGATGAAGCAGATGCAGCTAGGCTTCGACTCCACTTCGCGGTGCACGTGCTGGAACCGGGCCTGGGTACTGCGGAGCAGGTGCAGCAAAGCAGCTGGTCAATAGCGTACATGTTGGTTTGTCTAAATTTAAAGATGGGGTACCCCCCTGAGTCATTCAGAATCCATTGGTTAATCACCACTCTTATACATTATATTCATTTATATTCCATGATCATCCATGATCCCGATTAAGATGGTCATTTTGGAAAATTTTGAGGGATAGCCGTTAGTATAGCCGTTAGTATAGCCCATGTTCAGATAGAGCGACTCTTCATAGTTCATGGCTGATCATGGCCCCTCAGCAGGTGCGGGCTGCCAGCGTTTGCAAAGACTTCCAGAGCTATGGCGACCTCTGCGGTTGGGATGCCAGGCTTTTACGCCTGGAAGCTCGGTGGATGGCACCAGTGAAGGGGATACAACGCGCTTCCCGACATTTCCCGACTATTTGATCATATTTGATCATATTTAATCCAGTAAAACACATGTAAAACACATGTAAAACAAATGTAAAACAAATGTAAAACAAATGTAAAACACATATGCACGACATCTTGTTTCTTTTCTCGGCTTCGAAACCTGTCATGGCTGTGGTTCAGTGGTTCCGGGGCATGCACCATGCAGCGATGAGGCCTTAACGCCAGGCACTTCACTCGAGTCTGGGGAGCTCAGAACATCGACAGTTGAGAAGCGATTCGAGCATTTCGAGCTGTAGTTGCGAAAAGGTAACCAAAAATCATGGTGCAGAAGATATTATATGTTTTTTTATATTATATGAATTTATATGATAGATATATACATTATACAATGATAGCATAAGATAGCCTCATGGCATCGAATTGCCTTCAGGGCTTCGTCGTCTATCTTCTAGATAATGAAAGAGAATTGAACAGGCTTGAACTCGTTTGGGGAGCAAGTTTCAATCACCACCAAACAGGTTTTTCGTGAGTGTTTTGATATGTTTGAGTTTTGAAGTGACCCCCTTTTACTACTACTTTTGCTGGCTCTGAATGTATGGCAGCCATTGAACCGTTCAAACGGACGAGGTCACTTTGCCGCTGGCTGCACTGCCAAGCCCCCAAATCAAGGACAGTTTGCGTTCAGCACCGTGGAAGGTCGTGCTAGTCCATCAGGAACACGCCCCAAACCTGGATAAACATTGTTAACCTTGTAGCTAACAAACGACAGTCATTTTTGAGTTTGAACTACCCAGTATTCATATTCAATTATACTATATTAGAATAACTTATATATATATACATGTTTTTGATCAGTACCCATTCAATGCTGTGGTTTGAATATAGTTCTTAGTTATTGAATGTGATTCCCTCCACTTCCACTGCTGCTGAAGGATCCGGCTGCCTTTGTCCAAGACTTTGTGGCTACCTTCAGAGATGAGCAATTCGGGCATGCTGAAGGCCATCGTGATCTGCGAATTGAAGGCCATTGTATGAACCCTGTGGGTTTGGCCAGTCTTTTTTAAATTGAATTTTATCATTTATTAATTTATGATTGAAATCTTCAAATCAAAGGGTTGTTTTGAAGATGATTTTTGAGTTTTCTTTAGCCTTCGAAGTCGAAGCTTGGCAGGTGCGGATCTGTTCCTTTGCACCGAGCCGGCATTTCTGTGCAATGCCATGGGTCAGAAGCACGGCGATCCGGCTATCCATTGCACTGGACGCTGTTCCCCAGAACTGAGGCCGAGCCTTTCCAAATCGGCCGCTGGTGGGGTACTTCGCGAATCCCTTGACGGCGTGCGCTGGAAATCGGGGGGAAGTTTGCAAGAGGGGGGGCAGGACGGTACAACAATGACAGCATTTGTGAACCAAAGATTCAGAATCACAAGATCTTACTTACTGTATCAATTTCACAGACCTTATTTCCCTTTTGATCCAAGATGAAGGACGATCCACGATATGGAAAAAGAAGTCAACAAAGTCCAAGGAATTCCAGAAAACATTCAGATCATAGAGTTCAGATATTTTCAAATATTTTCAGATCTAAATCTAGTGATGCCATGGAGGTACCTCCCTGCCTACGCTGCGAGCGCCTGGCTGAGGGACTTCCTGAGCCTCTGCAGGAATCAGCTGATGGAACGTCTGGTGTCTCAGCTGATGGGATGATGGGTGATGTTTGGGTCAACTTCACAAGGTGTTTTTCTTTTTTTTTGTTTTACCAAGGTATATCCGAGATTGGCCATAATATTAATATCTATTAATGAGTTACCTATGAAACTATGAAACTCATGCAAATATGGTGTGGGGAATCATCATAGCAACACTATGAAAATTGGGTTTCTCTCCGCCAGATCGGCCCCCCATGATCCCCCATGGTGTTTATTTTATGGCCTTTTTATCCTCGTTGAAATTTCTCCATAGAATGGTAGGCCTTGAGCCCCCTATAAAGCTGATTTTATGTTTTTTTTTTAGCGTCGGGTATGTCCATTTTATTAAAAAAGACCTGTTCATACACACCCAACGCCACCCTTATAATATGAGAAGACGATCATATACCAGTGTCAGGCAAAACTATTTTGTAGATGGGTAATGGGAGGAGAGAAATGCGGCCACAAACTTAAAGTAATTGGTTGCAAGCCGCTTTTCATGGGCTCAACAGAGACAGCTCCACCAAAGCCCCAGACCACCAGATCATTGAGTTGCCATGTTGCGGTTTCGCATTGCTTGCTTCATACTCCTGGTGCTGCTGGCACATGGCGTCAGCGTGGCCAACGACTCAGCCACATCGACGCCAGAGGAGTGGTATCATGTCCTCGAACACGACTGATTGGGGGAGTTGATTGAGAACGGGACAGCGCGGCCTCGCACGCACAGCTTTCACGAAGCAGAGACTTTTTTTTTACTGATGTGCAGCACAACGAGCGCCAGAAGTTTTGCATGGGCTTTGCCATAGCTTCCTGGTGACGGTGCTGATTGTGTTGTTGTGGTTTTCCACAACATGGTTCAGCCACACGTGCACATCCTGACTTTGCGCATTGGGGAGGAAAACGCAGGAAATGCGGAAAGATGAGGGTTTGCTGGAAGCGACGGCGCCCGCGTGTGCCCCATTTTCCCCATTCGCACACGTTTGCGCGCTGAGCTCCAGCGCAGACGGGAAAGATTGAGAGGAGGAGGGGGGCTGGGCGATGCCGAACGCCAACTTCTAGAGCCCAATCCAAGTCCTCAGTGGGAGGATGATGACGATGCATGGGTGAGGCATGAGCTTCAGTCGAAACTTGCCAAACCCAAGTCAGCAGGTGGCCTCATGGCTTGCCTGCGGAGGATACTGGAAGAAGCAAATACTTGGACAATGCAAAGTAACAGTCCTGAACGCAAAGCATCAAGATGGCACATGGGTAAACCAAATGCGAAAACATCACAGCCACAAGAGAGGGCTGCGCAGAACCGAGGGAAAAATCAACAGGGTAAAACACGACAGCCAGCCTGATTTCAAACAGACCCATGTTTTGGTTCACGCGGAGTCGCTGGAAGATGGACAAGAAGCTTACAATCTCGATTCGGTCGTCAGCAATGTGACTGCTAGCAGCTAGCATATTAGTCACCGGAGGAGCCAATGCCAAAGAAGGGGAATACCCCGCATGGATGCAGAAGGCAACATGGCACAGAATGGCCGGCCATATCTCCAAGAAATTGCAGGTCCCGGGTGGCTGAGACACATCGGCAAGGGCAAACTTCAAAGCACAGCAAAAGAACCTTTCAAATTGGAGCTCAAACAATGCAATGCTTCAACAGTGGTCCTGCGTCTTGTTGTAGACAACAAGTATTGCCAGCAACGGAAAAGGCACACCCAGAACACCACCAACCTGGCCCAGATGATAGCATCAGTTCAAGATACCTGGAGATTCCAAGTGGTGAACGCCAGTGTTATCACCGGCTTTGTCCGGATTGCAAATACCGAATCTGCTGAAATCCCCCGAAGCAGCAGTGGCTCTGAATATAATGGAGCAAGATGGTTTGTTGAGAGTTTGCAGCCAGATGCAGGAGCTATGCAATGGGTCGCTTGGAATGGCTCGGAAGATGTATGCGCAGAGATGCAAACTCGAGGCCGACACCAAGGGTTTGGTCCGGGGAAGACACCAATTGGGATATAAAGTTCTTCCAGACAAAGTTGAAAATAGTGACGCCAAACGGATGGTAGAGCATTTCCCTGCCGGAGCAGATATGGATGATTTCGAAAGTTTCCTGAAACAGCAAGGTTTTCTAGAAATTAAGATCTTGGAAAAATCTCCTCGCAGAACTGGAACAACATGGATTTTCAGAGGCACTAGAAAAGACCGCGGAGAACTCATTCAAGGACGAATTGCGGATGATGAAAACCAAAAGCAGTCGTTACCAAGGCAGTGCGCACTAGGCGGCCCAAAGAACGTCCCAAGTTACTCCACCGGCACCTGATGCCGCACCAACTGAGCCAGACAAAACTGAAGAGAACAGCGAACAAAGCCAGAAAGCATGTAAGCATAGCCCACGCAAAGGAGCTGCGCAACCAATTTCACTTCGAGCCAATGTTTCTAGCTCAGGAACAGAAGCAGCGGCCGCTATTCCAGCCAGCAGCTCGGACCAAAAGCGGATTCGAGATGGCACTGTGATCAACAACGAAACAGGAGGAAACTGCCTATTTCACAGCTTGGCTCAAGCCCTCAAAGACATTCCTCCACAATAAAGCAACGGTTGCAAAGACAACTGCGTGCTTTCCTTGCTGCAGTCTTGAAAAAGGATAGAGACAGATAGGAGACACGATGGGGTCATACCGATCACAAAAGCGATGCAACCACACAGTCTTTTCAGGAATATGTTGACGAGTTGGCCAAACCAGGAATTTGGGCAGGCAAATTTGAAGCTCGTTGTTTGGCCGAACAATTGAACATCCGCATGCTCATCCACACCAGTTGGGATGAGGTCACGGAAATCAATCTTGAAGGCACTGACCACATCTGTTTTTATATTAGTTTTAATCGGGGCCACTGTGAATATGTGCACAATGCAGACAGTAACAGGTGGACCCAACGCAAGCGCCAATGCGAAAGTTCACCTAAAGAAGTCAGCAAAGTATGGCTTCAAAAGATTTCGCGGGGGCGGGTGTAAAAAGTAACCAAAAAGCAGCCAGCATTCGTTTGTCAGATTTTGCCTTTCAAAAAGCAGCCAGCATTCGCGTGTCAGATTTTGCTTCCCAAAAAGCAGCTGTGCATACGTGTGTCAGATTTGCATCCACTAAGCCTGGCCTCCCTCCATTTGTCCAGTTCTGCATCATCCAAAGCCCAGTCCATCAGACGTAGCATTGCCAAAAGCCAGTCCAGCCGTGTCGGTCGCTTGCAGGCTAACAGTGCAAGGGGGACAGATGATACTCCAGCATTCCAATGGACATGCGATAAATGTCAGAGGGTCATTGGAACTGAAACTGTTAGACAGCTTGGATTCAAACGAAACAATAACATCCAATGATCGCACCCCAATGTTCCCGAGAGAGGACTTCCGTAACTTGAGATGCATTTGTCGAAGTCGCAGATATCGCAGGTCCTCTGCGTGCATGGACATGTAGCTATTGTAACAAGGGAATTGCCAAGCTTTGGAACCGTGAAACTGTTTGGAACGCAGCCAGAAAGCATGCCAAACTGTGTGGAGGGAAGCGCGCCACCATGAAGGTGAACCGCCAGCGGATTTTGAAGTCAGGGCAAAGTCTCAACCAACTTGGCTTGGGTAATGTTAAGAATTTAGCCCCTAGACGTATCACTGGATAGATAATCGATACCGCGCTAGCACGCCTTTTGGTCATGAATTAGCTGAGCTTAAGCACCCCACGATTGGCAAAATCCGGGCAAATACCAGAAGATTTTCTTAACTCACATTCCGCCTTTGCACTTCAGTTTTTCATGTTCCAAGTGATCTTGGCAATCAGCCATGCCCAGTTAAACAACCGCCAGCACGCCATCCTGAACTCACCTCAAGATCCACGAAGATCTGCCGTAAAGCCCGATGGTGGGCTTTGCTGCGCCAAAAACAGCTTAACTTTGTTTCAATATGTGTCCAAACTTGGAAAATGAACAAGAAAGAAGTCCGAGACCTGGACAAGCATGCTCACATGATGTTGTGGCATGGAGTCCCGCCATTGCAAGCCTGCCGATGGTGCAGGCAACTGAACCGAATCCTGGTCCGAGTCAAAGCCTCGCAGGGAAAATGATTGCCGTCTACTGCAATTGCAGTGGCCATGAAGCGGTGTACAGAGTCCGGGATGCTATCCTCCAGGCAAACCACACGTGTTAGGTCTTGCTCAAATTTGTGCGCCGGTGGCAGGGAAAAAAGTTGAGAGAGCATTCGCAGAAATATGAATACAGTATCGCTCATGGTTTGTGGCCAACCCTCCACGAACTAGCGCTAGAAATAGAAAAAGTTGCCACATCACGGGCTGTGTGGACCTTGTTGCAAGGACATTGGGTCGCACCCGTTTTGCCCGCGAATGGAAGCCACCATTTCCAATTTCATCAGGGCTGTTAGTTTTTGGCACGGTAATTGTTTTACTTGCCGGCGTGGGGCTTGGGCCTCGCGTGTCAAGCAAGCAGGCTTCGCCGAAGCCAACCTCATGCATTGGACGCACCCAGTGCTAGGTAACGTGCATTTGATTTGTAATAATTGGAAAAGATCAGCCCAGCAGATTGTTCATATGTTGCGTGAAAAGTGGCGGAAAGATCTTTTCACCGATTTCTTGCAGAAAGACAGGCGGGATGCCAGGCAGCTCACTGCCGCCAATGTTTCATATGATGAACAACAGACCACCCAGGCCAGGTATATTCTTGCACAGGCCAGAAGTGATCAACGCGCAGTCATGATCGGTGCCGGTAACAGTGTTGCTGTTTATCAAAGAATCTGACGGCGTGACACAAACAATGTGTCCAAATTGTTCACAAGCAGTTGCCCCCAACTGGGATCATTTATGTCGGTTTTGCCGCATTTTCATGCGGTAGGCCTTCCATGCCCCATGATCCAGCTGCGCGTCGCCTAGGTTGGTGTCGTGGCTGAGTGCTCCGGGACTGGAATCTGAGGGGCTGATGCCGCCCCCGGGCATTGTTGCCCCTGAGGCGCAATGTCCATGACAAGAAAACCAAAACGAACAGGACAGCACCAAAAAAGACGCTCCAAAAATTATCAACATGTTGGAAGAACATGTCTGTAAAAAAAAGTTTTTTTTAAACCATAATTTCCAGTTGGAGCTACAAAATGGTAAGGCCTTCCCATTGGCAGCAACAAAATGGTGGGACACAGAGAGAGTTACACCATGTAGCCTTTGAATAGGGACCATCCATGTTGTAGATTGGCATTGGCTAGCTGGAAATGGATTGCAATGGGTCACCCATTTTTCTTTTACTGAGGTGGTTTAAACCAGAGCACCAGGCGCATGAAGCAAGCCATGTGAAACCGCAACATGGCAACTCAATGATCTGGTGCTCTGGAGCTTTGGTGGAGCTGTCTCTGTTGAGCTCATGAAAAGCGGAAAGTTATTTCAATTTTCATTCGCATTTATCATCTCCCATTACCAATCCACAAAATGGGCTTCCAAATTTTCTACAAAATGGATGTGCCTCACACTGGTATATGATCTTGTTTTCATATAAGGGTGATGTTGGGTGCTTCTGCCGGCATTTCAAAACTAGGAGGTTGGATGAGGTTGGGCATCTCATACTGACCCTGTTTGTGCCCATCCTATTTGCTTGGCACTCAAGATTGCAACGTAAATGTCTTGAACCAGCTACAAAATGGAAGGGCGCCATCACATCCACAAGCATTTCCATGATACCCTGACACTACGATTTTGTTGTTGGTTCAAGAAATTTACGTTGCAATCTCGGGTGCCAAGCTACATGGGTCTGTTGGAGGGGATTGTGGTGGCTGCCTTGGCAATAGGCTTGACCACGGGAAGCCTACTTTACAATCTCTGCCGACCATGTGGATTTAGTGGCGAAAATGATCGCAAAACTTCCAACGCCTCTACAAAATTGGCGCCGGTCGCGGTCCAGAAAGATTCTTGTGATGACCACTACGTCGGCCCAGTCTATCTGACTGCTTCTGGTGGACGATATCATTTGAAACCCGACTGCCAGATGCACAAAATGCAAAAAAAATTGATATATGCAAGCAATGTTTGAGAGATGGTAAGAAAAAGTCTCACTCAAAGTAAATTGTCTACAATTTGGTCGCTCCCAAAAGGCCAGCGTGCTAACACAGGGGTATTGTGTCTTACAAACTGGTGCTCCCATTTTTCGCAATTTCTTGGACACTATGTTAACCCAAAAGTATGCCAACATATTTCTCATGTTTATGGGCAGGTGGGTGACCGAGGAATCACCGTTTTGTGGGCAGTAGCCTGCTACCATTTTGTAGATGTCCCAAAACCATTTTGTAGAGGGATGCGGTGGGCACCCTACACTTTGGTAGGTTCAACCCCTCGCGGTTAATTTCAACGGGGATGCCTTTTTGACACTTGATAGTTGGTGGTTGACCATATGGTGTGACCGATGTGATTATGGTAGTCAAGGAGAAAGGACGTTTAAGTTTAAGCGTTTAGTTCAAGATTCTTGACCCTCCGCGTGTTGGGTTTTGATGACTCGCCATTTTGGGTGGCCCCGTTGTTGGATCCAGTACAGGCTCGGCACCATTCCTTGCAGTTTCCAGTACAAGGCTGTGGGGTCTTGACCGATTTTGATGCTGGCAGATGGATTCAATGGATCTTGCTTTTGTTGGGTCCAACTTTGTCCAAAATGGGGTATCCTGCCAGAATGCTAGTTTTCGTGCAGACAATGATAAACCAAGAAATTATGGGGTACCCGTATCTCGAGACAAACCCATATGAGCCGGGATCTAAATTATCGTCATGTAATGTCATGTCACTTTAGACAAAGCGCTCACTGCAGATGTGTTTTTTTTTGGGTTTGGTTTGGAAAACGATAGGGGACTTCCAAAAAACGATGCCCCCTTACTTTACCAGGATTGGATTATGACTCAATGACTATGACAGGATGTCCAACCATCAGTTTTCTTCCATGTTGCAATGTTGGGTCATTATTTGTTATCAGGGGTAGAATTTTGTTCGCAGCCTCAGGGTGGCTAGCGTTTGGGGTCTCAAATTGGGTCATTGACTATGCAAAATATGTATCTCCGAAAATAGTATTGTCACAAAATTACCGACTGAACTTAACGATACCTTAATTACAATAACGGTACCCCAATTTTTTTTTTTCCGACGTAATGTCTCTAGACCAAACCACTTGCGTTCGGTCACCTCGCTCATGCCTGTAAGCACTTTGTGGACTGAATTGCCACCCGCCACCCACAAGAGCGTAGATCAAGCACTTGTAATCCTTGACCGGCTGCAGAGTCTCCCCATGCACCATTACTTTACAGAGTCATTGCACCGCGCCAGATGTTTGCCATTGCTCACCTTGCATGTTTGGTTTTGCTCCTAAGCCTGCCACGAAGCTGAAATGTGTTCTCAGAGCACCTCGACTGGGACCTAGAGCCTTCTGGACTTTGCTGCACCGGCGCTGGGTTTCCCTATGTATGTCAGCCATCATAGCTAGTGTGTCTCATTTCGTCCGGGCTGTACATTTTTGGCAGCAGGGTTGGAAGGAGATGCTACGCCACGCAATATTACGCAATAACCTTCCAAACTTTGTGGTAAAAGCATGTAAAACCATGTGAAGCCTGTGTTTTTGTGGTTCTTTATGCAACATATTGTAATATGCCTATGTCTCGTTGCATTTGTTGCGCTTCCTAGACGGGCGCCAAAGCCACCTTTCAAAACATGTTTTCTTATTTTTTCTTAAATTCTCAATCTGTAATTTGCGATGCTTCTCGCCTTAAACCGAAACCTTTACCAAAATGCAACGCCTGAAAAACGAACACCCAAATGACCCAATCCTGAAGAAACCCGAACTAAACATTGAACCAACCCTAAATATCATAAATATCCTAAACTCATTGGAAGTAACCCCGAAACCCTAAAAAACAGCAACCCCTAAATAGCACCAAACAGACGTAAACAAAGCGTGAATAGACATTAGACCAACCCTAAATCAACCCTAAATAAACTTTCAACTAAAACTAAAGTGACGAAACCCCCAATTAGATTTTGGGCGAAGCTCTGGGCTGAGAGATACAAGTGTAGTCCGAAAGAGACAGTTTTTTATAGCTGGCCCGATCGAAAGTTGGCAAAAACTTGCCAGGTTCTTGGCGGAGCAGGTGAGATTCCAGGCCACTTAGTGGAGCGGAAAAATTAACGGAATCATGATGAATTGTTGAGCAAATCCAATCGCCTGGGCATGTTGAGCATTGTTGAGCGCCAAGTGATTGGACGAGTTGAGCAACCCAGATGTATGGTTTATTTTTAGTGCCTGAAAACGACCAGACTGGAGCTCCAAGAGTCTATGCGGCTCGACCTTTGGCAGCATATTTGGGGCCAGTGTTGAGACCTCAGAATGCCAGGGGAGTCAACGTGTGTTTTTGGTTTTCCATGTCCAAAGATCCAAAAAAAGGAGGGCACCTACTTGAACTTGAAGTCTTGCACAATATTTCCAAACCATGTATGGAATAATGATGACACGTGTGCTGTGTATTTTTTTAGTGCATAGTGTATCGGGTGGTAGACCGGCAGAAGGTGATGTATATGCAACAACTGCATATTAGGCAACATGACAACATGACACCGCGTTTTGAGGCGAGGAAAATCCTCTGATGGAGAGGCGGGGCGGCAACCGAAATATCACAAAACAAACCCCCCAAGGCCCCAAGGGTCAATTAAGTAGAACATGAAATGATCATTTTGCCGCTGCATGCCTTCAGACGTTGTAGTGTTGGCAGTTCTTATCGTTTTCCATTTTTTTCGTGGCAGGTCATAGTGCTGCGGCAACCCAGCATGTTTTGGAACTCTGCTTGCATCTTAAACAGCATGGACAGGGCCTTGGTTTGCAAAGATCACCGGGACTTTTCATCATCCTTTTGTAGGTTGGAGCGTGATCATTTGTGGAATTGGTCCCCAAAAGTTTAAACGTATTCCGGAAGGTAAAGGTATCCTACTATGCATCATATATCAACATATCAACATTGTTGCAAAGTTGCTGTACTGCTCCCATGATATGAATGACAACGATCCTGCTGCAAAATGTCGAAATGTCAAACGGAAGTTCCATATTCACGGTTTCTCAGACACGGGATTTCCCCAACGGTTGAGTTTTCTCGCAGCCATCCGGTGGTACTTTACTAGGCGCGGATGAACATGGCAGAGTTGGAAGCAACAATTCAGGCGACGGTCGTTGATGTTGTGGCTGTGGATGCTAAACGGAGAAACAGTCCTTTGATTAAAACATCGATTAGTCGTCTTCCCTAGCATGTGGATGGGGCATGATGGGGCGTCATGCACAGGGTGCGATGTTGTTATGGCATCACGTGTCCATTTCACTGTAGGCAAAGTCTGGACACGCGCTTCGGGCAGCATCCCTACGCTTCGTGGCAAGTGAGGACAATGACACTGCTTCAGATAGTTTCAGCCTGATGCCGTTTGCGGCCAATGACCGAAACTGCTTGATGGTTTCAAGCAGTTTCATGTCCATCCCCCATTTATATCCATTTATTGGAGTGATGATCTTTGATTTTCCCACATGATATATGTAATTCTTGAGTTGGAACACACCAAATAGCAAAGTTGTCTCAGAAACAGACAGACTGAGCTTTCCTCGAGTTTCAACAGCAGCACTAAAGCACCTAGCTTCACATTGGGAGGAGTTGGCGGATGCATCCTCCGAGGACGGTGTTGTTTGTGCTATCCTGGTATCCTGCTTGTATGAAACCATTGAAAACCACCAGATAGTTGGCAAACAATTGGCCTTATCATTAATTATACAGTACATGTACATTGACTTATTATGTATTTAATTTATATTGTATGTACAATACATGTGTGTATATATATATATATAATATCTATTTTCTTCTTTTTTGTCTTGCATAGTTAGGGTCCAGTTTGCTGTGTCACCAGACTCAAGCGGGTAGTTCCTCAATGGGTCCAGTTTAGGCCATTGCCGCCTTCAAAGCCTGTGTCATTTTCCCGTACGATGTGCTTGGTGGCCCAGATGGGGATGGGCAGGTGCCACATGCAGCTGCTTGGCAATGAAGGGAGAGGCGTTTCTGTGTGTGTGTGTGTGCGCGCATGTGTGGAGACTTTCTACAGGATATACCTGGTGAAAGCCCTAAGTTGTCTCAGGCAGCACTTTGTTGTCTCATCTCGGTGTGCCATGCGGAAGATGTGACACAACCATTGGAATGGAGTTGTCATTTGGTGTGATCTTTACAGCACAACGCATAGGCACGCAAGGATTCTTAACATTGCAAACATTAGTTATATCCATTTGCCTCCCTAACAATCCCTGGGTTACTTTTATGGAGTTTAGCGGTGTCTTTTGGC
>Ga0126342_10004416_pt1 | contig 23980 bp, 27 predicted proteins | sample Cyp1metagenome_FD_92528 | JGI IMG/M metagenome (GOLD analysis project Ga0126342, IMG submission 92528) | Coral microbial communities from Lord Howe Island, Old Settlement Bay, Australia - Cyphastrea 1 metagenome | ecosystem: Host-associated > Invertebrates > Cnidaria > Coral ...
GTCAAGATTCAGAAATGTCAGGAGCAAGCCGGATCAAGAGAAAGTGGCAGCATCAGACAAAGATGTCGAGAGCAAGAAATGTCAAGGACAAAGACTTCCAAGAGATCACGCAGTCAACGGCTGAGCCAGCCGGGGGTCAGGCGCTGTTCCTATACTATAGGCTCTCCCTTGTCTTTACAGGTTCTCCCCTCTCTCGAAACTTTCGTCACCCGGCTTGCCCGGGCTCTACTTGTATCATTAATCAGGTGTTACAATCCAAAACCTCAACTGGAAAGTAGTCTGCACCACAACATCCAAATCTTGCCGCTCAATCTTGCCCCCAACTTCGCCCATCTTCAGCCAGGACATTGCCCATTAATTCGCTTTCTCACTTGGACCACTGTCTCCGTTTGGCTCACCGTCCTTCATTGCTTCACCGTCGGCTTCACCGTGTTCCTCGCTTGGGCTTTGGCTGCCTTGATCGCCGAGCAAAGGGAGCTGATCATCCTCTGCGCCGTCATCGATTGGCTCCGCCCCTGGGGGCCCAGCTGGGCCCCCACGGCCCTCAGGGCGATCGACCATTGGTTGGTCTGGTTGGTCTGGTTGGTCCGCGGCAGGGGCCGCTGCACCCTGGGCAGGGGGAAAAGGGCCGACAGGGGCAGTGCGGCGGAAATGCTGCCATTGTAGCGGGGGCTGTTGGCGGAGGAGGTCACCATGAGTGTCCAACAGCCGCTTGGAAGGCACCTCAAGGCCCAGGGCGCGTAGAGAAGTCATATCACTCACGCGTGGCGGAATCCACCAAGCTGGTTGACTAACTTTGAGCCACAAGGTCTGCGGATGTCTGCTGGTCCGAGTATCCTTCCAAAAGGATGAAAACGCCACAGGTCACGGTCTAAGTCGACACCCCAACATGACCTGCAACAATCAAACGACGTCAAATGACTTACAGTAAATCACGGGGTTCGCACGTCTTTCAAGATGCCTTAGATGTCAAAAAGTTGATCTGCCAAGGATCGAAAAGGGAAAATGGATTGTCAGGAGTGCGCGACTGCTTCTGCACCTCCTCTGAAAACATCTGCCGAGCAAAGTGATGCGCGCGCCCCAGCCACCTGACGTCCTGACACCAGCAGAGCTGTGCGCAACAGGGACGCAAGCTGATGTCATTCGCAGTCGAAATATCAAAAGTCATGTCATGGTTAACCTTAGACTTAGACTCCTTTACATTCCTTTACATCCTTTACCAGCTTGAATCTTGGTATATTTGAGTGGGAGATTACATATTATATTCCCTTGGTGTAAGATTCAAAGAGGCCAAATCAGAGAAAAATGAGAAAACAACAACCAGCCGATTTCTCATCCTATCCCGGGATGACACTGCTCAGGTGCGACATCGCGGAAACTCTGGTTATGTCAACAGTTTGCTATTGAAAATGGCCATTGAGTTCGTTGATTGTCCCATTACAAAAATGGTGGATCTTTCCATAGTTTGAGTTATATGTGTTAGTTTACCAGAGGGTATATCCTATTAAATCCCATTAAATCACCATTTTCCTATGGTTTTAATGGCCACATGGTGTGCTTCTGCTGCCACAGCCGTGGCGCCGCCTCCGTCACCCGGTACAAGGTCAGGAAGCTGTAGCCGTTTCCCGCGATGCCGTGGCAAATGCCAGGGCCTCATTGGGAAGCCAACAGGTCTGTTACAGGTAGATGATGGTAGTAACATGTACAGATATGTAACATGTAGTAACTATCCATCAAAAAATGGGTTCGTTAACGATTTTGCTGGTGAATACCGAAGGTATCTGGATCTCAGTGGTGATTTTGCTACTGAGATTCGTGCTGGAGATCTCCCCTTTTGGTTTTTGGATCGTAACGAGCATCGTTTTTTTGATTTTGACAGTTTTCGTATCCCCCAAAAGTTTTTCATTTGAATGATTTTAAATTGCTCTTCGCCAACCCGAAAACTCTGCTGCAGTGCAAACACTTTGCGAATATGATATTCAATGGTGCTTTTGGCGGAAGTTGTGGAGGGTTTTTCTGGTGAAGGGATCATGGATATGAATGATCCAAATAGGAATTTAACTGCTAGCTCAGTTTCGGTTGCCCAATAAAATGGTGCGTAAAATCTAAGTGAAATACACAGTCGCTTCCAGCAGCTCTTCAGCAGCTCTTCAGCAGCTCTTCAGATTCAGTTGCATCCGACTTGGTGATAAAAAACATGACGAAAGGACCACTTTCCTGGTTGAATCCTGGCCTTTCTTCAGTAGGCCATACTTCCAGACGGCTTCTCCTGCATCCTGATGCGTGAGAGATCCATGAAGCTTCCGCAAGATGGGCTCAATTCATAATCAATTTGTTTATAAACACATCCAACTGATATGTATACAGTATATACTCTATATTATATATATATATGTGTGTGCCATAAGCAATGAAGTTACTTCGTTGTTTAAGCCAATCTCACTGCAGATTTGTTTCTGCATGTCTCTAGCATAATCCGAGTTCGCGTATTTATACACCAACTAACCCAAGGTTCAAACATATCAAACACTTCATGTGTGGGGTTCCGATTCCAGCAATTGCTGGTTTTTGATTTCATCTTATGCCCTATGCCACTAACTGTCCATCGTCCAAACATCTCCACGTGTGCTGGTAAAATCATGTAAAATCACAATCACAACACACACACACACACACACATTCTACTGCATCAAATGACTGTTGCTTTCACATTTTTCACAGCTTAATCCGAGCATAATCCCATCTTTTTGGGTGGATTGGATTTCATCTTCATCATCATCATCATCATCATCATTACTGGGTGAATTGTTGGACCCCAAAACTGATGGGGAAAAAAAAACTGGTGGGTCCTTAGCCATCGCCAGCCACTGATCTTCTTTCAAAAGCTCGTATGCCTTGCAGAACAGCAGCACCGCGCCTGTCCTTGGAGCGAGTTAAAATTCGCGATAGACAGATTGGATAAACTTATGTAGGAGGATATATAGATATATTTGATATAAGGTGTATCAACTTGTAAATATATCGAATCTAATATAGATAGACCAGGTTCAAAGTGATTTGATTAGATTTGATTAGACTTGATTAGATTTGATTAGATTTGATGTGTATTACTACAATATATACTACAATATAGATTTAATGTCATACATAATTAGTCAGATGTGTAAACAAAGAAGTTGGATTCTTATGTTTTCTTATGATGTTGGAATTGAACTCCCTCCTGGGTAGCTGGTGTTGATCTCTCTGTTTCCACCATTCTGGTCAGCTAGCTGAACCCCTCTGCGGAGAAATAATATGTATAATGTGTATATACGTATTATAATATATATATATATGCATTATAATGTATAAATATAAGTACATAATGTATATATATGTGTGTGTACAATATATATATATAATTTGAATATATATATATATAGCAATGATCATTGCTTAAGTTTGCCGGTATTTGTGAGTTGCGTCCCCTTTTGCAAATGTCATCCTTTTCTCATCGCCGCGCCTTGCCTTTTCCGCCTTTCTCAGTTGTAGCCCTTCGTTGATTTCCATCTTTTTGCCCTGCTTCCACATGGATCTGGAACCCAAAAATCAGGTTGTGTTGGCCACACCTCCTGAAATTTATCATGGAACATGGAGAAAAAAAGGGTCTCGAAAATGATTCTAGAACTGATTAGAACTGGAGATTGGCCCAGCTTTGGGATTCCAGAGGACATTTACATACATTTCACTTTTGGGGTGGCAGCCAGATAATGCCAGAATATGCCAGGTAGATATGTAGTTAGTCTCATCAATTCGTGGCTTTTCCCGGCTTTCACTAGTCCTGAGAATCCCTACGCACCATGGCAGAAGTGAATGCAATCGCCGCCGCCCTCACCAAACCTAGGGCGCCAGCTCGGGAGTTGGAAAATTTGCGGGAAACCCCTGCATGATCAAACATTTCACCGTCAAAACTATGGTTTTCTGCCATTGGTATGGCATTTGAAAAAAAGAAGTGGTGGTTTCAACTAGTCAGTTCGTCCAAATAGAGATGGAAAGCAAACAATGTGTGAAACCCATAGGGATCTGAGTGCCAGTGCAGGGATTTGCTTGCCCGCTTCACTACTGGCATGAGTTTGCAATATTTTAGCCACCAACCACCCACCCCCAAAGATATATATATATATATAAATAGACATATAAATAGAAATATAAATATATATATATATGTATATATCGCCGATTCTTGGCTCTCAACACCTCCTATCATTTCAACTAAGGGATTGCAAAGTCTCCATTTCATTGAGTCACCCAGCCACCAACCACTCAAGATGGGCCATTTTAGGTGATTTCACAGGGCTCCCCAAAATTTCCCCGGGCCATCATTGGGCAATTTATGTTATTCGGTGGCCCCAGATTTTTTCATCACCAGTGAACCAGCCAGAAACCAGCCAGGTCCCTCTCCCATCTCTCAGCCCAGGCTACACCACTGGCCAGTTGCCAGTGGATTCCCTCATGCTTCCCAGCCAGTGCAGCGCCTTCCGCAGAGTCTCCAGGTTCTGTCCCTGGAAGGATGGCGTTCGGCTTCCAATGGAAATTTGCAGCAAAAAGGTGACCGAAAAACGGGTAATGTTTGGAGTATGAATATGTATGAATATGTCATATATGTTGCTACATGTCGAATAGATTTGAATAGATGTCATAGTGGTCATAGGGTAAAACTTGGCTAACAGATATCAACTGCCATAAGCGACCAGCAAAGAAGGAGGTAGCCACTGTACGTGTGTGTGTGTGTGTGCGAGTCAATCCGCACGGTGCAATGGCTGATCAATGCTACGAAAAAAGAAAACCACCTGGTCGAGGCATGACAAAGTTAGCGGCAAATAAAGAGCCCTGCAGCGACAAACACTGGAACCGGAGGATCCCAAAGGGCACAAAAGTTGGGAAAGGCTTCTGCATATCTAAAATCATGAGCAAACCATTAACAAAACATGCATAGGTGTAAACATCACCTTATCGGCAGGCCCAACTGGTTTACTACCTGAGGCGTTCTTTCCACAGTTTGCAGCCCCGAAATTTAGCCCGAAAAATTCACATGTCCCCATGTCCAATCAATGACCGCTCCAACATTCACGACAAGTATAAGACCAAAGCCCGATTTCCATCGATTTCCGGGATTCCGGCGGCCCTGGATGGCCCTGGCCTCCCTCATGCTGGGCACATGCAGCAACATGAAGATGATGCCCATGACACCATGCGCTGCGCCCATATAGCGGTCACGGTACCATTCCCACATCACCGGGGGAGGTTTGCTGCTGCGCAGCTGCCTATAGCAGGGCCCATCCGATTCCCGTCGACAAAAAATCGAGAAGCGTATGGCAACCCAATCCAGAATCGGTGTCTGACCGCAACTTTTATTGACAAACTCTTATGCTACCTCTGATTGGCACAACTCCACCATCTAATATCTTCTGCAATTGCAACTTCAGTAACATAGTGTAACATGCGTCAACCATTGGTGTCAACTGCCAAAGAAAAAAACATTGACATGCCATAGTTTCCCCATAGTTTCCCCATAGTTTCCACCCTTTTCGAAACGGGCCTTGCATAGCTCACCCCACGCTGGAGCATCACTTCAGCGATCTCCTGGATGCAACGTCGAAGCTCCGCACTGTCCTCCATGGCCTGGACGATCTGGATCGACACGCCACGTCTGCGTTGACAAAATCTCGTTGAAAAGATCATGTTGGTCCACACATAACCCATATATCTCTATGTGTACATTATAGAGTTATGGACTTATATATACTTGTGCATACAGTAAATGATGATACATGAGTCGTTGCTACTCACCAACTAGTTGGGTGCTCCGGGCGCCTGTAAGACGAGGCAGCCGTGCAAGTAGCCCGCACGACCGTACAGCCATTCGTCCGAATCCTGGGATCCGTGGATTCTCCTGCATAGTCCCGGTAGTCCCCTACTTCAATGGATTGGTTTAACGGAAAATCTACAGGAAAGCCCCATGATCTTCATGGGAAAATCGATGGTTTCCTGTAAATGTTCCCTTAAACCAATCCAATCACTACTATCATTGAAGTTGGTTTATAGAACCCATTCTAGTTATATCAAGTTGGTTAGTTGCTTATCCTAGTTACATGTATATTTATGTATATACACAATCTCTCTCCCAGATTATAGATGTATGTATTTACCGTGTATCTTGTTATTCTTATAATAACAATCTATGTACTGTATGTCTGTGTGTGGAAGAGATGTCGATATCCGATGAATGCTAGTTATATCAGCTGTACCCTCTGGTAAACGTTTACATAACTATGGAAAATCACCATTTTTAATAGGCAAATCAGCTATTTCTATGGTCCATTTTCCATAGCAACCTGTAAACGTTTACTGGAGGCGATCTCCCATTCGAAGCAGCCGAACTATTCCCGGGACCGATTTTTTTTCCTCGCCCAGCGTCCAGGCGCGGTTGCACCGCGATCTGTGCCAAGGCGACGTACTCCTGCATCGCCGGCCTCAGGCTGTTTGTTGGGAAAATCTTCCCCGGAAACCCATGACTTTTTACCATCACTGCTTGGTGCTTGAGCCCTACCCCTCTGAAAATGATGGAGTTCGTCAGTTGGGATGATGATTATTCCCAATATATGGAAAAACAAAAGCCATGTTCCAAACCACCAGCCAGATCAAATATAGGGGGGGTGCTGAAATTTTCCCATCATCCAATTCTGTGAGAAAATATTGAACAGAAAATAGAAAATGTAAAAGTGATTAAAATTCTGTATGACTTTTTTGTAGGGTGATAAACTGTTCTATACGTTTCTATGTTGTTTGGGTTTTTTTAACATCCCAGCAATGATATCCCATTGATTCTCATTGTATCCCCATCGGCATCCGATCAATCCAATCTCTATCTCGTAGGCGGATTCTGGCTGGTCGCGTGCAAAATAATTCTCGCTTGCCTTTACGCCCTTTTAGCATCAAGTAGTACCCACCTGCAATCGAACAAGGCATAAAAGAAAATCCTGAAATTGATTGAATTTTTTAGATAGGTTACTTCCCAAATATGCAGACTCTCCAGTTTTCTGACCTTGTAAAATGCGTTAAAATGCCAACGCCGAGGCGCTTGGGGTTGGCGTTTCGGGCGCGTGCCAACTGCGCCGCAGTGAGTAGAAAACCCGCTTGGCCGCAGAGCAACGAACAGCCAAGGTCTGGATGTTTCTTCGCCTGAAATCCCCCATTTCAATGGCTTAAATCATGTTAAATCATGTTCAACCCCCATGTGTCGAAGCAAATCTCTGTGCTTTTTCCGGTGAAATCATTTTGAATCTTCCATTTCTCACAATGTTTCACCATTGGCTGCTGACCTCCCCCGTCTCTCCCCATCGCCTGTTGCGCCACGCGTCCCGTCCAGGGCTCCAGGAAGCGTTGCGCCGCATCCAGCGCCGCGGAATCGCCGCTGAGCTGCGCCACACGGAGCAGGGCGTAAGCCACGCCGGGGCCGCCTTTGGACAGCTGGGCCGCAGCCACATATTGGTGCATCCTCCGGTGTCAAAACAGTCATGGCTGTGCAATCCCCAATGGGCTTAAAAAAGTACTCAATCTTGAGTCAAAACAGTCTTTTTGCAAGTTCCCATTCCATATATTCCATATATTCCATGTAAAAAATATATTCCAGTATTCCATGATATTCCATGTGTGACCACCCAAAATAGGGTCCTGGGATACACTACAAAATGGGATACTTTTGGTGAATAGCAATTTGTGTACACCAATGACAGCTGGTTGGTGGTATACCTACCCCTCTGGTAGCGTAGATTGCGCCTGTGTAGACACTCTCGTTGTTGCAGGCTCTGGGGAAGTTGCTGCTGATCAACTCCTTAGGTGCAGCAAGTGATTTGCTGCTTCCTGGCTGGATCAGTTGTTGCCCAATGTTGCCCAAAGTAGAGCTAGTTGGTGCGTTGTTACCTGTTACTTCGTAGAAGGTGCAAGCCTGCTCACTTCTTTCAATTTTTTGCAGGTTTGTTGAAGTTGCTTATAGAAAAAGTATAGAAAAAGTGAGGTGCAAATGTGGAATACCCTCCCAAAATGCTCCGGACATTTTCCCAGGTATGTCAAACTCAGCCAAGAACATTGCCGGGTGTCCATGATTTGCTTTTCCCACTGCTGCAGTTCAGCACAAGCACCTCACTGAGAGTGATCTTCGCGGCTTCAACGTTGATTTTTCTTGTGACTTGCAGCGTTTGTCGATGGATAAGCCTACCATTTTCAGGATCCAATCGCCCAGTGTCCTTTCTGCCCAGTTCTACCCATTTTCAGGAGGTCATCATTTTCCCATGACTGTGTCTGACTATATCATGGATATCATGGCATCATATCACATATCGAGAGAGAGAGAGAGAAAAAAAAATGTATATATATATATATTCACCACAAATTTATTGTATGATATAAATGTTCTCTCATATTAATGATATATATATATTAATGATACCATAGATATCTATCACATTATATATAGAATGATACCTCACATTGATAATTTGATCATCCCAGATCTGATTTCCTGGACCAAAATCTGATGTGTTTCGGCCGAAGCTTTCCCAGTCTTGGTCGATCTTTAAAATATGTTGGGAAAACCACATTCTCACGACGTACGAATCCTGAAAAACCCCCAAACAAGTAATTTATTGGGTGCTGGATATACCTCAATTTATGCACAAAATATCGACTATGAAACTCCCCTGCAGCAAGGTTTACTGTGTTATCGCCATCTCCATAACTTGCGTCCGCCGCGCCTGGCGTGAGTGCCCCATCCACAACGTCAGCCAGCAGCGCCCGGTCATCGCAGCGATTTGCGAAACAGCGACGTGCCAAAGCTGCCATCGGCGCCAGGATGTTACTTCGGTTGGCCAACGAGAACTATAGTGGTTTAATATTAATAATATACATATATATATAATATCGGGTAAATATATATATATACATATACATATATATATATATATGATCTTATATGGTTTAATTAAGTGAGGCATTATGCCTAGGTCTTGCATTGACTAGTGATCTGGGGCTACAAAATGTTAAGCCTGCCCAGGTATGCGCAGATAAACAATTTAATACGAGGCTTTACCCCAATAAAGAATAAAAAAGACGTGGTAGGCCAAGAAAGGTCAAGGGCCATTGGTATATCATAACAAAATTCCCGCAGACGTCTCTCTCGAAATAGGGCATGGCTCACTGATCCAAACGGAAATGACATACTGGCCGTTACTGGCCGGTGGTTTCCATTTAGTGTCGGACAGCGAAACATGCTGATCACATAAGCCCATGATGCCCATGGACAAACAGGCTAAGCCATCCATCTAAGCCCTCATAGGAAAGCAAATCTCCAGGCCTCACAAAAAAACCATGCTTTGTTTGTCGCCTTCTGGTTTGTCTTGCTATGTCTTGCTATGTGTGGTTGCTTCACTGGATTCACTCCGTCAGCAAGTCTGAGGTGAACAGCTTCAAAAACAGTTTCTAGAAGTCAATCACCCAAGGATATCCTCCGCGATTTCAGTGGAGGCATTAAGGTTATCTTCTACAAAATGTAGGAATCATGAACACCCCAAAGCTCGCTAAAAAACTGAGCCAACCAATGGGCCAATCTTTTTGCCACGATTGCTATACTCCTATCCCATCATCCCATCCCATTTCTGGTCGGTTTATGTCGGCATTCCCACAATTAATCACTGAAATCCAATGAAAACCAGGTAGGTTATGGTAGGTTTATTGAACCGACCCACATTATCCACATTTCACAAACCAAGAGCTGGATATCTTCTTCGTGGCGCCCTTCGGTCGGTGCATTTTCTCTCGCTTGGAGACGACTGGAGACTTCTTCAACGTCCTCAGAGCTCCAAATCGGCCTTCTGGTTCTTGCCTCGGAGGGGTTCGGAGGGGGTTCTACCCTCTGGTAAACGTTTACATAACTATGGAAAATCACCATTTTCAATAGGTAAAACCAATGTAAATCCACTATTAAATGGTCATTTTCAATAGCAAACTGTTAAATTACCAGAGGGTAACCGGAGGCCTGAGATTTTTTCCCGACTGCGGAAAAGGGGCAAAAAAAACCATCTGGCCCATCTGCATTGCCACGGGAGAAAAAAAAACTCCATAGGTCATAATCCCAGTACTGGAGATTTTGATTCATCTCTACATCCGTACCCCCTGCAATATGCCATAAATTCAAATAATCCATCATCTTAGATACTAAAAAATTAGAAAACTGCAAGAAAAATTCCAACCCCCGTTGTTTTCCATCCCCCCATCCCCTGGCATTTCAGACTTCTCCCCCCTTGTCGCATCCACGGTGCTGTACTGCAGCGCGAAGCGCGGGGGCAAGACCTGCTTCAGATCGATCTCCATCGGACGATATGCCGCGTCCGTGGCGCCGCTGGAGGCGAAACCCACCAGGTTCTCACCTCAGATCGAAGGCGGCTGGGGCTGGTGGGGCTGGTAGGCCCAACCCACCATGGGGGATACTAATGGGATACTGATACTGGAAAATACTGAAGGTCATAGTGAGCATCCCATTTCTAATCATAATGGCCTATTTGACTATTTCGAATGTGGGGATGGGGGATATTCCATGAACCAACCACGGTTCAAATTGGAGGATCAAAAGGGGGGTTTAGTTGGTAAGCCATTTTCGAAGAGTATACCGTATGGTATACCTATTTCGAATGTGATGGGTGAAAATTGGGAGCAACTCGTCTTGGACATCTGTGGAGGGTAAACCCTGGAAAAAATCCAAGAGTTTGACCCTTCAAGTAGCAGACTTGCTACAGTACCAAGAATATAAGGTGGAATTGAATTCGATCATTTTAGTCTCTCCCAGTTTTCAACTTCGTTTTCATCTGGTTACCCTCTGGTAAACTAACATAGCTATCAAAAATGACAATTATTAGTTGATGTACCCATTAAACATGGTGATTTCATAGTTGTGTAACGTTTACCAGAGTGTATATCTGGTTGATCATTGTATCCGGCAAAAATCGGCCTCACCATCGTCCAAGGTACCATCTTCACGCGCCTTCAGGGACTTGGGTTCACAATCATCACCCGCTTTGGCGAACTGCATGACCTGCCTCTCGCGATTGAAGGTGGTGTGGTAATAACCTCAGAGTCCCCCCCCTTTTTGGCCTGCAATGCGAATCGGAGTAATCTGAGGTGAAGTGTCTTCAAATATGGAACTCTTGAATATTCAAAAACAGCACGGAAAGAAAGAAGTAACACCTAATCAACTGTAGGTACGGCAAACATATCCACCATCAGGCTTAGCTAGCCTATCTTCTTTGTGCTTTCAACCCATTCCATCCCATTCCAACAATCAGAAAGTAAGAGTATCATAGCAGGCGGATGGAAAACATAAAGAGCACCCCTATATAAATACCATCTGGTTATTTAACATAGCCATGGAAAATGGCCCATTTATAGATGGTTTACCGTTCTTAAAAATGGTGATTTTCCATGGCTATGTTAGTCATAACCAGAGGGTAATGAACCATTTACCTTCTGTAAATTAACATAGACCCTGGCAGATAGGGGTGAGCCAAACAAATTAATGTGGTGAGCCAAACATAACCAACTGTAAATTACCAACTGAGATATGTTCATAATGTGGTGAGCCAAACAAATTCTGCCCATGGTCCAACATCTTCCAACCACTTTTCCGTTTCGCCAAGCCACGAAAGAAGGGCATGCCCAAAATCCACACGTCCCCCAGCTGCGTTTGCATGTCCATCTCCTTGGAAAACAGAAAAATGTCCAGTTTTAAGCTGCATCAATGGATTGGTTTAAGGGAAAATCTACAGGAAACCATGGTTTTTACCATCAAATATAGGTCTTTCCTGTAAATTTTCCCATCATCCAATTCTATGACTGCAATGATTCAAAGTTCTGCTATGATTTGATGCCAAAGATTCGAATTTGAATCAGCGAAACATGTGAATTGACCATGTTGTGATGGGTACGCTCCAGAAATCAAACATGGCAATGGCCGAATCAACGATGCATATTTTGTAAAACTAATGAGGAACAGGTTGAGCTGGACATAAATGATATGAATGGACATTGATGGAGATGTTCCATTGTCAATGTTTGACTATAGAAGGGTGCCAAAATGCGGAGATATGAGCTATACATAGCTATATATATATATAGCTATATATCATGCCCAAAAGGGCTTGAGACATCGAATCACAGGGGAGAAAAACGATCCACCCATCGTTGTCCCGACATTTCTCCAGGGCAGAGTTGGCCAAAGTCATCTATCGTTTAGCGGAACATGACCCATGTGTAAATGATCTGCGTATGAACCGTGATCATTTGGGTGTGTTAGATTCCCAGAGCGTATTGAATGTATTGGTTAAACCATGTTAAACCACCATGTCCCCTTTTTTGCCTCAAATAACCCAGCCACCATGAAGGCAGGCATGCAGGAATCCACCTTACCTCAGCGTGTTTCGGCAGGCTTTTCCGCAGGGTAACTCCAGGCCGTTTTGGAGTGAATACTTTCTGGCAATCACAAAAAATGAAAATTGAATACCCTCTGGTTATTTAACATAGCCATGGAAAATCACCATTTTTAATATATAGGTAAACCATCTATAAATGGGTCATTTCCCATGGCTATGTTAAATAACCAGAGGGTAAATGTCATAAACATCCTCCATTATGATCCATGATGTACCTTTCCAGAATGGTCCCTTTGTCGCAGTTCCTCCGGTTGTCTACCCCCGTGCCGCGACTGCAACCCGAGTCTCGGATCTTGGGCTTGAAGAACAGCAGGTCCCAAATGCTATCGGCTTCGACGCTGGCACCCACCACCCTGCAAAGCGTGGCTGCAGGGCTATGGCTGTAAGCCGTTCCAACACACACAAAAAAAAAAACATTCGAATTTTGGTGCTCTTCCAACTGCAGGCCTCATGACATAGGCCTGGGGAGGCAGTTCAAGCTCCTGCCCATCCAAGTTGAACTTTAAATTCGGCAGCTGGTGGAGGTTGGAGCAGTCCTCGCGTTGGCTTGGGCACTTACTCCCATTTTTTCTACCTCACCCCCACCCAAACAAAAAAGGAGACCCCTAGAGTCATATCATATCCTCCTGGTTTTGGTTGCTTAAAATCCACCTCCAACCCCTTACCACCACCACCGCCACCACTGCCACCAACACCAAGCCCAACCAATTTTCTTGACTCTAATGAATGTCCCCGATTTTTTGTTTGGTTAAACGGTTACAAACGGTTAAAACATATTATAGTAAGCCCCGTAAAAATAGAAAACTAATTGCCCTTTATTATTTGTAGTAGGATGTTACTTGTCTATCTTTTTGGGGGTTGCTTTGTATAAATCCCAATTCCATGTTTCTTGGTTTTAACTCATCTAAACCCCTAGTTTTTCCGCCATTTTTTTCAAACTGGTTCACCCCAGTCACCTCACCCCACTTACACCGCACCAAGATCATCAAAAGTCGTATCTTTTTCTGGGAACCACTTTTTTAAACTCTTTTTTCAGCATCATCACCCATCCCCCAGCCATCCCATCCATAACCCATCCATCCCAGCCCCCATCCCATCCCTCAATGGATCGGTTTACGGAAAACTTTACAAGGAAGTTAACCCATCTTTGAATGGGAAAATCTATGGAAAAACCTGACGTTTCCTGTAGATAACCATTATATTCCCATGATTTTATCAGTATATAACCACTATCATCAATAAACCACCAATCAGGATTTTTCCAAACAACCAATTCATCCCCCAACCGATCCTCCTCGATCTGTCCGATGATATGTCCCAGTTCCATCAGCGCCGATGCCGGCGCCGCGATCAGCGAGGTGCCGCTGTCCACGATGGCCGCGCAGCCGCTGCGGCAGACCTGGGCTTGGCCAATTTTTATTGGGAAATCATGAACAAATAGAAGTGTGTCATATATGTAGACATGGATATAGATGTAGATATCTTAATTTATGTTATAATATATATATATACTTTGATTTGGGAAGTACGGAAAACCGTTCATCATTGCAAAATATTATATGCTTAAATAATAAACCATCATTGACATTAGAAATGTGATCAACCCAAAAACGGTTGGGCTTTCAGCAAGATGAACTGCTGTTGCTTGGCGTCCTACAGAAACCTCTTTTCACTTCACCTCTAAGGATCCCTGCGGAGCTCGCATTGGCCTGGCACTGCGGCAGGGAAGCGTTCCAAATGTACAAAAATGAAACCCAGGGGTCCCAAACCAAATTATGGCCAAGAGAAAAAAAAAAAACGTTCTGAACGGGGTCCCAGACCCCCCCAAAAAAAAACAATCTCTCCAAATCTTCGTGCTTGAAATCCATTGAAAACATATCAATCTTGTTGCTGAAACTCCCCGTTGTTGCCAAAAAACACACTCCCCATGCCTGGCGACTTTAATCCCCAAGTTGTTTTGTCACTTCAAGTTGTCCAACTCCCCCATTTTCCAGATGACGCTGGGTTAGTTAAAGAGGCTTTATGTGGGAGTTTTCTGCGGTTCTTGCCCTCATCCAATTTCAATTCTGGGAGGATCATTGAAAAAGTATAAATATGTTTTTTTTAAAAAAAAGTAGTAGTAATAATAATAAACAAATAGATAAACATAGCAACCCCCAGAAGATAGACAAGCAATTCATCACAATTTCCCCTTGGGATTTTCTTTTTCGGTCCTTTTTGGGTCACCTTTTGAATCTCAACCGCCCCAAGCCCATTGGGGACCCGATGGGAGCCGATGGGACCTTGGACACCGAGATGTGTGTCAGATTGGTGGCCCAGTGGTGTTTCCCAAAGACCCGGGCCGTGGCCACGGACCCGGCATCCTGAGATCCGACGCGGAGCCGCAACGGGAAAAATCATGGGGAAACCATGGGAGAGTAGCATCAAAAATAGGTGAAAGTGACACTTGCTAAAGTGGGAAATATGTGGAGATCATCTAAAAATGTGTTAAAATGTGTTAAGATGTGTTAAGATCATTCATTAGCAGTGTCAATAATGGAAAATCAATGAGTGTAATAAGCAGCCTCAGGAGCTAGTGATGGATGGGATTACGGAAGCAGTGTATCACGGATTATCACTGTCAGTGCCCGTGTGCAGGAGTAGCAGTGAGCAAATCCCACAATCATGGAAGAGGTGAGTAACAAAAGATTGGGGTAACGTGGAAGGAAAACAGGAGTTGGTTGATATGTTGTAACAATCATGATGGGGATGATGTTAGTCGATTGAAATTCGGTTCTACCAGCAGCAGCCATTACGAACCAGCAAGCAAAAAGAGTCTGTCTTCACCATCAGATATCAGGACATGGAAAAATTAGAACTGTGAAAATATGTGAAAATTATACCAACAACTCGGTGAAAACCTTGACCTTAGCGGGGCCTAAACCAAGGTTTCTGGGGTGTTTTTTGTGGTGTTATGTAGAACACCGAGGTTCTAGAGATTCGTACCTGTTCTTGTCCTCATTAGATCTCATTACTATTGGGTAAAATCCTGGCATCAATGTGGCTGCGGCAATTGTCATGTTTGGGGTTCTATGAGCTCGTCATCACTGTTCTAGATCATTATATATCATTATCATCTTTGTCATTGAGCATGATTAGACTGATTAGACCCTTCCAAATGACTTCACACCTATTTCTTCGCGCCCAATAACAATCACATGAGAATGATATAGTGGTAGATTGTCCTAGTGAATACATAATATAATGTAACATATCATGTCATATCATATTAAGTCATATATATCATATCACATCACATCATATCATATCATATCATAGATGCGTATGTATATGCAGCATAATTGTACACATCACCAAGATATGGGTTTGTCTGAAAACATGCTAGCCCAAAATCACAGAGTGATCAGTGATCATCATGTTTCCTAATAATTTGCTATTTTATGGGAAAACTGTACGGTATACTCCATTTTCAGACACGCCCCAAGGATCAACCAACTGCAGCATTGGTATATACAGTACGTTCTTCCATGTGTCACAAACATAATATCAATCAAACAAGAGTTGTATTGTCATACCATTTTTCTCATAAATCAAATATCGTGTATCATAATATGAACCATATATAACATAGCAATCACTATTGACAGTACAATACAAGCATGACTGGTTGGTGGTTTTAACCTGCTTTAGTAACCCGTCCCAAAAATATGCTTGTCATGGCCAATCATTCCGTTTGTTTAGTTGAAACACAATACTCTCCGGTTTTTTGACATAGCTATGGAAGTCATTGCCCATAGAAATATTTGATTTATGATGGCTGACCAAACTGAAATATGGTGATTTTCCATAGCAAACTACAACAAAATACTATGTAGAGGGTAACCCTCGTCATATACCATTGTTACGAGCATACAGTCAGTTCCAGTTTCAAGTGGATATGTCAGTGATATGTCATTATAGTATATTATAGTGATTGGAACAGTTACTGTATGTCCACATGTTTAATTCTTAACCATAGTAAATATTCAAAACCATAGTATGACTATTTTCCAGTTACAAACCAACGGTAACTACCCTCTGGTTATTTAACATAGCCATGGAAAATGTCCCATTTATAGATGATGTTCCCATATTTTCCCATTAATACCTCCATTTATAAGGGATTTTCCATGGCTATGTTAAATAACCAGATGGTATTTGAAGCCCCCCCAAGCTATCAACAGATATCAACAGCTGCCCAGCCGCCCAGGCAACACGATTGGCCCCCCAGGTGAGATAACCATGGCGTCCCGACTCCTGTGGAGGCTGAGCCGTAGAGAATTTCCATGAATTTCCACAGCCGTGGAAAAACGGGAAAAGGGGAAAACAAAGACTAAACAGTACATATTTAACATATTTATATACAGTAAAGAAGAAAAGGAAAAATGGAAATGGATGAAATGGATGAAAACGCATGGGTGTTGTTCAAAGTTCAGATTCAGATGTCACAGTTCCGGTTTTTCGAGCCATCGACTCATCGTGTCGTGGTGAAAAACACAACCAACCGAGGTGCCAAGGCCCGGTTCAGACTATGAGACCAGCAGGCACCTTGTTGAGGCAAATGGAGAACTCGTCCACCTGACGAGTTGCGTGGAATGGCAAAGCCCGACCGTGGAAAGGGCCGCTAGGTGTGGAAAGTCTCATGATGAGCCATTAGATCATTAGATCTTGATGGATTGATGGATTCGGATGAATTTGGTGATCCTAAGTTTGACACGACCCCCTGCAACGCAATTGGATGCAGTATGATGCAGAAACCAACGTTGCAGCCACCGCTTTCGGCATGGAAAATGGTTCCCTCCGAAATCAACCATGGCACCAAGGTTCCCTCCGATGGAGGGATACCTCAAAAAATCGCCCAAGAAATCATGTTCACGGGGAAAATGATGCGCAAGCATAAGTTTTGGGGGGTACCCTCTGGTTATGGCTGACATAGCCATGGAAAATCACAATTTTTAATAAGTAAACCATCTATTTCTATGGGCCATCTATACCATGGCTATGTTAAATAACCAGAGGGTACTCCATTTTGAGACAAAGCCAGCACACTCCATCAGGAGTCGACAGCGTCCAAGACACGTGGTAGTTCATCAGCAAGGTCTTCCTCGGCGAGCTGAGCCATGTGCGTTGGTGTGGAAACTGGTCTGATTCAACAGGTCGCGGTCGCGGTAGGAGTGATCCAAAATGACCAGTTGAATTCTTGGGCCTCCGGTGGCCGAATTTCCCAAGAATTTCCCAAGAATTCACTGAAGATCCCCACCGAACATCGAGAACATCGAGAACATCGACATCACCGACATCGGCCATGGCGGCTATGTCCATCCGAGCAGCTGCACGGAGTTGTAGCCGAACTTGGGGCCAATGCCCACAATGGCGGCGAACTTGGCGGTGTCCAAGATGGGAATCTCATGCTCCACAATCCTGGGAACACCGGATTGTGACGGGTGAGTTACGATGTGAAACGGTGGTGATACATTTATTCAAGCAACCAATGGGAACACCATCGAAGATCTGCCTTTTGCCGTTCTTTTCTTGTTGGCTGAGGCCCTGATGTTTTTCAGGCAGCCAGAAACTGGTTAGCTAAACCCATTGAATTTGTCAGCCCAGCATCTCCCAAATGGGCTGATGAGCGGCTACAAGGTGTGGGCCAACCTGCAAATCTGTGAGTGGTTTGGAAATGTCTGGAATCTCACGATCGAAAGGGATGATCATGACATATCATGACCCGGGCCACCTCCAGGATTGCATTGCTGCAAGCCACACTTCTCTAATCAAAAACCATAAAAACAGTTGGCTCAAGAAACTCCAGTTAATGATGGCCCTTTTGATGGCTGGTGAGGGGGAAAAATGGTGATGCATCCGATCAAGTCTTGTGCTTTTGTCAGACCCGCGCAGACTTGCACAGCTGGAGAGTTTCAAACTGTGTCGAACCAAAGCTGAATACAATAATTCACCATAATTCATCATAATCATAATGGATGTTCACCATAATTCACCATCATAATTCATCATAAGATACCAAAATTCATCATGTTTTCTCAGTTTTCTCCCTGTGCTTTCACCAGAATAATGGATTCATCAGGGAGGAAAAACACACCTCCACAGTGTCGAAGCCCAGCATGGTGGTGCAGGGCCCGCTGCCGTAGACGTGCTGCGTCATGGTGCCGTTCTCCTGGGAAAATGCGTGTTTGTTTTCCCTATTGCCCTCTGGTAAGCCATTATAGCCAGGGAAAATCATGTTCTTTAGTGGGTAGATCAACGAACTAAATGGCAATTGTCAATAGCTATGTTAAATTACCAGAGGGTAATGTTTATATGGATTGATGTGGGTAAAACAATAAACCATCCCCCAGTCATCACCATCTTTATAGGTGGTATGGTTACCATTTCCAGTCATGGGTGGTTTATGACATTGTTTTTCCCACAACAATGGATGAACAAGCTGGTGAAGTGGATTAAGATGGATTGAGATGATGCTGTGATGTGATGTGAGTGGTGAAGAATGTCTTCCATAAATCATCCATAAATCATCCCCATTCTATCACCAAAAATCATCCACCAAAAATGTCACAAAACCATCCCCAGATGGAATCCCTGCGGCCTAACCTCAAATACCTCCCCATAAAAAGACACATCGAACGACACCCTGTTTGAGTATCTATTGATGGAATCATTTTGCGTCTCTTCTCTATGATATTCAATATTTCTTTTTGCCGGAGCTTCTCAGAGGGTTCGCTCTGGGCAAAAGCTGCAAAGGTTGCATGATGCTAAAATACTGTAGATGGTCTATATAGGGTCAAAAAAATTATGTCAGGTATGTGAGACAATGTCGGAGACTACGGTGTTGGCACTCACTCGCTGTCAGCGGAAACAATTGGTACCACGATGCATCCAACCCGCCTGGTAGGTCTTGCTGAGCTCATGGTCGTAGGGCGTGGTGGGGTGCACGCAGTGCTTACATCTGGAGCTACGAACCACGATCTCGAAGGAGCCAGTGTCCTCAATGCCATTAGTGATCCCATGGGCCGCAGTCCCATTTGCTCAGCATATGGTATAAAAGGATATAAAGGGTCCCTCAGTGAAGGTTGCTAACATATCTAACATGCTTTAATCAAGATCAAAAAGAGCCAACAATGGCTATAAGCATCAACAATATCAACATTAACATACGTTAACTATGATCGTTAGCTATTAACCATCAACCATGTTTCATCAACTACTGCCCAAGCATCTCAACTAAGTATATAATTACTAACATCATCATTACCAACCAATATTAATCAGCCATGATGATAACGTTACCTGCCAGTAAATTAACATGGCTATGGCTATGATTTACATGGCCCCCTTTAGTTCCATGAATTTCCGAACGCATATGATCAGAGGCGTGGTATCTATACCCCATTGCCCCATTGATATTCCATTATCTCACTATTTAAGATCCCATTAAGTCATCATGATAATGTGAATGAGCCGCAAAATGGTTACCCTCTGGTCATTTCTGGAAAAGTTTGCTTCCGAAAATCAACATGTCTGTTTTTTTCCGGTAAAAATCAGCGATATTTTCCAGCTAGTTTTCCATAACTCTATTGGATTTTCCATATGTTTCCTAGCCACTCGAAATTGGGTTTAGTCCACCATTTCTAGATCAAAAACTTCCCAGCGAAAATGCCCAAGGTGCAAAGATTGCTGCAATACCCTGACCACCGATCTTGAAATCGGCAAAGTACTGGACGTCCTGGCGCCGAAAGAAATGTGGCGTTTAAAGAGTGATGAAACTCAACAATTTATGGGGTGAATGATGGGAATATGTGGGGAATATATGGAGAAGATGTTTTTCCCAGACTTTCTGGGATGTAATCGGTGGTATATTATGGTGGATTTCATGGGCGCTGTAAAACTCACCATTCTATAAGGAAATTTCATGGGGATACACTGCGTATGATGGGATATATATTCAACAACGTGATATCGGGTTTTGTCTGAGAAGGGGTGGTACACCGTACCCCCAATTTCTGGCATGTTAATGGGAACAGCAGCTATGAGAAAACTGTCGCTCGCAAAAAGAAAACCGAATGCATTGAATGCTTCTCCAACGTTCTTTTGGATCCAAATTGCTTTGATTTTTGATGCTTCTTTACTTCTTCATTTATATGGTTTATCCATGTCTATCCTTTTTCCAAGCGGCCAGGCTTTATTGTTTGGTTTGCTGAATCCCGAGATTCGCCAGTCGTCTCCTGATGATTGTGCAGGATCTGCCTGAAGGGCTCAGACCTCGCGACTTGGTGAACCAAAAAAATCCGAAACCACAAGCTATCACAAGTGAACCATAATCCCAGTGTTATCCCTCATTTTGCTTTGAGTCTGGTGACTGTCCCCAATCTTATTGCTTTCAGTCTTTCAGCACATACATATATATATAGAGAGAGAGAGAGGGAGGGGGAGAGAGAGAGAGAGAGAGATGTGTGTGTATGTGTATATATATGTATATATGTGTGTGTAGATAGATATCACTATCATTATCGCCATCATTTCCCCCAAAAAAACAATCAAATTGGAATCCACCCCCCCAAAAAAAAAAAGTGGAGATTACTCAGATCCCGTCATTTAGATGCCCATTTATCATCCATTTTGGGGTGGTTAAACCATGTTAAAGCTGCCATTTTGAACCCTGCCAGATCCCAGATTCCCCCCAGATCCCCCCCCGGTGCCGAGCGCCTCGCGGCTTTTCGGAGACGATTGGCCCAGCCCGGCAACGCCAGGGCGACCAAGACCTTGGAGTGGGTGAAAGCGCTGAGAAATTTGGGAACTCACTGGGTGAAATGGGAAAATCTCTGTATCAAAACATGGGAATCACTGAGAATCTCTAGGTTTCAGTGGTGATTTTGTGTGGATTCGATATTTTTTTAGAGGATTTGAGCTGCAAACATATTGTCAATGCCTTTGCAGATTTTGCAATTACGCCCTTCAATCCAAAAACCAAAAGTCTCCTTCTTTTTGACACTGCCGCGCCGCTACTGCAAGGCTGTGAGACTTTGGTGGTGAATTCCCATCAAAAATGCCGACCTATTGGGGATTGGTGAACTCAATGCCTACAATTTGCAATCTTTCAAATCAAAAATGTGTGTTATATATATATACACATAATTACCATAGGTATACCACAAAAAAATGTGTGTTTGCGGGAGAAGAGTTGCATGGATCTTGATGCTTCTTGATGCTTCTTGCCTGATGATCTCCGCGCTATGAGTTCTCTGTGTCGCGTTTCATGCCCACTCAGACTCAGTGTCCATCGCTTGCGGCCGCTTGTGGCTGGGATCCCGCCTGCAAGCTTGGCACCGCTCCCACCCAAGAACCTATGCATATCAATACTATATGCATCTATAAATATATAATATAAAGATATATATATATATATACATACATGTACATATATACATATGTGTACGAGTACGTGTGCATACATGCATGTATATTTATACGTCTTTCTATCTGTCTATCTATCTATCTATCTATCCATCCAATCCAATTCAATCCAATCCAATCCAATCCATCCACCTATCTATCTATCTTATCTATCTATCTATGTACAGTATATTTATGTATATTTATGTGTACATGTGTGTGCGCGCGTGCATATCAATACATGTCATTTGCTAACTTTGCTATATTTATTTGTCATGATTTATCCACTTCTATGTCTATGTAACCTGGAATTTAAGATTGCTATTTGGCACAGCCAAACCGTCCTCTTCATTTTTTGTGGTCCCATGTTTGAATGCCAGGGGTGTTGAGCCTCGAATGTGTCTCAAGTGCACTTTCAATGCCCCACCCCAAAGCCACAACCCACGCGCGGCCAGAAATCCATTGCCCCTTTTTTCGCCACGGCCAAGTGCCTTTTTTGGCAAGGTGAGAACAAACCTCAGAGGGCTCGAGGCTGAGATTGTCAAACCATGTCAAACCTAATTTTCAATTCTCAATCAAAAGTTCAGCCTTCTGCAATAACCTAATAACCTTATGCACCTCGTAAATTTATGTAAATTTCACAAAGCCCAAAAAAATCGCCAGAAAATCATCTTCCAAAGCCCACCTGACAGCGTCAGCCCCATCCGGAGCCCAGATTTTCGATGCTGCTGTCCACCTCGTTTTGGAGGAAATGGGCATGAAATAATGTGACAAAGCCAAGAATAAACATGAATAAACCATCCTCTATTTTGCTATGAACTTCATGAACCATCCAAAATCGGAAGTTGATAATCGGAAGTTGATAATCGGAAGTTGATTGTATCAACTATTATTGGGTTTACATGGGTTTACCACATTCACGGCTGCTTGGTTTGCTAACATGTAGGGGTTGATTGTTCCAAAATAACATGTATCAACCAAGACCAAGAAATGGGAAACCAGCCATGGCCCATCTTGGGCTCATTGTCGATGTACAAGCAATTTGCAGAACAAGGACTGGTTGGCAGTCCACCTTTAGAAGTACCCTCTGGTAATTTAACATAGCTATTGAAAATGACCATTTATAGTGGATTTTCCCATTAAAAATGGTGATTTTCCATAGTTATGTTAAATTACCAGAGGGTAAACAATTGTGCATCGCTGTGCTTGCAAGCTTAGTGACTAAGTCTGGTCTGAGCGCAAAAATATGCACAAAATCTCACAGATAGATTGGCAATAAAAAATGGCAATGGGGCCTTCCCGTGGAGCTAATCCGCTAATCCATTGCGTTCAATCCATGGTGCCCAGCCGCACGTTTGATGCTGAAATCCACCGACTCCGCCGAATCCGAGTCCCCCTGAGATTCAGGAAGTTTTTAGGTCATGTTTTTTACGTGTTTTATAGCCTCTGGTAAACTAACATAGCTATTGAAAATCACCATTTTTAATGGGTAAATCAACTATAAATGGGCCACTAAAATCCCAATTCTTTGGGGTTCAAGGATGTTTTCTTCGCAATTCTGAGTGATTTCGGACTGCTGACACACTTTGAAGCGTTCCTCCTGAAAGAAAGGGTCGGGGGTGTTTTGCAAAAGCTATACATCCCGTCACTTGCAGAGAATTTCAAAGTTACATCTAGGCCTAGGTCGATGCCCCTCCTGAGTGGTTCAAAGCCTCAATTGCCAACAACTTATCCACGGGATGGATTATCAGACTATTAGTTCCATGGTTTTAATGGGACATGTGAAAGATGTAGGAATGTCATCTATCATTATGAGTCCAACAACACAGAGAATATAGGGTTTGACAAAAAAAATTAAAAAAACAAAAGAAAAACAAAACCAAAGCAAAAAAAAAAAAAAAAAAAAAAAAAAAAAAAAAAAAAAAAAAAAAAAAAAAAAACAAAAAAAAAAAAAAAAAAAATCACAAAAAACATAAAAAAAAACACAAAAAACATTTAAAAAAACCACAAAAAACATA
>Ga0126342_10004417_pt1 | contig 23980 bp, 15 predicted proteins | sample Cyp1metagenome_FD_92528 | JGI IMG/M metagenome (GOLD analysis project Ga0126342, IMG submission 92528) | Coral microbial communities from Lord Howe Island, Old Settlement Bay, Australia - Cyphastrea 1 metagenome | ecosystem: Host-associated > Invertebrates > Cnidaria > Coral ...
CACATCAGGACGTCTCCCGATGCATCACCAGAGAATGTGGGCGTCTTCGTTGGCAGTGATCCCACAGACTCTGTCACTGCCCCCTGCGTTATTTAGAAAGGGAGAGGACGGAAGGAAGAAAAAAAGAGAAGTTTTACATCTGTTTAGATGTTACACACACACACGACATACTTTGAGGGGCCATGGGAATAGCTCATTGGCTCATTGGTTAGTAAGTGGGTTTTAACATGTTATAACGTTATAGCCCACTATATCCCCCTCAGAAAATGTCCATTTACTAACTAGTCAACTAACTCCATGACCTTTGTCGGACACACATGTTTCAGTACTTTTCCCCAAGAAATAATATCCCATAATTATATCCCATTATATGATATAACCATTTTACTGTACATCCCGGATTGTTACATCCCCATCATCATGTTATATTCCACAGGACTACTACGAGTTCACGCCTGGCATCCTGCGTGGCCTTTGCGATGAGAAGCACATGGAGACTTTGCAAGTGACGTTGGAAGATGCACTGCGGGGGATGGCGGTGAAGCACCTGAGGGGGCAGGTGCCGGATGGTGCCGGGAGGGCCAGGCTGGTGTTGATGGGTTTGAAGTGTCACTGAGGTTTGAGGGGTTATTGGGATAATGTGGCCTCAATTGGGTGGAACACCTTTGTTCTACAATTGTTTTGCCGGTGTTTCCAAAACTAAACATCAAAAAAAACCCATAGAGTTCATACAGTTCATGGGGAAAGAAACATTGATTGGATCATCATTTCAATGAATCAGTCAGTATGCATACATATATGTATATATATATATACGTATTTACTAAAACCAGATGACTGTGATTTAGCCCATAACCACATGATGCGCCAATTCAAACTTCATTTTTTTGGTTTCTCTAGAATGTTTTATCGCCAGGTTTATGATTGCTTAGAATCCACTGGAGTCAACAGTGATACTTCGTCTATCCGTCAGTCATCCCATCAATAACTGGTTGGTGGTTTGGAACATGTTTTTCCCCAATAGTTGGCATGATGATCGAATCTGACTTTCATATTTTTCAGGGTGGCTCAACCACCAATTAGATAAGTGTGGTTCAAAGATCAGAAAAAACCTCCGACATCCCAGTGAGGTGATCGAATTGGATGCCCACTGTGCTTCGGTGGCGTTTGAAGACGGAACTCGGGACACAGTGGACTTCGACTTCGCGGTGATCGCAGTGGGCTCTCAGTATGCAGCTGGGTATTGTGTTTCAATGAGCCATGCCTGTGAAACTGGTTTTCCTTTGCAAACTCAAGAATCATGCGTGTTTCAAAGATGAAGAAACATGTTATGGTTGACGCATTTGTATGTCTTGCCTCTCTTCACAAAACCACTTGGCAACCATTCTTCCAGGTGTAGCCGGCCGTATGGCGGTAGAGCCCAATAGCAACAAAATCCACTTTGATTGCCACTTAGTCACTTAGTCATCGGCATTGTGGATGTCTCAGGACTCAGACTGCAGGATTTTTCCTATAAGTTTCTCATAAGTTTCTCATAAGTTTCTCACATGACTTTCCAATTTCTGTTATGTTCCTTGCCTTCAGGCATCTTCAGGCCTTCAGCTAGCATCTTTTAGCATCTTTTAGCCACTGATTCTAGGCCGGAACGCCCTTGTGGAAGGGCGGCAACGCCACAACCTTAGCCGCGCGGCGTGCGCAGCTGCAGCAGACACGGCAGCAGCTGTCGGAACGGGCGGCGAGAGCTGGACGTGTGGTGCTCCTGGGCGCTGGGTTGGTCGGTGTGGAGCTGGCAGCTGAACTGGTGGAACACTTTCCCCAGTTGAGGACGTCGGATGTTGGAAAGTGTGGAAGTGCTTGAGCTGTTTGTTTTTTTTGGGATGGCTGACTTTTCTAGGTCCCACAAATGGCGTGAGTCTTACAGTGTGTGATTCTTTTGAGTACAGGTATTTCTTTCTTCCTGGAGATGTGTGAGTGACAATGGTGCATCTAAATTGATTATGTGTGAATCATGATGTTTTGTACTGCATGTCCTTAATTTTTACCTTTTACCATGTCATTTCAAGCATCACTACTCTTCTTGTTTTTGTTTCAGCAGGGGGTTTGCATGGGTCTTGCCTTTATTCATCCCACTTCAAAGTGTCAAAGTGTCAACGAACTTTGGATTTGCTGAAGGTGATGTTTCATTTTTCCGTTGGTAACTCCACCAGGGATGGGGAACCTAGGACTAGTTTTAAGTTTTCAGGGACCATCTTTGGCGCAACCGAAGATGGACCCTGCAGGATTACCCTGGTGGATCGCACTGCAGAGGTTCTACCGCTGTTACCTCCAGATGCCCAGGACTATGCTCGGAAGTGGCTGGATGCCAAGAGACTGGATCTGCGACTTGGCGAAGATCTGCCCTTGGAGCAGCAGCAGCTTCTCAAGGCCCTAAACATCGACGAAGCCCTGGTGCTGCCCTGCGCGGGCGTGCGTTTTCCCGGTGGGCAGCTCGTGGCCAAGCTGGGAGCTGGCGATCCCACTGGGCAGATCTGCACCAACCGCGCTATGCAGTGTGTACGTGAAGGCGGGAAAAAAGGGGGGAACAGATTGAGTTATGACTGTTATGACTGTTATGACCTGTGTTTGAACAGATTTCTCATTTTGGATTTTGTTTTTACTCTGTTTTTTTTTAAAAAATTACACTCTCATCATCTGATGTGGTACGGTACAAACATCACAGGCCCCGGTATGTCACACCCGTTAAGCCCGCCGTTAAGCAAGATAGACACTGTTGTCACTAGCTCATACATAGGTTGAAAGGGGTATGGTTCAAAAGCATCTTAGCTGATATGAACCAGTATGGACCATATACGTATTTATATGTGTATTATATAAATAGATACATTTGCACGTGTGAATAAACATACGTTATATCACACTACATTACACTCCGTCACATTGCACATGTATATATGAATATAAAATAATATAAACACCATAAATCCACTTATGTAACCAAGTTTTATTTCCTGTCCGTATTATAACACCAACCAAGCCTTGTCAAGCGCAGGAGATGGCGTTCCTTTGGCTTCTGGCCATATCTTTGCCCTGGGCGACTGTGCAAAGGTGCTGGGCACAGAGATGCGCTTCACTAAGGAGCGGGGATTTCATGGGATTTCATGGGAATTCATGGGAAAAACTATAGGAAACTCCACTATCAATCGAGGTTTATAGCTAGTTGGGAATAGCGACGCTAGTTGGCGACTATCCAAATGGATTTGCTGAGCCGATGTTTTTTTTTTTTCCATTTTGCCAATGTGAAATGCTGTTTTTCTATAGGGAATCGATTGAGGGAATATGTTTTATATTGTTTTATTGTGGGGAAGCAAACATAAGTAACATAAGATCATAAGGTCATGAGGATATTATATAGGAGCTTTCTCAGTCGTCACCACAGGTCATGGTGACATGGTGGATCCCCAGTGGTCACTAAGTCGTAGTTTGAAGTTTCAAAAATGATCATCCATGACTGGGACCCCATGACTTGGAAAAGTTTCATATAATTGAGGATATAGTAGTGGATGATGATCATGATTAGTATACGACGAAATAGTAAGTATATAGTAGTGGATGATGGTTTTCTTGATGTACGTTACTAACAACTATTATTAGCTATAATGACTATTTTAAAATAACGAGATAAAGTTCCTGGAGACACACAATTCGAACTTTTTCGGGGACTGTGTCAAGCTACGCCCTGGTTATTGAATGTAGCGAACTGGAAAATTACCAAATTCAAAGGGAAATCATCATGTTGATCATCTATTTCTACAGGCCATTTCCCATATGTAGCTGTGTCAAATCACCAGAGGGTAATTGGGGACATAGTAAAATCATGGGATATAAGGAGCCAATCATATGAGAAGTCTTTGGTGACTCATTGCAGTATAACTAACCATGAAACAAGGGGATTTCATGTGATGCAATGGGATTTAATGTTGGGCTATATCATCTTTGGGTCTACCTGAAAAAATTCGGAAAAACCATGGACAATCCAATTGGCGAATCCGCAGTTTCACAGTAGAATTAAATGGTTGGGGGACACATCACCTGGACAGCTGATACTAACATTGAGGTCAATCCATGCCATCCCCAAAAAAGATAGAACCGTGTTTCCAGGATGTTATAGATATGGTATGTTTTTTGAATATTTTCCAGGTTTATTTATGGAACGTTTCTATCTATTTTGGGGTATGCCCCAACTGATTGATGAACAGGACATCTATCCAGCTGAAGCCATGGTAGGCGTGGTAGTCTCAAATCTTCGACACCTGGCCCGAGCGAGTCAGGGAGACCTGCAGGAGATCCCATCGCGACTGTGACTTGACGTAGTCATGGGGGTTTCCATCGTCATGTGAGTCATGGATAGTCATGGGGGTACCCCAATAGCTGGATGGTGTACAAAAGAACATATTTAAAAAAATGGATGATATGGGGGTACCCCATGTCAGGAAACCTCCAAAAATGGATGATATTGGAATATTGGACCCATGACAATTTCGAGAGTCGTTAGGGAAGATGTACAACGACTAGAAACTAAAGATTGAACTCATTTGAAACTTACCGGTTTTCGGTTGAACATGAACCCAGAAAACACCCAGTGATTCACTAGAAATCATATGATCATTATGGTGGGTTGGAAAGGGGGGAAACCATCCAATTTGCTTCAAATCAAGGGGTATGATGGGTATGTGTCATTTTTCGTCCAGGGCTGGTTTTTCCTGTGATGGTTTTTCGATGTTTTTCTGTAGGACTTGCATGAAAACCATCGAACATGGAAAGGATTTTTTCAAGGAACAGTCAATGCAACCTCAAGGATTCGAGGATGAGCCACAGCCAATCCCCAATGGCTTTGAATGATAGTGGGTATCAACACCAAAAATGGAACACATAGAATCGTAAACCTTTTTCAGGACAGTCCAGAAGTTTGGGCAGGAAAACACCATCATTGATTCCCAAATTTGTAACATTGCAAACCCTTTTTCTTGAATTGTAAAACCATGTAAAACCATCTGCAAATCATGGTTTCCTGAAAACGTTCCTTCAATCAACTCAATGGAATCACTTGCCCCAAGTAGTTGCAAACAAAGTCCCCAAGTTTGTTAGGTTAAATGATAAATGGTTAAATGTATGTTTTGTGTATAGCAACCACCCAAAAGATAGAACGTCATAAATTTTGGACTTGGATTCTACTTTAAATTTTATATGAAATATTTTTTTGGTTTTGCTACCCTCTGGTAATCTAATATCCCGACCAGTATGAACATTGCACCATTTGTAGAAGATTTACTTATGAGATCTTGTAAGAGTGGGTGGTTTTCCTAGCAAACTCTGAGATTCCGGGTCAAACGGTAAACGTTTACCCTTGTTAGAATCCCTACTAAATATTCCCTTGATTTCTCTATGAGCATCCCATGAAAATATCGATCCAGAAGCATAAAATCCCCAGCCCCAATGAGCCCCTTGGGAGGCAAGAGATGACCCTCTGTTCGTTGGGTCCCCACGATTGCATCCACGTGATGAACGGCCGAGTGGTGAGTAGCGGCTGGCTGGCGGCGCAACTGAAGCATCAGGTGGAAGTGACAAAGATGGGTGAAATGCGACAAGAAACTTGGTATATCTTTGGTGAGATTTCATAAACCATTGATAAACCTGTATTATCTCTATTGGGGATTATTTGCTCTTAGGGTAAACCCACATTATATACCTTGGTGATTGGATGTGATTTCACGGACATCGCTGGATATTGACACTCTGCAGTTTTCTCATGTTAAAACCATACTGTATGCATTTCACATTCGTCACGCCGGAAGTTGCTGTCACACGTCGCATGTCGCGATTGTCCATAGGTCCAGCTGTCATGATTCAATGATGAATGGGTATCACGGTATCACTTTTCCTGGTCCATCCTGACCTTTTTGGGTTCAAACTTCCATTGCCAAACCCAGGAGATGTGGGGCAGCTTGGTTTGGAGCCTCATCCCACATTGGTGAACCGCCCCATTCACGCCTGGAGATGCGAATCGGCCACGACGGAAACAACGGGAACAACGGGACGGAGGTGGCGAACTCGGTGCTGCTGACCCTGGAGGTTGACGAAAGCTTCGGCCACACTGGTCCTGGGACCCCTTTGGCGTCGATTGAAAATAGGAGTTGCTCAGGGTCTGGTGACCGGCCTATTCAAGAAATACTGTACATTTAAGTCCTAAAGTCCTACTCGATTCGAAGCCCTTCAATCTGATCGGAGGTTCCAAAGTATCTCTCTACTTGAGTGGGAACGGCCAAAGTAAAGACCAAATCCGTAGCAACCAAAAGATCGACAAGTCAAATAATGTAAAATAAGGTGTTTTCATGTTTTCCACCTTTTGGGGTTAGCCACAATTTATACATGGTACCCCAAGGCCGTGGTCATATCTGTGGTCCCATACAGCTGACATTTTGTGACCCATCCCTGAATGGGAATTCAATAGGATTCCATAGGGATCAACGTTCAAAATGGGAATCTTCACTGAATCTTAACTGAATCAACCCATGGGAAGACAAGGGATTTTAATGGATTTTAATGGATATTAATGGATTTTACTGGATTTTGTACAATAATTACCATGAAAAAACCCATTCATCACCTCAAAAACACCGCAGGCGCGCTTGAGTGATGATCTGGTAGCCATGCAGCAGCGTTTGGTGTCTGATCTTCGGGTGCGCTTGCGCGAGGGCAGCTTGGGATGTCATGGGGACGTCATTGGGAATACAATTTTTAAAAAATGGGATACCTGGATATAATTTGGATATATTTGGAGAATGTTGTGGAACAATATATATGTATATGTATATGTATATGTATATATGTATATATATATACATATGTATATATATACATATGTATATATATATATATGATAAATAATAATTACATGACAACTACATTTTAGATGTTCATTGATGGACCATAGGCTCATGGTACTCAGACGACCCCGTGACCCGTGTGTCATGGAAGGAAGGTTTTTTATTTGAGAAAACAGGTCAAGTCACATCTTTTAGGTAAAAAACATCACATGTTTCAACATGTTTCAACATGTTTCAACATGTTTCATCATGTTTCATCATTTCAGCTCAACATGTGGCGTTGCAGTGGTGAACTACATTCGCCTGTCTAGGCTGAAACTACACTCGCCTTGAACCGGGAGCCTGGCGTCCCAATGGTCTGTTTTCTGCGGTCAGTTGCTCTCTTGGTTACCATGCCTTGGGATGATTCCTGATAATATTCCATTGGTTATATACCCCATGATGTATCCACATTCCCATAATTATGTGTCGATATGATATGACTCTCTGGGCATTCTGAAGTTAGACACGGCCCATTTTGCCCACAGCATCGGTTTGTATATCATATCAGAGTACACACCATAGTCATTGGATTGGTTTGCGGGTAAATCTGCAGGAAAGCCCCCTAAAATTGGTGGTAAAAACCTTGGTTTCCTGATGAAAATCCGTTTTTTTTGATTTTCACTTTCACCAATCCATTGACATACTGTGGATGGAAGAAATCCTGCATCACCTTGAATGGTTGAAACCTTATAAATAATGGGATAGACCACCTATCAACTGGTGCAGGATTTCGCAACCATCCACCGTAGGGAATGCACGGCCAGCGAGGTCTGCTGCCATTGCTGCTCTGGATGAGCAGCTATGGATCACGGATCAAAGGCGCCGCCCTTGGTGGGGCGCGCCTTGGGACCTTGGGAGGGTGGATTATTTCACCATCAAAGAGCCATCAAAGACCCAAATCATGGTGGGAACATGATGAGGAACATCACATTCAATGGTTATTTCAATGGTTATTTAATGGTTATAATTCCATATAATTCCTTCAAAGAGCCATCAAATAACCATTTTTCCATGGTTTTGGGACTCTACACACGGGTAATCTCACAGGTTGCGATGGAACATCACCATGTGGTAGGCAAATCATCGAACTAGCTATGGGTCGTTTTCCATAGCTGTGCCAAATTGCCGGAGGGCGATCCTGGTGATGTTGATGGAAAGATGAACTGGTCATTGAAGTATGGACATATGGAAATGCGAAACTAGTAATCAGTTAGTGAACGTCCTTAAGAATGTGATGTTGATGTTTGATATGTTTGCCTTTTTTCTTCGGAATCCTGGTTTGAAGATTGCTTAACTCTCTCACAGCGCATGGCAGTACAGACCAGAGATCCTGGTAATTTGCAGCACTAGGTTGGGTCAACGCATTGATGATCTTGAACAAGTTCGTGTGCGTGAACGTGGCAGTGGCTGGTCACTGGGGTTCGATGGGTTTGATGAGTACTCAGTGTAGTACAGTAATTCATTTGTGAAAAAACAAAGACGTAGATGGAACAGATGGATGTCAACTTGCTGTTTCCTCTCACTTTCCCAAGAAATCCATTGAATCGGATTCAATTGGTAGATCGAGTCGTGGAAAAATTGTCGTGTCGAGTCCAAAAACCCAGGTGCGAAGAATGGACGGGTACTGTCGTCCATCCTCTCAGAGACCTTGGAGGTGACTTTTTTTCCCATGGGAAATGAACTACTTGGGGAATTTCTGGGAGCAAATCCGAGATGAGACCCGCGAGGGTCTATAGTCTATGGGAAATGGCCACAACGCGGACCTCCGTTAAATTTTGCAACTTAGAACGATTTCAAAGGGCTTCTCAACAAATAAGTTGGGAATAAGGAAGGGAACTTTACCCCAGATGTGCTGATTTCAGGAGTTGACAACCCCAGGCTGTGCCTAGACGGAAGAATCCCTAACAAAAAATGGACGGATGCCAGTGTTAACCTGGCGGTCTGAAAGGTGGCGAAGACATGCCACTTCCCAGTACCAATTGGGATCTTCCAGATCTGATCAAATATCTTCCCGAACTCCACCAGAGTGCAGGAAAAATCAGACTCCCGTTGGAGTGCAATAGATTGAAATGGTGTAATCATAACCAAAGCATCCAATGTATGATATATGTACATCAATTTGGCCCCGACAGTCACCAGTGAAAGGGACATTTTGCAGGAAACCCTGACAGTAAACTTCGCTTTGCTGCCAAAATCCCTATGAAACCATGGTCGTTGATAGAATTTTGTAAATTTATGCAAATTTTCAGATCCCATTTTACCGCATATGTCGGCTGGTAGAAGTGATGCTTTCCAAGAAAAATGCTTTCAACCGGCCCTGTGAACCATATCTGGAGGGGGGTTGTCTGAAACTTCCAGGAGACACGCGATTTGGAGATGGAGCCCACTACCACTGAGGTGCTGATGGAGGATGATTTTGCCTTGAGTCAAACACTGGTGCCATGGTTTTCATATCAAATTAGCTCGTAAATGATGGTTAATGGATGTTCTTCCCCCAAATATGGCGTGTGTGTGTGCGCATACGTATATAATTATATACGTATATATAGTTATATATAATTATATATAATTATTATATATAATTATATATAATTATATATAATTATATAATGTTATCTATATTATATAATATTTGTATATATGATATTATGTATGTATATATAATATTATGTATGTATATATATATAATTGGTTTTGGCACATGGAGGATGATTTGGTTGTAACCAACCAAAATAGTGGTTTAACCAACCACAATGGGTTCAAAATTAGTGAAATCAATGCATGTCAACCAACATCAACCAACCACCAAATTTTGCAGAATTGGTTGAAGGGTCAATTTACAGGAGACTCCTATAAATTCCATTGGGACAATTCCATGGTTTCCAGATTTTGCCTTCAACCAATCCACTGAATGATGTGATGTCATCGCTTGCCCTGATGGAGCGTCCTATGTTCGCAAGTCCATGTCATTTACACACGCGCAAAGATCACTTTACAGATCGAAAAAGCAGACCTACTGCATTTATGCATGCCATACAGATATTATATAATATTATATATATAATGTCATGTGGGCAGCATCATGGCCGAACCTGACTGAAGGACAGATGTTATCGGAAAATGTGACTTTTTTTTGGGCCACACCACTCCTAGGATTGAACAGATGACATGTTTTTCGGTCTGTAGGGGGTGTGCGTTTTCTCACTCCACATGTCATCAGCCCCTGGTATATATACATGATTATAGATTATAAACAATTATGCATATATCTGTATACAGATATTATATATATGCTATACATATATTTCATATATATATATTATATTATATTATATTATATTATATTATATATACATATATATATGTATACTATGTACACTATGTATTACTCTAGATCATATCTATTTAGCGGCTCTCCAGGCGGCGGACCGTCGCGCCAAGCGGGTGTCCAAGGGCGTACTGGCGGATGCACAGCTGGCAGCGAGGTCCATGATGGAGGTGACCGGCCCAGCTGGGAATGGTGTCATTTCATGGCGAAATTTAGGAGATATGATATGTATATATTATATATGATATATTTTATATATATTATATTATATTTATAATATTATATATATTATATTATATATATTATATTAATTATATATATATATACCTTATATATCTTATAATATATATATATATATATATTTAATGTATATATATATATTATATCATGGAATGTTTTGGAAGATTTCTGATTGAACGGGAATGTAACAATCATTTATGGGGTGTAAAGGTTATTTTAATGGGGCTTAATCATGGCTTATAGGAGTTTAGGCTTCTTGAATGGGAATAAAGGAATATATAAAATGGTTCGAAGACTGCTTGTGCTTTTGAAAACACTTGACGTTTGGCCTTCCAGCCTGAGATTGTGACACTTAACAATACTATTTGGACAAATTATAATGACCTCACTTCGCGACGTCACTGTAGGTGATGGATAGGATTGGGTAACTATCCCCAAATTGGCCGAACTCTTCCGGTCGGGTTTACGCACAAACCTTCGCCATTGCATTTCTTCTGTGTTGATGTGACTTCCGGCTGCAGTTACTTGAAGATTACAGCAACCCATGTTTTTTTTTTGTTCCTTTCTTGCCACAGAGCAATGCGCTCCATCGTGCCATTTGCTGGGCAATGTTGATCCTATGAATTTGATGGTGCTCACTTGCAATGAACATTCTTGGAGCAACACTTATCAGCTTAATCACTTTTTTGGGAGACAACTCCAGGTGACAGAAAAACAATATGCCATCTGGTTATTTAACATAGCCATGGAAAATTGCCCATTTATAGATGGTTTACCTATTAAAAATGGTGATTTTCCATGGCTATGTTAGTCATAACCAGAGGGTACCAGGATCTTAACGGACCTCGAACTGGTGGTGGGAATACCGACTGACCGTGTGACCCACTAACATCCGCCAAGAACGTTCTCGTGCAGCACTGAACGGGTCACAAATCACGTTGAATTTATGATGCAACCAAAGATCATGACATGTTCAACATTTTTTGAACGTCTCTCAACCTACTTATATAGGATTCTAAGAAGATCTTTGTATATATATATAATATTGTACAATGATATGTATGCTACACATATCTACACGTTGTCTTTTTTCTGCAGGACTGCCGCGATGATGTGCGAGGCGCGGCACCAGAGGTGGTACAAGAGGTGGCACCAGAGGTGATCCAAGATGTGAAATAGATCATTTCCGGAAAGATGGTGATACAATGTGATGTATATGTATATGTGATATAATATTTTTTTCTATGTTTAAGAAACTAATTATTTGATATATGATGTTGAATGGTGATATGTTTCCTGAATTACTGGAAGGTATATACTGTATCATTCTATAATATTCTATAATATTCTATATCCATATGACATTCCGATGATATCCCCATGTCGTTCCCATGTTGTATGATGCAGGTGGTCTCTTACCCCGTCGCGGAAGGGAGGCGGTCGAGGGGACATCCGCAAGATTGGAGGGGAAAACGCAGGTTTGTTTTGGGGTAAAGACATACTGTGGATGATCATAGGTGTAAGATGGTGTAAGATGATGTGGTAAACCCAAAACCCTAAACCCCCCACTGGGGGGTGGCTAAATTTAACACGTATTTCTGTGTTTTTGTTGAGGATGGTGGTTTACCACATTCTGAAATTGAGCATTTTCCTGGAATCCTCGCGTTTCTTTTCTTCTGCCGGGGTTGAATATGTTTTTTTTGGGGATCCCCTGTTTTTGGACGTACCTGTGCACAAGAATAGAGAATTATCATGTGTCAATGTGACTTCAAGGGCATGTGTGATTCTCAGCTCACACGATTGAAAACATGCTGGAAGAAAACCCGACGAAACAAATGATATGTGGTGCCCACTCAAGATGAATTTCTGAATCCTGCCATTAAACTCTGCAGCTGCAGATGGTTCGCAATCGAAGTGGGCAATTGATATTCCTTCTATCCAGTGGTGAACCGAGTGAGCTGTTTGCAGCTATGGGTATCCATATTCCCTATTTTTCATGTGGAGCCAGTTGGAGCTGGAATTGAGTTTCTCAACCACATGATAGATTTCCCCATTTGATTGGTCATACATATATACCATGATATATGTTGGTGGTATATTACCCTTTGGTTATTTAACGTAGCAACCGAGAAAATCACAATTTTATAGGCAACATTTCCAGGTACATCATCATTGTTTGCCATGATTTATCACTATTTATCACCAGTGTTTTCCACAAGTCATCATTATATATATATATACATAACCATTTTAGCTATCACCAGTGTTTTCCACAAGTCATCATTATATATATACATCACCATTGTAGCTACGGTTGGCATCTTCCAGCTACGAGCTGGTCAGATCACGACCTCAACTCGCCTGCGATCCTTTGAGGAAGAAGGTGGGGGTCATCGAAGGTGGCAGATGCAGATGATGCAGATGGGTGTGTCTGAAAATGGGGTATATAATATGGTATATACTATGATATACATGTGCATTAATAATGGGTGCTTTCCAAAATAATCAAACTAATGTAGGTTAGGGAAAACGATGATAAAATCTCCGGATTTGGGGCTACACGATTTTCAATCCCAGAGTGGAGAACCAAGAAACGACAGCAACAGCAACAGCAACAGCAGCAACAACAAGGAAAACAGAAGAAGAAAGAAGAAACAAGAAGAAACAAACAGAAAGCACGTGAAGGGAAACATAAGGACATAAGGCAAGAAAAGGAACATAAAATCAGAGAAAAAACACCACAAGAAAGCGCATCCGAAGAGATGTGCTTCAGCCGAACTTCCCCAAGAATGGCTGAGGTCTGGGGAGGTTGAGATCTACTCGACTGGGAACAGGCCGCTGTGATGGGGACACTGTGGATGTTACCATCGGCAATGGAGATGACTTAGCATCTAAAATGGAGATATGATGGACATATATGCAGTGTGTGTACATATATATAATATATAGATATATAGTATATAATATATATATATATATATATATTATATATATATATTATATATATATACTATATATATAATATATATATATATATATTACACTGTATAGATCTGTATAGATAATCATTCTGAATACCAATGATTTGGTAGGTGGTTTCAAACACGTTTTTGTTTCAAGATTTGGGAAGATCCCCAATGATAAAAAAGGGTGTCAGGTGAAGGCTCCAATCAGGGATGACCAGCGAATGACTGGGGGCGTAATGATTTTAGGCGTTGCCGTTATCATCTATGACTATAATAGGTCATGGTTTCAAGTGAGTCATACAGTTTGCTGATTTGAGTTGTTTTTTTTACAGTGGATATATATCCAAATCCAGTGGTTTATCATGATTTTCCCTCATATGTAATGACTAAAAATGGGGGGGGGTATACCCCATTTTCAAACACATCCATTTGTCTGGCAGTCTAGCATCCAGTGTGTATGAAGAGTGGCCCTGGTGTTTTCTGCCAAGCGGCAAGTCCTTTGGATTGTTGGAAACGAATCTATAATCTAAATGTCTACATGGTAAATGAGTTGCCGAACTAGTAAACCAGCCTGTCAACCAGCGTGTTTTTGAAAACCCAGCCTGCTACGCAGCACCATTTCGCACAATTTCTGAGGTTTCAAACGAAGCTTCAGATGGTCCAGATCCCCATGATTCGCGACATTTTCCAATGCCCAGCCCGTTCTCAGGTGGTGCTCTGGGAATGGCGTCAAAGGCGCCGCGGATGTCGCTATCGCACGATGCTATTCAATAGTGAAGAGTTTAATCATGGTTAATAGTGGTGAATCATAGCTAAGAAGAATAGTTAACTACGCCATGAGATTCCCAGATTTAGCAAAAGCGATGACTGCCCTTTCTTCGCGCATGAGGCCGCTGAAACTTTTGCCTCACGCGCCAGATACGACTAGTCGAGCCGCAGGAAAGGCCGTGTAGGAAAGGCTTCGACGGCGGGGTTGTCTCACTGGGAAGGGATGTGGGAGGATCCCTGAAGCGATTTTACGGATCCTGTGCGAAGTGAAACTACAAACATGGCATGAATCGTGAACGTGAGTTATGGACGCGTACTTGTAACGGCTCATGATAGCTCATGCAAGTCAATATAGGTATGGGAATATACGACAATGGCATATGCTATTATAATCTATTATCGATATTCATATATGATTAATATTCATATAGTATATATATATATATAATTATTATAGTATATTATTATATTCAATTACATATATATATATATATATACATATTTATATATACAATTAATGGTTTTGTTGATTTCGAAAAAGGCCTTTCCCAAGGATGGATCTTTTATCTGAACTTCAAGGGTCCCCACGGCCGTTTTCCGGGCGTCACGCTCATCCGATTGGTTTATTGGGATGCCAGCGTTGTGGAAAGCGACACCTTGCGGGTTCGGAGGCGGTTTCCGGTCAGAGATGTGGGGTTGGGTCTCTATTTTTGGGCATTTTTTGGTACCATATTTGGGGGAATAGCCATCCATTTCCATAACCAAATAACAACATGCTGAAATTGCTGAAACCAGTTTTCCAATTCTTTTCTGAATGTGTTTTTCATGTTTTTTCTTGTGTTCTGTCGAGAACACTATTGAAAAGAGAAACATTTGCTCATCAGTTTACGGTGATTTGACGCGATTGAAAAGTCATGAAAAGTCGAACCCCAAGAAGTTGCTTGCCATCGACCTTGCTCCAAAGTTGAGCGAGGCTCTGCCGAAAAGTGAGAAAAAACTTGGAAGATGACTTCGTGTTGGAGGTTAACCTGTTGATGATTTGGATGAATCTCTGCAAACCAGTTGCAGATGTTTTGTCAGTCTGCAAACTTTCCCAATTGCAGGCCAGGTCTATCCGAGTCTATCCGTCCAAAAGAGGCTGTGCAGATTCTTCAGATTGTCCAGTAGATATCAGTAGATTGATCGGCCATAAGTCAACTTGATCAAAGGTTGTCCTCTCATAGGGTTCTTCAATGGCGATCATTGTCCCATTTTTATTGGTCACTTTTGGGCGCGCATCTTGGGTGACCCAAAATGAACAGTTGCTGCTGCTGAATGCTGATGTTCTGTGGCTCAAAGTCACGCACTGGGCCGATTTTTCATCGCTTCAGAACAGAGCAAGCATCAGCAAACAAACCTCCACGATGAACAGATAGAAAGATATAGAAAAAAAAAGACGGAACTGGAGACGAACAAAACATGGGAAATTCTGCGAAGGGTTCAACGGATAGAAATTCTGATGTAAAACTTGAGGCACTCTGATGATCTCTGATGTAAATTGAGTCACGTAAAAAGAATTATTTTGGTCGCCCTGCCACAGATCGCGCATTTTTCATTCGTTTGCCCTCCTTGGAAAGGCAGTTGAGACCCAGGGAATGATCTTCTGGATTAAATCACAGCATTCAGGATCATTAAGGTCTCTATAGCTACCCTCTGGTGGACTAACATAGCAATGGAAAATCACCATTTTTCATGGGAAAATCCACTATTTCAATGGCAATTTTCTATTCCTATGTTAGTTCACCAGAGGGTATCTTAAATTATCACAGATCATCCATTGGAAGGATTCCGAAGTGACCCAACTTGGCCGGGTCTCCGAGGTCTCCGGAAAAACAGATCCTTTTCAGCTGACATTTTTTTTGATCATCTTGGATCATCGATCCACAATCTTTTAGGAGATATATCATGATATATAGATTCTATAGGATATCTCAATGTAATGTCATGATATGTCATGTGATGTTCATTTTTTGTTGGGACCCTTTTAAGCATCATTTCTTGGAAATCACATCGAACCATGGGCCCCGGGACTCCGGATTCCTCCGGATTCGGGGCTGCAGGCCGAGCTGGCGCTCATGTCAGCCGGAGAGGCAGGTTTTGTGAGAAATTCATGTGGGATCATGTGGGGAATGATCAGAATTATGGTAAACCATGGTAAAACCATGGTAAAACCATGGTAAAACCATGGTAAAACAATGTAAACAAATATGGTAAATGCATATGGCATATGGTAAAACATGGTAAATACACTTGGTAACTACACATGGTTGGCCGAACTTTGAAGCCGTTTGCTTTAAGTGGGCCATGTTTTGGAACTCTGTGCTTGGACGAGCATTTCAGTTTGATAGTACCTGGCAAATCCTGGTGAATTATCATATCGTTTCATACATAAATTCATACTTATCAAATTATTATTATTATTATATATATAATGATATATAATTATACTTATATAATTATATATAGAGATATATCATGTGGGACAACTCACCCATTATCCCATGTAAAGATCACACATTGCCAGCGGCTTTCTCTTGCCACAAGCGAGCTAAAGGCCGACTTCCTTCCAAAGGAGGAGGAGCAGGCGGCGAAGACTCCGGCAATGCGAATCCTTTGTTGAAAGGATCGCTATGCTGTTTTTTTTGGCATGTGTTTCAGAGAAACAAAGCATTTTTGAAAGCTAAAATCAGATCCCCTTTTTTTCGGGTGCAACTCCTTCGTTTCTCCGGGGCTTTCGGGGAATGTCGGTGAAAATCAGCTGTTTTGAGGCCAGCGCAGACGCCCAAAATGTGGGAGCAGACGCAGGTTGGGACGTCGCTGGAGGGTGTTTGGGACATGACAAATTATCATGGTAATGATTGGCTGATAGCCAACGGTCGTAATGCCAAGTTCGTCTTAATAACACCCCCAGAAGGTAGCCCCCACCCAATTGAAAAACTAGGGCTTGTCATTGAAAAAACAACCAACCTGCCAAGGGTTGAGACTTTTCTGTGGCAACCTCCCGCAACCAGTGGGAGATGGTGAGATTGGGCTTTTTGGACATCCCTTCAAGACATGACTATTTTTCAACCATTAAAACACAATTAAAACCATTAAGCAATATTATATCCTGCCACAAAATTAGGATTTCTGAGCAGGGTGTTGTTTGATAGGGGGGTCGCGAAAAATATTTGTTCATAGGGAGGGACCAGCCCAAAGTAGGCCAAACATTTTTTGGAATGTGGGTGTTGATTAATTCGGGTTGCTTATTACTATGAGCTTAACATGTGTAGCCAATCATTAATTCATGGGATACAACTATACTAAAACATGTACGATTATATGATATTATATGTCTAAGAAAATAACTATATGTTTAATTAGATATATTAGTAAATATATAAAGATATATAACCATATAACCAATAATTATGTGATACATTAAAAACATGGAGATATCATCTACAGGAGGGGTGTTCAGTATGAATGGAGGATGACCGTATTGGATATAAACCAACAATCTGGAATAATACAGGGATATAGTGGGAAACAATGGGATGATAGTGGGGATATGTGGGGATGTTGCTGGGAATGACACTAATGACAATCATGCGATACAATGGTATGTAAAAGCAATAAGATAGATAACAATGATGACCAGCTATAACGTCTACAGTCTACAAACATGGTTGGCTGGGAAATCCCCGAACTAAGTGATCAATTAAGTGGGAACATCATCGAATTGAATTGACAAAACGGATGATTCTTCAGCAAACCATGTTTGACTACCAGAGTGCAATCATGCAATTTTGGAGTGGACAAGAAAACAGTGGCACACACACACATTTTTACGTGTGATGTGTGGACACAGATCTTAGAATGGCATTGGGGGCTGTCTGCCACCCCCAGAAGAATCCCAACTTAACTCCAATCAAGCTCCAAAAAGCAAAAAAAACATGGGACTCTTCTAGGTTTTAATGGGTTTCTTTTCCCTATTTTTTGGATTTTGTTTTTTTTCTTAGCCTTTCTTAGGTTTTATTGGGTTTTTGATGGTGGTGCAGCCAATTTTTAGGAAATTGTTGGGAATTGTTTGGGAATCAGTTGGGAGTCCCTTGGATGTGCCTGGTTCAGTGGGATTTGTTGAGAACCTGTTGGGTTTCCTCAGGGTTTTGGTTGGGAATTCATTGGGCCTAAAAAAAGGCTAAAGGATGCTAAAGGGCCTTAACAAATCAGTACTGCAAGCCGCCCTATGAACATACAAATATTTGATGTTCCTGCTTTATTTAACCATGTGTTAATGTTGGCAACTAGTGGTTTCAATCCTTTCATGCGGCACATGACATCGGCCCTATGGCCCTATGGGCTCCAGGCATGGGTATGATCAGTGTCGGACAGGACAAAACTTGGTGTTTTGTAATGTCTGAAATTATACCCAGTCTATACAAAACCAGTCTGAAAACATCACTGTCAATAGTTAATAGTTGTTCATGATCACTGTCAATAGTTAATAGTTGTTCATGATCACTGTCAATAGTTATCCTGTAATGATTATATAAATTATATCATATATGCTGTCTGAAATGAAAAACGGTATGAATAGCATTTATATTTACCCAGCCAAGATTTATTGATTGTTTTGCTTGGCTGAACGCTGCTCATAACAGCACTTGACACTGTGGGACAACTGGCACAGGCAAAAAAAACGTGTATGTGCCATGGTCAAAGCATGGTAGATGGGCTATGGTCATCCATCACATAATGGGATTCTTTATGATTCTTTATTTACATATAATACATATATATATATACATATATATACATATGTATATACACATATATATATATATATTGACATATATACCTACTAGTCTACTGACCTGCATATCTATTAGATAATTTGTATATTGATTCAATTCTGTATCGATCAAACATAAAAAACATATAATAGATCTGATATCTTTTGGATATTAAGTTTTACATCGATAGTACATAATCATATATATATACACATATGTATGATGTGTATACTGTGTAATTATACATGTTTTCATATATCTATAATTTATCTAGTAAGCATTTAGCATATGAGTATCATATTCACCAAGTATATTTTTTTTTATTTCTATTAGTAATTAGATTTCTATCGTACATCTATCATATATATATATAATCATATATCTATATACATATACAGTATATACATATTCTATCATTCAGTACATGCACAAGATTTCAGGTGCCCACGGTGGTGGTGATACGGGTGGCAGCGGCGATGACGACAGCCTTTTGTCCCAGTGGTCCCAGTCAGATGACATCCATGTGGTGTTTTATGACTTCAGGTGAGCAGGGACTTCAGCATCAACAGTTTTTTTTTTTGTTTAGTTTTTAATCAATGGATTGGTTTAAGGGAAAATCTACAGGAAACCATAGATTTTCCCATTAAATATGGGGGTTTTCCTGTAAATTTTCCTTTAAACCAATCCATTGATTTAAGGTATCAGATATGGGGAAATAATCCATAAAATTTAAGTTGGTTGGTGACTATAGTTGATCAGTTGTTTGCAATCGTAAAACCGACCCTGGTTTTGGCACTATCTTGACATTTTTTATCTTCTATTTGTTTCGATCAAAATCGGCTTTCCGAAAAGCAACCAAATAGAAGTGGGGTTGTACCAAATGGTATAGAATAATATCTTCCGTCTTTGGGGCATTTTTTCTATATATCCATACATGTCTAGGTAGGACCATTCAGATTTGAATAATACACAATGGTGATCTCGTATCTGGGATATGCAAGATGATATCATATTGATTGAATCAGTAGAATAATTTCCAATCAGCTTGTTCCTGAAGCGGCTACTTCTGCCCTGAAGTTGCTTGATGTGGTCACAGAACGGCACCTTATTTTTGAGCCATATAAAAGTATCTGGCTAGTAGTTTGATACAATCAATCAGTCAACCAATCAATCAATCAATCAATCAATCAGTCAATCAATCAGATATGCACCATATAGATCCACATTGTGAAAGCAATATGTATCTGGTTGATTCAATCAAACAATCAATTCGAATCAGATCTATTGAGCTGGTGCTGTAGTTTTCACCATTTTTTGTTCAAAACAAACTCCTTGAGGAAGCTTTCAAAGGTGCCCAAGCCCAAAGGGGCCCAAATGCTTCAGTGAATGCAGTGCCGATATCCTGATGGATTTTATATTCGAACATTGTCAACATTGTTCTATATAAATATATTTGAAATGGTTTGCACCATCTGTACACAGTGACTTCTGGAGAATAGAACTGACAAATGTTGAGAATAACAGCTGCAGCGCCAGCTGCAGCAATAAGAAGTAACAAGCAGTTTCTAGGACCCTAAGTCTATGTATCAAACATATCAGCGAAAATGACAGACTTATGGGTTTGTCATGGTTTGACAGAAAATAGGGTAGCACCAAATTTGATGCATGAGCGTCGTATCTCCCATTATTTATCCTCATTTCAGACAGCCAAAGATTATATTTTTGGGTTATATAATTTTATATATATCCCATTGAATTTCCATTTAATGAATTTCATATTCATATCCCATGAACTCCCAATTTTCAATGGTCACATCACCATTATTGTGCTTAAACCAACGCTATATCCCAAATTTTCCGAGTTGAATCTTCATGTTTGATGGTTCCCCTTTGGTAATCAATGATGGCAAATGATCATCCACCATTCATAGATTTTTGTTTTCATTGAAACCACCTTGATTTTTTGGATTCTCCAGCCATGTTTGATTCCGCAGCGGGCAACTTTCACCAGTTTTAGTATGCAAAAAAATCGTGGTTATATATGGCAGTGTGTCAAAACCTTGTACCCCTGGTGAACATCAAAATAGCTGGTAAATGGATGTTCATCCCACTAAAAATGTATCTATAGGTATTTACCCATACCCATATTCCTTTCTTAATCGCACTAAATCACCATTTCCAACGAGTCAAAAATCCCCATGTGCCAACTATCGTTCCAGCCCCAGGTTCAAGCCTCCAGAGGAAGATCAACGAAGTTTTGGTGAACTCCAGAGAGTTCCTTGGGTGCACAGTTGGACACTTAAGGAGGTGACGTAACCATTGAAGCTGGAGATTCAATGGGATATGAAAATGAGGGATTCAATGGGATCTATTATACTATATATGCATATTACATTATATTACATAATTCCGAGAATATGGTCTTTGGTTGAAACATGTGGAAAAACGGAAGCACCAAGCCGAGCAGAGGAAAATAGTTCACAATAAAATCATGGTGGTTTCAATGATCATCCACTGGTCTTCCCATGGTTATCCATGGGCACCCTCTAAAATTATTCTCAAGTACAAGGCCTTACCATTTGGCTGTTTAACATAGCCATGGAAAATCACCATGCTATTAATAGGTAAACCATCTATTTCTATGGGCCATCTATACCATGGCTATGTGAGTCATAACCAGAGGGTATCATTTGATGTCTCAGGGTCCCTGAAATCGTGAGAATCCCACGTGTGATTTTTTCTTTCGACAGACGTCAGGGTCTGTCTCACCGTCGCGCAGATCTTCATAGGTGGGCATTTTGCCCTTGGTCAAGACCATCTGTTTGAGTTACCAAAGATTTAGGCATATCAAATATGTCTAACTAGATGGATCAACCGTTCTATTATCAGTTGCATCCATATGGTTAGTTACCTTTCTGTTATTATATAAAGATCCATTGGTTACCCTTCGGTACTCAAACGTGGCTAGCTGCGAAATCCCCTTGTCCGTTCGATGGAGCTTCGTGCGCCAGAGCGTACATCTGGTACATCCCATGAAATATCCCATTGAGTATCCATTATCAATTGTTCACCATTATTAACCACTGTATTTCCATTATTATCAATTATTATCCATCGTTCACGATTGTTAAGCACCTATTAACCAGATATTAAATCATATTAACCACATTATCATATTAACATATATTTGACCATGGTTAACATATTTGTTGTATTTCCATTTTCCATCAGATCAGTCACAAATCGCTCGCCGCCCCGACCTCAATCTGAGGTCACGGAAACAGAGCCCGGAGGAGCCGACCGTCTTTCGTGGTTTTGGCGGTTTTTGTTGGGTTGTTCTCTGGAGAAACATGGTGCACATGTTGTATGCAGATGTCAAGCAAAAACACATAGGTCTCCGCCTGAGGAGCCAGGGCCACGGGGCTATGTTACCTGATTGCAAGACGAACCACCAACAAAAAATATCATAAATAAATAAATATATATATATATATATACACATTGAATGTTGTATAATATCATATTGATATGCGAAACGTTGATGTACCTTGATGTTTACTAACCGTTCATTGAATTACTCTGCTTCTGTCAAGATCAATCCATAATCCAACAGCCAAAGCCAGATCCCGGAAAGATGGAACAAGTACTAGTGGGTCACTATTTTGCTGTTGATCATATTTGATATAAACAATATACATAATTATGAATATATATATATATATACTTAAATATATATATATATATTCTAGATATACATATCTTATATTTATAGAAATACATATCATAAATATATACATGTATTGGGGCTCGCAGTATGCGCCATGGTCTCTTGAGTCCGATTTTCCTGATATACCCATCGGGAGATGGTGAGATGTCCATACTTGTCTCTGGTGCTATTGAAAAAAAAACGCCCAGTCGAAATAGTTTTTTCATTACCCAGCTATAAAATGATTAAAATGGTGATTGTTCATCGTTTTTTGTATGTTTACCGGAGGGTAATACCCCCCCCAGATTGGTTGTTTTCCCCATTTTCAGACAACTTGAACTCATCAGATGTTGCCGGACTAGATGCTTTTTTTTAAAAAAAATCTCATCAGACATCCCCATATTTGATCCGTACAATTCCCATATATTATGGTTATATACATAGCCTTACATAGCATGGCCCTGCTATACCCCCTATACCGGTGCCTTTAGAAAAGAGCTATCCCAAGGGGCAGATATATTCCAGATATCCCATATCATTATGGTGCACTATATCCCGTTATATTTCCATGGTATACCCATAAGAATCCCGAAATTCGCGGTGATGTTAACTTCCCATGTAAAAAAACATATATATATATATATTTAGTGGTTATATAAGTTATATATACCATTCTATCATATGAAATATCCTCATATGAACAGATTTTTTCTTGAAATCCTGTTGCTTAGTAGTTATATATACCATCATATTATATCCTCAAATGAGCAAAAAAAATGAAATCCTTGTGGCAGGAGCTGCAAGAGCAGCTCAATGCGGCGTTCCACAACTCCAGAGAGTCGCGGAAAAGCCCGGAGGCGGGTGACCAAAAGAGAAATTCTGAATGGAAAAATCTGACTTTACGATTTATGTGTTTTGTTTTTTCGAACCCGTTTCTTAGTTATATATATAATATACATATGGTATATATATATGTGATAATACATATATCATATATATATATATATATTTATTATATCATATATATATATATATTTATTATATCATATATATATGATATAATATATATATATATATATGTGATATAATATATATATATGATATAATATTGTGAATTGGTGTGTCCAAACCGGCTGAAATCGCAACTTCAATTGGGAATCAAAACCACTGCGGACTGCTAGTGGTCTGGCCCAAAGTGGGCCTTGGGTGTGCAGTCAAAAAGGCTGCTTCGC